>JAABUK010012020.1_pt1 | contig 11120 bp, 10 predicted proteins | sample 5559141 | NCBI WGS metagenome assembly JAABUK01 (sample SAMN10711869, study PRJNA513367) | rock metagenome | isolation source: Antarctica rocks | place: Antarctica: Victoria Land, Pudding Butte nord | collected 2016-01-03
TGTGCCTACTAGCATATCAGCATTTCATGTTTAGCGCAAACTACTTGGATGTTTGTTGAGAATCTTACCACCACCCGTGGCCTTCTAATATGATTCCCCATGGCAGACCGAGTTCTCTTCTCCAGCTACGAATTGTTGAACAATATTCATTGTCCAACTGCCAGATTCCGAAACCCGTAAGAAACGTCCCAAGTCCATATGCGATCATGACCCACATGGACGTAAGAATCCTTGCATCTCTCCGGTCCTTGGACTGTGATGTACTCTTCTCTTCAGCCGTCATCAAACGCTTGTGCTGTAGCTTATATTGTTCTTCGTGCTGTGTCAAGGATGGTCGTAAGCTGAACTCCATAACGTACATGCTGCGAGCAAGAACTACTGCAGTGAGGATGGCGTAGGCGTTCTGATGGAATGCTGGGTCTTGGAGATAGTGGTAGTACAGAGTGATGAAGACCGCCAACGTGACTAGGCCGAGGGCGAGAATAAAGGCATACTGGCGAGACTTGGAATAAGAAAAAGTTGCGTAGCACATCAGGCATGTGGTGTATATCATGCTGAGTTCATCAACAAGCTGCATCGGATCTAAAAAGTTCACCCAGAAACGTATCAGACCAGGATTCTCAACCGCGCCATTATCTGCCACAACATACATTTCAAGGAGGCATGGAAGAGAAAACTGCCAGTGCCGACGAGAAGATATCCAACAAAAGTGACAAGAAAGATTGTGTCATGTCCATTTCTTCGACAACTCGAAATACCCTTGATGGCTAGGTACATAAACAAAAGATTAGTCAAGGTGTTGACAACCTCAGCAACGTATGGAGTGGCATAGTAGTCCTGCCTCAGGTCAGTTGTGGACTGTGCAGGATCCCAGACAATCGCAAACTTCTTCACACCAATTCAATGTTGAGGTGATTGGATACCAGTAGCCCTGTTGTGGTACGTTATATTCTAGGGAAGGCAACCACGAAGGCATACTGGTGGTTCGGAATGCTGGAGGCTAAAGGAGGTAATATGTGGGAGCATTCGATTGCTGGCTCAAGTTATCTTTAACGTCTTTGTGCATCTTCCGCTTAACGCCGAGGGATACAATGCTTGTTACAAGGATCATCCAGGCCGTAACGTATTAGACTAACCCAGATAGTTCTAGCTCTAAACGTGCTCCGGAGGATATCCCGACTCTAAGCGAGGCTTTCTGCTTCAAGCATATGTTCGTGCTTTGCCCGGTAAAGTGGTGGAACTACTCCTGAACAAAATGTCGATCCCAAATGAGGCTCTACAGAAGGTTTGCACTATGTCTATCAGATTAACATCTCGTCTTACTAACTCATTGGTAGCTCGTTCAAGAAATTGAGTCGCAAGCTATCTCAGCTCAACGCGAAATCAATATTGTCAAGACCGCCATTTCAGCCAAACAACGAGACATAAGAATGCTAGAGCTTACGTCCACCGAGGTCAAGTCACTATCGAAAGATACCAAGGTGTATGAAGGAGTAGGGAAGATGTAGGCTTTAACCTATCTTACTATTCCCCGAATGCCCATTTGCTGATAAATTATCTACAGGTTTGTCCTCAGCCCCATGAATGATATGGAGAGACGTCTTGGATCCGAGACAGCTGAATTGAAGTCGGATATTTCCAACCTTAACAAGAAGCTGAATTATCTGGAAACAACTCATAAGAACAGTCGAGAACACATCGATCGAATCTTCCAAGGCGATGGCAGGTCATGACAGGTGGGCTATATACCGGTCAAGACCTCCGACGACTGGAGAGAAACACCGCATGTCACCGGAGAGCTGTCTCGAATACGCCCGCCTTTAATTGTTGACTTCAATCTACCATACCTTCGACCAGCGGTTGCAGATCACGTTTCTGCGAGCTTTGAACGTCTGTTGAAGTATTGCATAGTCGCCGCGAGGAAGCTGACTGTCCGACATATTCGATCGTCTACCGGTTCAATGATGCAGTGAGAAGTCGAACACATTATGTTGATGATTATGAGGGAAAGGCAGCGGTGCCCTTGTAATGCAATGATCATGACTAATTATCCTGATTCCCCCCATTCAAGCGTGAGGCACCAATAGGATGGTGCCAATCAAACAGTGTCATGGTAGCATTAGGACATGGCGAGCTTACTGTTGTCGGTTTCTTGGGATACCACAGCGGCCATGCCATTGTTATTATTCCGGTGCACAGCTGATGAATCTAACAAGGCTGGCAGCTGACGTGGGCCTGCATTGCGTTTTAGGCAGACGCTTGAAGAACGTTCTGGCAAAGCATGCAGCGGTCAACCTATGACGGTCACTAAAACCTACAAGCGCCACACCGTAGAGACAGCTCAGAAACAGAAAGGATGCCGAACCCAGTCGAAACCGACAAACAATATGTCACCGTGTCTCTAACACCTCAATAGTCGTACAATGTTTCAAGGCTCAATCAACAACGAACCCTCCGCCAAGAGCTCGGAGAACTTGTGCAAAGTCCTACACAAAGGTCTCGCGTTGCTTACAAACAATATTATGTGGAAGTTTCAGGCGAGCATCTGCCCTATGCAGCTATGCTTAGGATGTAGGTAGAGCGTGCATGATTGGGTCGGAAGGGTGCAGGGCTGGATGCATGCAGGTGGTAAGATGGATACCTCCGTAGATACCTTACAGTAGAGTACTGTAGCTGAATCAAATTGTGATTAAGGTCTGGCCCCCACCCAGCAGGGCCAGCCAGCTCGGGCCTCTTATAAGGTGCACACAAATCGTTTGTAAAATCTAAATATTAATGACCCCTCACTCAGCTTCACGCTTCACGCGTCACGAGTTCATGCCATGATTCTCCCATCCACCGACCTATCGTTGTAATCCGTCTTTAGAAGCAGCAACTACAGCTCACCACTACCACCATCTGCAGCTGAGTCTGTCCCGAACATGGATTGGCCAGGCGTTGATATGAACGGTGTACCTGTTTTCCTTAACCCTGGCCGACCGCATCGTGCGCGATTTGCTGATCGTCACGATCCTCGCTACTTCCGAGATGGCAACGGTTTTCTCGACCCTGCTGCCGGTTTCGGGGAGGGTATGCGACGCTCTGCATCAGCGGCTGGGAGAGCGCCGCCTGCGGCCATTGTCATCAACAACGGTAATTGGGACGATCATTCTCCAGTACGCGGGGCGGGGCGAAGAAGGAGTTCGCACGGCCATGACCATCATCACTTCGACGATGATGACTGGGATGACCGAGCTCATAGTCCTGACCGCGGTCATAGCCCTCATCACGACCATAGGCCAAGATCCCGAAGGCGGGGCCACTCCCATGCCCACGAATCACGGTCACCATCACCTTTGTTCGATCCCGAGTTAGACAGGAAGATGAGGAAGCTGGAAGAGCTGGAACGAAAGGAGGAGGAAGCAGAGCAACAGCAGAGATTCAAGGAACGACAGTTACTGGAAGATGCAAAGAAGGCTGAAAGAAAAAAGGAAGAAGAGGCAATGAAGAAACACGCTGTTGAGGAGCACCATATCAAAATGCTAGAGAAGCAGGAAAAAGAGAGGAAGGAGAAGGAAGCGGCCGACAAGGCGTTCCGAGAGAGAGTGAAGGAGACTTTTGGAGCGGCCGGGTACAGCGACGAGAGCATCGAAAAGATTCTCGAGGGCAAAAAGGGAAAGAAAGGAGAGAAGCATGAACAGAGGATCATGGACCTGACGCGGCCAACGTACATCAAGGTGAATCGAAAGTATTTGAGCCCAGAAACGTTGGATGTCTACCACCTACCGTGGGAGTGGGATGACGTAGGTCTTCACCTTGTACTTTTGCCTCGTAATTCCAAAAAGCAGCAGCTAATGAGTTTTTTTTTAACAACAGCATGACACTAGCTTCATCATCATCAAACGGTGGATCTCGGAGGAAAACCAGGAAATCCTATTCGAGCATTCCAGGAAGATACGGGAGAGAAAGCTACTGACAAACACCACGGTCGAGCTCAAAAAGGAACGTGATCAACTGTTGCTGGTGCGAAGGAAGTCTCCCGGAAGAAAACGTTCGACGTCAAGGTCTTACTTGTTCACGTGAGGGAATTGAGAAGAGACGTAGCGGTCTTAGCTCTATCCATGAGAAACGAATTTTGTTGGAACCTAGAGTTCGAATCGCAATCTTTTCTGGATTATAAGTTGCTGTTTCGGTTGTCTGGAGTATTCGTCCCTCAATCTACACAACTCTCACATCCATATTTCAATTTTCTGATTGATACGCTGTTGTAGCGCATCTGTACTCAGAACTTTATGGATAGCCATCATCAGGAGATGGTTCGATGATGACAGCCGTACAGAGAGATATAATTCTTACCTAACGTCCACAGTCAAGGATATACAGGCTTCAACAGCTCAGGACAGGGTAAGTCAAGGGCAATGCCAGCTTTAGTGGATTGCCGTAACGTCACATAGCTTGCTTTGTTCGCCCTCGCATGGCCCAAGGATTGCTTGAAAACCTAAGTGAAGCTAACTGTGGATCATTTCACGGTCCAGAGTATCGGAATTCATAATCAAGCTTGGATTCTCCTGTTACTTGTCATCGCTAAAGACCGCGACCGCCACGGGATCCACAAGCCATCTGTAAAGCCTCTCAGAGATCTTCTGCCTTAACAATCGCCTCAACTTTTGTCCGCTCGTTCGCTTCTTGGTTTCGTATCCGGAGAATCTCGGTCCTTGTGTGATCAACGGTTCACATAAATATATTCTTTGTCCGCTTCGATATCTCCTTCTCATCTCAACTTGTTGAATCCTATGTATCATATAGCGAACCCCCGTTGTATCGTTCAATCTGGAAAACGACCAGTCACCGAGTAGCTTGTATCTACTCGGAGACTTTACTCATGACCCACTATCTTATCTCTACATTGATTGGTCAAGCTACCTAAAGCTCAATTCGCTCACCTCACACCAAAAACAATTTACGTATCTAACCGACACTGCCGCACCCCATCTGTCTATACCCAGCAAGAGCAAAGGCCTTGTCAACCCCCCGCTTTCAGCTCGTGGCTACATCCGGTCTCCTGGCCCTCCCCAGAATTTGCACTGGCAAACCCATCATCATGTCGAGCCGCTATGATTCCCGGCGAACTGATTCTCACATCCGATATCTCTGAACCTCGGCTTTGATCACAGCATATACGTAGACACTAGATAAGGTAGCTAGCAAAGAACAAGCTACCCGAACCTACTGACCGCAGTCCTAAGAACGGGCCTACGTGCGCGATTCAAGGCCAAGTGCAGGCATATGTTGCTATCAACAGGCTTTCTTTGTACACGGAGCCGAGTTGTGAGAAACTACGACAAACTCCCGCTAACGTTATCATGGTACAGCCCCAGATCCCAACTTCGAGGTTCCCTGGAAAAAATCCCTTTTTTTTTTCTTTTTAAACTGCCCTCGCAACCTGGCAGCATTTCCATAGATTTCTAGTTGAATTAGTCCGAACGAACGAACCAGAGTTGGAGTCCCCAGGTTTGCCGAATTCCTGCCGCGAGCAAACTTCCCCCCAGTACGAAAAAAAAACCCACCCGTGTTTAAAAACTGCCGGAACCTGGGCCTGTATATACTCTTAGATTATCAATTTTTTAGGATTTTTGCTTGCGGGGGTACAGTAGATGCCCGTGCTGTTTGTGTTACGATGATGAGTTGTGATGATACCTAGGGAATATAGGTCCGTTTTTTTTTTCCGGGAAAGGTAAATCTCACTGGTAGGAGTGGGCTTTGTGAATGCGGGTTTTTTTTTGTCAAGAATAGGTCGGTTCGATCTCTATTTTGGTGTTGGTGCAATGGTGCTGTGGGTGGTTGGTAGCTTTCCCTTTTTTTTTCCGGGTGGAGGGTGCGGTGAGGGAGGTAGGCAGGTAAGCTTGGAGGGGTGGGTGTGAGCTCAGCGGGGAGAGGATTTAAGGGGGTTGAACTGGAAGGGAGTGGAAGTGGATAGACGGGAGAGAGAAGAAGGCTGATTTAGGGCGTGAGGGCTTCAAATCTGGACACCCGCACGTCATGGCGCCATAGGACTAGAATTTCTTAAATCGTGTATTCATAACTTGTATTGACTCGTATCCGCCGTTCCCCTTGGCGCCCCGCCCACCCTCCTGATCCACTCCTCATCCACCGTCGTCTTCTTCCTCATCCCCTGCCCCCTCCACATCCTCTCATACTCCTCTTCCTCCCCCCACCACCTCTCCATCTCCGGCACCAACCACCCAGCAACCGCATCCGCGCACCGCTCCACCGCCTCCATCGGGATCAGATGGTTCAGATCCGCAAACAGCACTTCCTTGACTCTCCCCTCTTTAGCGCCCCCACTGCCTCCGACGCCGATGCCGGTGGTTTCCATTTTTTGCTTGCGCCATTCGGGGGGGGAGACGGGAGATTTGCCGGCGAAGATGTAGAGGACGCTGGGGCGGAGGTGGGGGAGGTTTTTGAAGGTCATGGGGCCTTCGGGGCGGTAGAAGGGGTAGGTGTCTGAGACGTCGGGGTCGATGTCTGGGTGGGTACGGCGGTTCTGAACGGGGTTTCCGGCAGCGTCGACGCCGGAGAAGTTGGGGCGCTGGAAAGTGAAGACTTCTTGGTGTTTGGGGGTGGTGAGAGTGACGGGGGTTTCTGTTGTTGCTGAAGTTTTGCTACTACAGTGGGAAGAGGAGGGGTAAAGTGCAGTGGGGAGGTCTCGCAGGCCATAGCGGATCCAGAGGTCGAGGACGCGGGGGTCCCAGGATTGGTAGAATTTGTTGGCTTTGAAGGAGGAGGCGGCGTGGGCACGTGAGTGCCAGTAGTCGCGGCGGAAGGTGGAGAGTTGGGTGTAGGAGGGGCCGGAGAGGGAAATGGATGGGGAGGAGACGAGGTAGATTACCGGGTCAATGAGGATTAGGGAGGAGAGGAGGCGGGGGTGCATCAATGATAGGTTGACGCTGCGGAATGGCCATGTTAGTTTTGTATATGAATATCAGAAAGCATGACTTACAGATTGTTCCCCCCTAAGCTGTGGCCGATCCCAACCAGAGGGCGTGGCATTTGCTTGCGGAAATGGTTGATCATGTGCAGAAGATCTCTCGGATGGTCGAACCATGAAGCTGGTGCAGGGGACTAATTAGGATGCAATGGCTGTTTGCACGAGTTGTCAAAGAGCTCACGGTCATTTCCTAGCTTGGCTTCATTCAGTACTGAGCTCTGTCCTTCTTGTGCAACACTTTCGTTGAATCTGGAGTCAGAATTGCCTTTTTGTCTTGTAAGATTGAGATTTAAAACGGAATGAGAAGGAGACAAGGGTAACGAAAGCTCGAAATGCTCCCGAAACATGTTTGGAGAATCAGAATGAGGCTCGGATAAGGGGAAAGTGACTTCGAAAACACATACTCCGCGATCCAAATACCCTGGATACTGATTCCAGATTGCTTCAACCGCTGATATAGGTCGTCCCATAATGGCTCATATAGCTCCTATTTCCACTAATCAGGATAAAGGCCTGCCACCGAACTATGTCCGGGCTATCAAACCTTAGGAAAGCCATTGGCATGAGCTCCAATTATGGTAATAGCCCTCAGTTGGCGATCAATTTGGTCTAAAGGTGTGTACTGTTTGATGTGGAGATGCAAGTCGTCTTCCTGGTTTTGAGCTGTTGCTCGTGGGTATTCCCGAATGAATTGGCAGGGAAGAATATGGGATTTGATCTTAAAGTATTTGGGAGACATATTTCTAAATCAATCCGAATCTGCGACTGAGTGCCTTTCTACTGGTTATTTCGATATTTAAGAGAAAGCATTAAATTGAGATGCGCAACGATGTGCACAGCTTTGTAAAGTATTAGAGGAAACCAAATCTCTAAACAGGATTGAAAGATGCACAGCAACTGGACTTTCAAGGAAGATTTAATCGTAGGGAAGGTAATCTATATCGATGACCGTTGAGGGGGAGAAAGTTCTTGATACTAAAGTACCTCGGCATTGGACCATTCGAGACCAAGATCATGTGACCAGTGAGTTAGCGTGTTCGGTCGCGCCCTAAATTCACGTTTCGCGATATGATAACACTACCACCATACCTGACCCCCCAACATCGATGTCGAAAATTCGTTACTTCGTGGCTTTGAACGTCACCGAGGGACAACAACTCCAAGCTCTCATACTCCTCGCTTAATAACGCACTAACCATGGCTGCACTTAATACGAAGGCTCCGTCTGCTGATGCACCAGAAAAGGCACTTCTTTTCGCTCAAGTACAGTACCACATTGTGCAAGGTCACGGACTCAGCTCAGAGATTGCAGAAGGGGTAAGTCAGAGAACCAATGCTGCATCAAACTCACAGCTTACTTTGGGGAACAGCTTGCAATAATCCTTGACGGAAATGGAGCGCATCATATCGCGAAAGCATCCAAACATGACAATATACCCTTAGCCCAGATTACACACATAATCTCGGCGACCTCGGATTTTCCAGACTACGAAGATGCCATAAGCGCCCTGAAAGCTGTCGTCAAGCCAGACTGGGTGAAAGCATCTGTTGCAAAGGGACGACTTGCGAATCCTCGCCAGTACAGTCCTGACCCTAGATATTTCTTTTCCGGTCTCGTCGTGTGTTGTGCCGACCTACCAAGCGGAGACAAAGATGCTATCATTGGGGGTGTTCTTGCTATGGGTGGCTTGTACTCCAGCGCAGTCACAAAGATGGTAACACACATAGTTGCCTTAACGACTGAGCCAGAAAAGTGCCAGACAGCGCTGAACAAGAACTTGAAATGCAAGATCGTTCTGCCACACTGGTATGAAATTAGAGCTGGAGCATGGTGTAGCTCAGTCAAGCTAATAGTCAACTAGGTTCGACGACTGCTTGAAGCTCGGAAAGCGCATTGACGAAGGCCCATACTGCCTACCAGATCCTGAAATTCTACGCAAGAAACCCGAGGACAAGATTCCTGACGCTGCTAGACATGACCTCATAGGTGCCTCGTCCATTGATCCTGGTCGGCTAATTACACCTTCTAGCTCTCCAAGCGCAGATCGTCGCGAACTTACAGTTTTCAAAGACAAGAGAGTCATGCTCTCGACCGATCTTGAATTAGGCAGTCATCTTCTGGGAACAATTGAGGATCTGATTCATACCGGAGGAGGAAGTGTCACTGGAAGCGTGCACAAGGCTGATATGTTCATCTGCCATTATCGACAGTCCCAAGATTACCAAATTGCATCAAGAGCTGGATGCGACGTGGGAAATTTAGCATGGCTGTATCATTTGATCACACACAATGCTTGGACATCACCCTTAAAGCGACTTTTGCATTATCCTATTGCGCGAAATGGCCTTCCAGGCTTTAAGGATTTCCGCATCAGCCTATCAAATTACAATGGAGAGGCTCGGGTGTATTTGGAGAATCTTGCTAAAGCAGCTGGGGGGGAGTTCACTAAGACTATGAAGGAAGACAACACCCATCTCATCACGGCACACACTGTCAGTGAAAAGTGCGACGCTGCAAAAGAATGGAACATCAACATGGTGAACCATCTATGGCTGGAGGAGAGCTACGCGAAATGGCAGATCCAGAGCCTGGCAAACCCCCGCTACACCCACTTTCCCTCACGTACCAATCTCGGTGAAGTTGTTGGGCAAACCCTTATCGACAAGCAGGCTATTGAACGAGTATTCTTCCCTAAGCGCACCAATGGGGACCATGAGATGGAGGACGTATCTCTGCCCAAGCCCATCAGTACAAAAGACCAGAACGCTACGTCATCCAGGGTACCGAACAGCAGCGCTGTCCATGCATCTAGCTCTGCTATTCGAGATGCTGTCCCTTATCGTACCCTACAGTCTGATGGGCCGACTCCCAAAGCTCCAAAGGATAGGAGACGGCACAGCGAAGGTACGGAACTTAGAACGCCAGCTGGCCCTCGATATACCGACGGGAAGGAAAACGATACTCCATCAACCACGGGTAGCCGAGGTGCCAAAGACCGGGCAGTAGCTAAATTGCTTGACCTCGCACCAGATATCGCGCTGTACGAGAAAGAGAGCAAGAGAGTCGGTGGTGTCGTCTTTGGGGGCCGGAAGCCAAGTGAAGAGAAAGGAAATGGTGGAGGTCGAAAGAGATCTAAATCAAAGGATGAAGATACGGGTACGGAGGCGGATGAGGAATTGAGAGGCGCGAAAAAGGCGAGAAAAGGCAGAGAACCTGCCTCGATGCGGTTGCTACTCACAGGCGACAAGAGGTGGGTGGGACAACCCAAAAAGGAGAGCGATGAGCGGGTAAGTGAATATTTCGGTAATGATCCTAACATGACTAATTCTCGACAGACTCAGCTCAGAGACCTTGGAATCCTCATAAGCCAGGATCCCGCCACCTGTACACATGTTGCTTCACCTCAGATCGTCCGCACCCAGAAGTTTGCTTGTGCTATGGCCCGCGCTCCCATAGTTCTCTCGGCCGACTTTGTAGACCAATGTCTCGCGCAGAACAAGGTGCTTCGTGCAGATGACTATATCCTGAACGACGTCGACGGCGAAAAACGCCTAGGCTTCAAATTAGCGGATGCAACTACTAGGGCAAAAGAAAATAAAGGACGCCTACTTCGCGGTTATAACATTTACTGCACTGAAGTTATCCGAGGCGGTTTCGATTCGTACAAATCAATCATCGAGGCTAACGGAGCTAAGTGCATGCTGTACCGTGGGCGGGCTGGGTCAATCGCGGCATCGCGCGCGGGTGGTAGCGATGATGATTACGATGATGTAGAAGAGGAGTACATGTACTTAATCAGCGGAGTCTCGCCTGAGGAGAAGAAGCTCTGGCCGAAGTTTCGGACAATGGTGCAGGGAGTTGGGAAGGTGCCCAGAATCGTGAGGAGTGATTGGATGTTAGATCTGGCGTTGAGGCAAGAGGTGAGGTGGTTAGATGTTTATGGGCTTTTGAATGAAGACGTCGAAACTTAGCTCCGACGTGCTAATGGGCGGCAATCGAGTACGATCTGCATGGCGTTACGATTCCACGGGCAAATTGGGCAAGCAATGACTTACGTGGATTTGGACAGTAGGAGATTTTAGGGGTTATTGAGCGAACCACTGACGGTGTTACTTACTTGTATCATAGAGGCTTCCGGAAATAGACAATCCA
>JAABUK010012022.1_pt1 | contig 11118 bp, 12 predicted proteins | sample 5559141 | NCBI WGS metagenome assembly JAABUK01 (sample SAMN10711869, study PRJNA513367) | rock metagenome | isolation source: Antarctica rocks | place: Antarctica: Victoria Land, Pudding Butte nord | collected 2016-01-03
CTGCGACCATTCCGCGCTTGTTGAAAGACAGCCAATCCAAACATATGCATGATCCAAGTACCAGTATACTACGTAGGCAAACATGTGTTGAGTACTAGATCTACGCAGGCCTAGGATCCTCCGGCGGCTAACAATTGAACCTGTTATCTCACTCCGTCGCCTTCGCATGCGCAAAGCAGCTTCAGCATCAACCAGTACTGTGCAAAGCTCCAAACGGTCAAATTCGGACGCAACCAAACAAGCTTGCCAGCAATAGGCTTGAGCAAGGTCACCGAAAGGTCGGGGCTCCACCATATGTTCGGTACGTACCAGAGAGTCCGAGCGCAGCGGTCGGGTCAATAGTCCAGGGGACGCTGAATACGTCTGGCGGAAAGGATGACTGCATGTAGGTGTACTCCTCCACGTAGCTGGCGGCATTGGACAGGAGAGCCTGTATCTCGTCAAACATCACAAGGTCAAGTTGCGACAGAAGCATTACAACACAAAAGCGTTGGTGTGGGACAGGCCTAAGCGCAGGCTCCTTAGGTCTGGAAAATGCACATGCGCATGCGTGTTAGTGCAGCGCACGGACCAGGAGATGGCCGCGTCCTGTCGGATCATTTGTCAAGTCAGCAGTTGTAGCTGATACAGGGTCTGCCGGGTTGATTGCCATAGTAGCTTCTAGCTGCTTGAGGATGGTGTCGCCATTAGATCTAGTTGGATCTTGCGCAAGGACCTCAAGGTAACAGGCCGTCGCCAAACAGAGTAATATCAGTGCCGACTTTGCGAACATCATGCAACGTCTTCTGATGTCTGCCTGGTTCGGTTTCACGAGTAGCAAGTCAAGAGCCTTCGGCCAGGTTCAGATGTTGATTCGGAACGGTTTGACTGTAAGGAAGTTCTTACGTCAAACCACCTACTGAGATCGACTCATCCGATTTTGAGTCAATTTCATGCCTGAGAATACACAATTACCGCGTCATCAGTGCTTCTCTCAACTTCGGTGAGATCTTCTGTTGATTCGTTACCACATCTGTTCGCATTTAATTAGATATTGGTAGGTTGCAAGATTTATTGGATCAGCCGGTAGGTTCCTTGTGGTTACTAGGGTATCCGACCAGTTGTAAGGTTTATTTTGCCGAACAGCTACCCCCCGGCCATATATATAAAATATATGCGTGACTGCAGCCTACTCGATCGAAGAAGAGACATTCTGCTAGCTAGAGCTCTATAGATGCGGATGGGCAACACTTATGACGAGTGAGGTCTCTTACTGACTTATGACATATTATACTTGTATGTATGTATGTATATATAAGTACCATGCTGACGACTCTGATCCACTTCACAGGAAAGATGAAGATTACTTAGTAATTGATACATTACGTGATGGGTCACGTGGTCTGCACGTGCTGTGGAAGCTTCTGTGAGATCAGTAAAAGATTTATATTCATGTTAGTCATATCCTGGAAACCCTACCTTTCTTCAGAATCCGCGGCATGCAGGTAGGGTAGGGTGAGTGCACAATTCTATGATTTTACTCAATACTCAATATTTGCTGAGTCTGACTCAAGGTCCAATTCTCAGACACTATACAGATAATGTTCTACACTGACTACCATATATTCTAAATATTTTTAATTGGGACTAGAACCTTGACAAGCCTAGAAATGAAAGATAGAGATTTTACAGGATTATAAGGGTTTACTCTGTGACAGGTTCCTGAGTTGCAAATAAAACCCTAGTGAGTCAACACTGTAATATCAACCACCCTCCCCCCTCCTGCCTGGCTTTTCCCCACTTTTAGGGCACCGGAGGGCGGCCGCGAGCTGTGAAAGCCTCCCATACAGAGGAAAGCAATGATTTCACAGTAATTACGGTCTGTAACAGACCGCTACAGGGTCCAGAAGCTTCTGCATGCAGAGAGATGCAGCGTTTTGTCATGCTTTCTTGCAATGTGCAGAGCGCGATTTAACTGTTTTTTGTTTGCTTTTTGGATTTTAGGTGACTAGAACTGGATGACCTTACCACGCATGGCTTTGAGCGTGCTCCGCCGACACATTAAATGGCAGTACGGCCTGTAACAATATTTGCCCTGACTTTCAAAGCAAGGAATTCTGTAAACAGGGTCCTGGGTGCAGACTTTATCGTCCAAAATTCTATTTTGAGCTATCAGAAACAGGGTTTCTCGCTTCAGTTGCTTGTATCTGAACAGCCTCAGACGCACAATCCCATGCACCTGGTTCAGTGGTCCAGAGCACAGCTTTAGTGAGCGGCGTGTGACTCGTGGCATCTAGCTCGTTGATCCTCTTCCTCAGACGCTCTTTCAGCTCTTGTAGGCTGAAATCAAACAGTTCCTGTACCTTTGTGCCATTGAGCCAGATTTCCCCTTATACCGGTTGAACATGTAATTGTACCAGATCTCACAGTCAACATGCTCGACTGCTTGTGGCACCATCTTGATCAGCACACTGTCCTCTTGCCCACTCATGCTCCCAGCTTGCGTGCGTGTGACGCGTATGGGCGCTTGCAGTAGCCTGAGTTCTTGCGCCTTTTGGTCCCTGCCTTGTGCTTGTGATACCTCACACCATGGACAGAATGTGACTTGGTGTGCTTGGTGCTCTTCCTGCCCTTCTTCTTGTGCCTGATGGGCATCAGGCCCTTGCTGCCTTTTGCTTTGTAGCCGCGCATTTTTGGGGTGGGGTTGCTTGGTGGTGTTGTTGTGGTGTAGTGAATAGCACCCCCCGATGACGCTGAAGCACCTGTGAGGCTGTTGCTGGTGTTTTTGTAAATGCCTTGAGCCTTTTGCGAGCGCACGTCTAGCTTAAATGTGGCTCTTTTAGATGCACATGACCTGACCATTACTGTTACACGTTTGCGTGTTTTGCCGCAGCTCTTGTGTGGGGGGTGTATGCATTTGCTGACAGGCTTGCCTTGCCAAGAGTGAAAGATGGCTGGCAGGCTGTTGAGCTGTCATAGGGCAAGGTGTGCAGCACTGGTGATTTGCACTAGGAAACCTGTCTTGTTATATGGCAAGACCACAGTGCTGCACACCTTGCCCTATGACAGCTCAACAGCCTGCCAGCCATCTTTCACTCTTGGCAAGGCAAGCCTGTCAGCAAATGCATACACTCCCCACACAAGAGCTGCGGCAAAACATGCAAAGAAGAACACTCTGCAAGATTGTCAGTGCATGGGCAACGTGTTTGGCAATGACAAGTGGCCACGATGAGGGGTTTGTCACGACCAGGCTTCCCATGTTGCAATTTCTTTGCACTGAACGGCACAACTTCAGGTGGCACTCAGATCTCGAGACTGAGGACTACCTGGCTCTATACAGGGGTCCTCATGACTCAGGTCATGTGTATACTATCATCAGCAACAAACAGAGCTCGGTGCTGCAAGGCACAGCTCTCAAAATACAGCAGCAGCAGCAGCGGATGCCACAGGCAATCATCACAGCAGCAAAAACTGGAAAACCTCCGGCATCTACTGAACATGTCAAGCCAGTTGGCTGTCAGGAACAACTGACTGAGTTTGTAAAGTATGTTTGTGCAGGGCAAGGCACTGGGAAGGCAACAGCAGGAAGTGGCAGCAGCAGTAGCAGCAGCAGCAGAAGCCCGAAGGCAGTGGCTAGCTAAGTTGGCAGGCATGGAGCAGTTGCTGTACAGTGCTCAGAGTGCCCAGTTCCTGGACATCAGGAAGCGCGAGGCTGAGGCTTTCAAGGTGTGCACTGTTCAAGCTTTGGCAGCAGAAGCCTTTTCGTTATCTGGCACTCGAATATTTGCTGTGGTCCAGGCACTATCATACAGCAGAGTGACAGCCACTTGTTGAGGTGCATTGAGCAACTAACACCCTCTACTCTGAGCATTGCCGTGAGTTGCTTGCGCTTGTACTGATGGCTTGAGAGACCAGGACACCAGACTTTTGCTTTCTCCTGAATAAAACAGGGGCCTGTGACGCAGCTCATTTCCTTCATTCCTTGAGTGTCCTGGCATTTATAGCCAACATAACATAGCACCACTATTGCCAGGCTTCTATGCTTTTGCTCACAAGGTGTAGTGACAACAGTACAGGAAGAGCATGTTTGAAAGTTCCTGCAATTGTCAGCAACCGTCACCAATTGTCACAAATAGCAAAAAAATGCCAGCTCATCTGCTGCAAAGGCCAATGTGCTGTGACGTATAGGAGAAGCTGGGAAGAGACCTAGCTGCTCAGACGGTCAAGTTGACTGAAACTGTCACAGCCTCAAGTCAGAACGTGCTGGACCTGAACACCAAGTTTGCAGAGGATCATTTGAAGGGCTTTGAGCAGGGCGGCAAATATGCTTCAGCCACTGTTCAACAAGCACAGCGGCAGCTGCAGCAAGTGGAGACAGCTGTCTTGACTGTCAGGTGACTGTTGCTGTTTGTGCTTCAAGTACAGAGTGTCTTGTTGTGCATGGCATTGAGCGATGCTGCCTGATGTGTTGAAATGTAGCGACAATGCATTGTAGGCTAAATGCTTTTGATGGCACCTGCAAATGCAATGCTATACACAATCACTTCTGGTGATGGAAGCTTTGATGACAATCTGTGTAGAACACAACCAGCGGCAGCATTGAAATAGCAAAAGCAGAGACAACAGGGCAGTCACAGCTGCTTCCAGCGTTTGTCTTGACCAGTCTTGCCATACCTGACCACTGTTGTGTGATTGCTAGTTATTGCCTATGCAGGCAGCAGCAGGTGAGCAGCACTGAAGCAGCAAAGGAGGAGACAGAGAAAGCGGCTGCAGCAGCTCTAGAGGCAGTCCTGGCTGCTGTGCCAAGGCACCGCCAGGACCTCACCCTCTTAGAGGCCTTGGACAAAGCCTCGAAGGCGCAAAGAGGCTATCTCACAAGAGGTTCAGCGAAAGCAATGCAGCAGCCGGTGTGATCACCGCGGACATTGCCAAATTGCAGCAGCTGTTGCAGCCTCAGGTCAAACCCTGCATGACCTCTTGCTCAACTCTCTTCACAACATGATTTTTCAATTGACCCTCTTTGATATGTGGCCTTCTGCTTGATCCTCTTTGCCACGCCTGTTGATAAAGGGAGCTGATTCGCTTGTGCTTTTGTGCTGACCAACACTGCCTGCTGGACTGTCCCTGCTGAACTGGAACATCCATGCAAGCCCTTGTGAGTTGACGTACTGGTGACAGCATTCTGCTGCAAATGACCGGTGTTATGCCTTCAAGCAATATTTGGCAGGTTGCAACACTGTTCCCTACTTTTGGCAGCTTGTGTTCCCTGGTATGCATACATCCTAGGCTCTGCTTGACAGGCCACATGGATGGCAGACACCTGCTTTTGTATAATGCAGTCAGTAACTATACCCTATGAGCATCAGATCAGGGTGCAATGGCAAGAGCATCTATATGAGAGGCTTTTGCTTGCCTCTCATCAGGGTTATCGTGGGTTGGAGCGTGCAACAGCTGGAAAGAAGTGATAACAGAATCTTTCAGGTCCTCGTGTAGCAAGGGATTGCACACAGGCAAAGCCTCTCCCGAACGTGCCAAGCTTTCATTGTTTGGTCTGTTTTCCATTGCCGTATGCAGGCTGCTGAAAGAAACGACCTGGCATTCTGCAAGCAAGTCATGGAGGCTGCAGTTGCTCTGCGTGCTGGGCTGCACACAAGGGCCCAAGTGGTACATCTGGTCAAAGCACCCGTCTTTGCTTCCGACCCTGTTGACCTGGGCTTGCTCAACCAGTCACTAGATGTGCAAGTGACAGCCGTAGCGCTAGTCCCAGCCAGTGTCATAGATTCAGGTGTGCAGTGTGATGCTCACCACATCGGGCTATGCCTAGAAAGGTCGATGGCTTTTCGCCTTTGTGCCTCTGCATGTAGATCCCCATTGCATGTCACTGCAACGGGTGGATTGCGATGCGTGATACGCATGAGTTGCTTCAAGCCTGGCACTCAGCAAGCTATGCTGGAGGCTGTGTTTTGCAGAGAGGTGGCATGCACACCTGCCACTGTCCCACCTGCCTGTAGCAGAATTGCATCAGCGCCCCTTTGAGCCCATGAGGGCTTTGTTCAAAGAGAAACAATCATCACATGATGCATGTCGACATCAGGAAAAAAAGACAAAAAGAAGCATTCTAGGACAGACAAGAAAACATGCTAGGACAGACAAGAAAGCATGCTTGGGCAGATTAAGAAGCAGTTTTGTGTATCTGACTGCAGGCACTGTGTCTATTTCAGGTCAGATAGAAGCAGCAGTTAAGGCATGTGAGGCAGAGACAGCCAGGGTTGGCCAGGATTACTACTCCGCCCTGTCTGCATCCAGCCCTACAGCTGCAAAGGGCCCTGCTGCTGGGAAAAACCCTGCCACTGCTAAGGGGAAACCTGCAAAAGAGGAGCCCGCTGCCCCTGCAGAGGTTCACCTAGACAAATGTTGCAAAATGCAAGAGTCACGACAGAGCTTGACAGGTTAGCAGGGACGAGAAGGCTGTTGACACATGGGGACTGGCATGCGGTGTCAGCATGTGCCAAGTCCCTCAGAGGCTGGCTATCAATGCCACAGCTGCAGACTTGCATAGCATTCGCAATGTGTGTTGCTGCGTGTTCACAGACATGCCACCTTGCGCTTTACACATGAGAGATCCACCTAGAGGGATTTGCAGCATCTGCATCATGCAAGCATCAGCATCTGCTCCATGCCCAATGTCACGAAACAGAAACAGGCTACTTGGCTTCTCATTAAATTGACGCAAAAAGTCTTTTCTTTCTCTTTTTACAGGAACATTCTATGGGTCTTGCAGGGCAGCAGCACTAGGCCAGAGCGGATCCCTGCCAGCTTGACTGCTCTGCAGGAGCTGAACAGCAAGATTCTGCAGGACCTGCAGCAGCAGCTGCAAGATCACCTTGCTGCCTCCCACAAGCAATTCCGTGCTCAGGTGATGGGCATCTTCTGACATTACTAGAATTGCAGCACAGGCCATATTTCCTGGTTTTTCCTGGTGCATGCACAGCAGTGGTGGGTGCAAGCAACATCAGGTTGTGCTGCTGAGGTCCTCATTGCTGCCAGAGTCCTGCCTTGTATCCAAAGCTGGTTGGCTCATCCTTTACAAGTGGTCAACCAGAATCAAGTCAAATCTTGATCTTCTGAGTCTCCTGCCATCTTTGGTGTCCGGCGTTAGGTATTGACATGACATGCTTAGCAGTCGCTGCTTGTCGAAATCACGATGCATTTCATTGTTTACCTCAGGCAACATGCTTTGAGCTGTTGACGAGGTAACTACAATGCTCAAGGAACTTTGCTGAACAGAGCAAGGACCTGCTCAGCATGACGTCAACTGACCATACATGACATGAAGATGTGGTGCTCAAACAAGCACTAGGTACAAACACTCAGCTGGTTCATGCAACTCACTTGACCAATGCTGTATGACTGCTGTCCTCTATGTTGCTATCCTGTTTCAGGTGGTGACAGTCTACAGACTGTTGGAGCTAGTGCCACCAATTGTCACGGCTGCCTTCACTCAGCATCAGCTTGTAGCAGCTGCAGCAGCACAACAGGCACTGGCAGCGCCGACTGAGCAGCAACATCAGCCGCTGGTCCAGCAGTTTGATGGCCACAAGAAGGCACTTCAGCCTAGTATGGCCCAGCCTAGCAGGTAGCTGTGCTTGCCTCATGTTGTTGCACATTGGCACAGTGACATAACAGGTGATCCGGTCAGCATTTTTCCTTGTTAGCTTGTGGTGTGCATGAATGCACCAGAATGGTTTCTCACTACCGTTGAATGGTACCAAGCTGATGAGCAGAGGTCGTTGGAGTATGGTCTAGACTGTCGTACAAGCATGGCATTTTCAGCAGATGCTGCAAGCCACACAATGCGCTGTAGGCGGTGCTGTGGTGGCACCACTGTACCGGACCTGCTGCCACAGATAGTTCAGTTATGGTCTTCAAAAGGTCATTTGGGTATGCCATCAATACTGATGTCACTGTCTAGACTTTGCTGATGAGCCCTGTCACATTGTGGACATTCTTGCAGGCAGAGTGAGGTGACTGCACTGAGCTCAGCTGAGCAGGAGCGCAGTGCTCAGGCCATTCAACTGGGGCAGGGCCACACCCAAGCAGCCCTGCAGCTCACGTCTTTGCAGGGCCCTGCCATGCGTGCCAAGCTGGTGCAGCTCACTCAGTTGCTGCTGCGGCTTCTGGATGGGTTTGTTATGCCCGCCGATCTGATAGGGTCTGGAGAAGATCTCAGGGAGGCTCTCACACGAGGCCAAAGCAGTGGGTCTGTTACCATGGCATCTTCTGCAACAGCTGACCTCTCAAGGTAAGTGCTGTCACCAAAAGTGATACAGAAGTTTGATGCCAGACAGCACCCTTGCACTAAGCTAGCTGGCATCAAGTTTCGGTTCTGAAAACACCCATTGTACATACAAACATATCGAGACGTTTGCAAAACTGCCTGCGGCAGTACTACGGCGCTGCATCTCTTTAATGTCAATCATTTCACCATACGGGTCTCATCACACAACATGCAGTCCTCAGAGGCGTAGCTTGAAGCAGCTTCAGGCCTTAGCATTAGCCGCAGCGGAAGCTGGAGGCGAGGCTGTTCAGGGCAGCCCTGCAGGCAAAGCCCCTACTGCAGGGGTCAAGCCAGCGGCAGCTGGAGAAGCAGCTCCCAAGGTCCGCTCAGAATGATTTCCATTGCTGCTGTGACAGCATGCAATACTGTGCATGTTGGATGTCACGTTTGATGCCTCACTTGGGCAGCACACCCAGGAGCTATTTTGATGTGCATGCAAAATCGTAGCTGTTGTCAATCAGCACAGCTGCCCTCAAGTTAAGCCAGCCTTGCCTAGCACTGCTGCAGCATTAAATGATCAAGGCATTGTCACTTGAGCTGAAATGAGCAAAAGAGCTGTTGACTGCAATGGGGACTTGTGCAACAAGCTGTGCAATGATGCTTCTTGGTGGCATGTAGGGTCTTGCAAAGGATGCTGCAGCAGACAGCAGCCGCTCCTGTGTGGCTTGCCAATGGCACCTACCTCCACCTCTGCTCACCCTGCAGGTAAAAACTGTGCTTGCTTGATGACACATGTTTCTTGCAGTGATCTCCACCATGCATAGTCTGACATGCTTGTAGACATACCCAGCACACTGTTGCCATGCAAGTGCTAATGCCATGTGCCCATTGCACTTACGTTGCAAGTCAGATCAAGTCCAGCCTGCCTGAGTTGCAGCTCAAGAGCTGCATCTTGGCAGCCAGTGCAACATGCTTCCACCTTCTTGCTACGATCCTTCGGTCTCTCATTGCGTTGCCTCAGCCAGCAGAAAGTACAATGCACATGGAAGCCTTTTGCTGCGTATGGCAGGACCTGGGCTGGAGTGTCAATGACACAGAGGGACTTTGCCCAGCACTTGCCCAACCAGAAGCTGACGCAGCAGGTGCACCCAAAGGCAAAGCTGCAGCTGCGCCAAAAAAGCCAGCCAGTGCAGAAAAGAAGGCGCCTGCTGCTACAGAGGGACCAATGACAGAAGAAGTTGTCAGCGAGTTTGAGACGCCATGTCATGTTGCTGCTGTCAGGGGACACCATGCAGCAGTGCTGCAGCTGAAGGAGCACCTGTCAGCTTCTGTGGCTGCGCTAAAGAGCAGCATGTCTGTTGGCAGAAGAATGAAGTGGCAAATATAGAGCGATGGGCACTTTTGCTCAGAAGTCTGAATGATGCAGTGTAAGACATTGCATAAGGCAGGATTGATCGTGTTATTCAGCACCTCCCAGTATCATCGACATAATTGCATGGTCATACCTGCTATATGCCATGCTGTGAGACAGTGCGGATTTATGAAGTTGCGATCAGAGTCTGATCAGAATGAGGTACTGTAAAAAGTCAGTTGTGCTACAATGATCCAAATCTTGATTCGTGCTAGCAGACTCCCATGGGCAAATAATGGGATATGAGCATTTTTTTTAAAGGACCTGAGGCAATAATCGGTCTGTTGGGAGCTCATTCTTATCAAACTGCCGGCCGCAACTGGTTGGGATAGGCAAAAGGGTGTTTAACAATTTGTCTTGGCACGCGCATTATGCACTGATAGCCTTGAATCTGGAATCACCAAGACAGAGCTAGCAGGTACGCATCGCCATGTACAGCTTGAGTCATATATTCAGGTCCACAGGTACGCACAGCTGTACATGATCCTGTCCTTCAGCATCCCAATCTTGATCATCAGACGGACTCACCATGCTCTTGTATGTTAAGTGACCAAGCTTGAAGCCAAAAGCTTTAGACTTTGTTCAATTGTCGGGCCAGCCTTTGCTCAGCAAGAGAGCTGCTGGCGCCATCAGCAGTCAGCGTCTGCATCGAAGTCAAATTCAAGGGGCAGGGGCAAGGGGTAGGCCAATCCCTGCCATGTTTTTGATCAGGTAAGTAGACTGCATAGTCGTGCCAGTACAAGTGACAGCACAGCAAAAGAATGTCTAGGCCATTCAAAGCAAGACTCAGTGTACTTTCAGCTATGGGACAAGATGCAGCCATGTAGGGTCAAGTTGCACATTGATGCGCTGTGGATTATGCCATCAATCCCAGCATCACACAACAGGAACATCTTCAAATATAGGACAGTTCACATCTGGGATAAAACCCGGGTCTTCAAGAGGCATACACGCCTGGGCAGGCAATAGCCAAAGACACACGCTGCCCACTGTGTAGAGGTGATGACTCTCAGGGCCACAGGTTTGACAGTTGCATGCACCCAGACATGAGCAAGCAGTATATATTTAGTAATGATAAAGCCATGAGAACAGTCATCCAAGCTTTTACCAAGTCAAAAGGGCAGTGTGATAGTGTCTGCCTAATTGCAGATGTTGGAAAGACTGAAGGACTCAAGGACATGGGCGTGCGCAGTAAGAGAGTTCCAGCGCTTGTACTCCCAGACAGATGTTGACAAGCAAGGGGCTTGGACCCTATGGTGGAGAGTGGTTTCTTGTAGGGGGAGCAGCAGACACATGGAGCAAGGTGAGGCCGGACATGATGATTGTGGAAATGACGACAGCAGAACAACAGCAGTACTTGCGCCATGACGACAATTCTGGATCCAGACTAGCACCCTTGACACCAATGATGCCTAATCGAAATCCAAAAAGCACAAAATTGGTGGGACTA
>JAABUK010012024.1_pt1 | contig 11115 bp, 9 predicted proteins | sample 5559141 | NCBI WGS metagenome assembly JAABUK01 (sample SAMN10711869, study PRJNA513367) | rock metagenome | isolation source: Antarctica rocks | place: Antarctica: Victoria Land, Pudding Butte nord | collected 2016-01-03
TGACGATTCTGCCTGCGGCGCCGGCTCGGCCGGCCCCTCGCTTCCCGGTCCGAGCGCATGCGTCCGCACCGAGCCGGCTCTCGACGAATCGGAGGAGTCGGTTTGACCGTGGGGAGCGCCGGGGCCGGCCGACGGGTCGCTGGACATCGGCCTCATCCTGCCCGGTCGGCACCGACAACGACACGCGTCGGCGCCGTCGGTCACGCGCCGATCGTTAGGGTGTGGCGTCGTGCGACCGGGTACGGGTCGCCCGGCGAACCTGGAGGCCGGAATGTGGCAGCAACTCGCGTCGACCGCGCGCGTCTGGCGCCGGCCGATGGTCAGTCGCGACCGTGACGAGGCAGGCCGGGCGTCCACCCCGCTCGAGCTCCTCTTCGACCTGTGCTTCGTGGTGGCCGTGTCCTCGGCCGCGAACGAGCTGTCCCGCTTCATCGCCGACGGTCGCATCGCCGACGGGCTGAGCGGCTACTTCACGATCTTCTTCGCCATCTGGTGGGCCTGGATGAACTTCACCTGGTTCGCCTCCGCCTACGACACCGACGACATCCGGTACCGGCTGCTCACGTTCGTCCAGATCGCCGGTGTGCTCGTCATCGCCGCCGGTGTGCCGGCGGCGATGGAGCGCGCGGACTTCAAGGCGGTGACGCTCGGATACGTCCTGCTGCGGCTGTCGATGGTGGTCCAGTGGCTCAGCGTCGCGGCCGACGATCCGGCGCACCGGTTCGTCGCCCGGCGCTATGCGCTCGGAGTGACGGTCGTGCAGGTCGGCTGGTTGATGCGGTTGCTACTGGTTCAGTCGGGGTTGGGGCTGGTGAGCTTCGTGGCGCTGGCGATCGCTGAGATGGTCGTTCCGATCCTGGCCGAGCGGGGCTCCATGACGACCTGGCATCGGGAGCACATCGCCGAGCGGTACGGCCTGTTCACGCTGATCGTCCTCGGTGAGGCCGTGCTCGGATCGGTCAACGCCGTCCAGGGTGCGATCGCCGACTCCGGGGTGTCCGGCCAGGTGTTGCTGCTCGCGTTGGGTGGGCTGGTCCTGTTCTTCTCGTGCTGGTGGACCTACTTCGACCGTCCGTTCGCCGGGTTCCTCGAGCCGGACCTGGGCACGGTATTCGGCTGGGGCTATGCGCACTACTTCCTGTTCGCGTCGCTGGCAGGACTCGGCGCCGGTCTCGAGGTGGCCCTGTCCTACTTCGAGGCGCACGAGCACCTGTCAGCCCGAACGGCGGGATTTGCCGTGACGATCCCGGTCGCGGTGTTCCTGGTGGTGCTCGGGACGATCTGCGCGGCGCTGCTCCACCGGCCGGCGCTGGCGCTGCTCGCCGGTGCGCGAGCGACCGTGATCCTCGCGGTCACGTGGTGGGTGTCGCCCATCGATCTCGGTGTCGCGGTCGTGCTCGCTGGGCTCGGCGTGGCGGCGGGCGCGATCGGGTCGGTCGCCATCGCGAACGGGGTCGGTGGTGCCGGGGTCGTCGGGTCGGATGCGACAATAGCGACGCCATGAGTCCCCGTACCCCGAAAGCCGATCCCGCGTGCGTCTTCGCAGACGACGTTGCCCGGGCCACTCTCGTCGAGGACGTCGGCGCCGCGTCGGTCGGTGACCACCTCGGTCACCTGGTCGACGACGAGCGCGTCGTCACCCATCTGTTCGCCGCGCTTCAACCCGGCTACGACGGCTGGCGCTGGGCGGTCACCGTCGCCCGGGCGTCGCGCGCGAAGGCCGTCACGGTCGACGAGGTGGTGCTGCTGCCCGGCCCGGACGCCGTGGTCGCACCGGAGTGGGTGCCGTGGAGCGAACGCGTCATCGCCGACGACCTAGGCCCGGGAGACCTGCTTCCCTCGCTGCCCGACGACGAGCGCCTCCTGCCCGGATACACGGGCGCCGACGGTGCCGTCGACGGCAGCGACGAACCCGATCTCCTGGACGTGGTCGCCGAACTCGGCCTCGGCCGTGCGCGGGTCCTCTCGCCGATCGGTCGTGATGACGCCTCCGACCGCTGGTACGACGGCGACGCCGGTCCGAACACGCCGATGGCCAAGGCGGCGCCCGGCCGCTGCGTGACGTGCGGCTTCCTCGTTCTGCTGCGCGGTCCGTTGAGCGGCACGTTCGGTGTGTGCGCGAACGCGCAGGCACCACGCGACGGCGCGGTGGTCTCGTTCGACCACGGCTGCGGTGCGCACAGTGAGGGCGCGTCGGCGATCCTGAGCGGTGCCGCCCTCGGCAACAACAACAACACCAGCCCGGGTTCGGCCATCGACACGGTCGCCTGGGACCTCTAGCCGGGCTTCGACGGAGCTGCCGCCGCCTTCACTCAGCTGGCGGAGTTGCGCTTCAGCAGGCCTTCGGTCGGATCCGCCGAGAGTCCGCGGCGTACGCGCGAGCGTCGGCGGATGCAGTAGACGAAGCCGATCGCCCCGAGGGCGAGACCCGCCAGCACGCTGTAGAGCCACCACCCGCGGCCGGAGTCCTGCAGGTGGCTGTAGCGGGCCAGGACGAAGACCAGGGCGAGCACCCACGCGGCGCCACCGACGATCACGCTGTTGACACCGTCGAGGTCGAGTGGCTCGACCTCGGCGTTGCGCAGGACCGGACGACGTGATGGGCTCACGGCGGGAAGCCTAGTGCGCGTCACTCTCGACCCGGCCCGGTGGCGCTGACATGCTGGTGCCGCGCACCGCCCGGCAGCAGCGTCGCTGCTCACGCATCCGCCTCTCCAACTGTCGGCTGACCCTGACGTTGTCACGAGCCCCCGAGGACTGCCATGAGCTCCCGCACCAGCACTGCGCCCGCTCCGAGAACCAGTTCGTCCGGGCTGGACGCTTTCTTCAAGATCTCGCAGCGTGGATCGACCCTGAGCCGGGAGATCCGCGGCGGCCTCGTCACGTTCTTCGCGATGGCCTACATCGTGGTGCTGAACTCGTTCATCCTGAACACCAAACCCGACGTCAGCGGGCACTACATCGGCGGCGGCACCACCCCGGACACCGCGAAAGTGGCCGCGATGACGGCACTGGTCGCCGGTGTGCTGACCATTGGCATGGGCCTGTTCGCCAACTTCCCGATCGCGCTCGCTGCGGGCCTCGGTCTCAACGCCATCGTCGGCATCTCCCTGATCAGCACGATGACGTTCGCCGACGCGATGGGCCTGGTCGTCCTCGAGGGTGTGGTGATCCTCCTCCTCGTGTTGACCGGGTTCCGGAAGGCGGTCTTCGAGGCGGTGCCCCGTGAGATCAAGACCGCCATCAGCGTCGGCATCGGTTTGTTCATCGCACTGATCGGGTTCGTCGACGGCGGCCTGGTCCGCACCACCGGAGTGCCGGCGCCGCCGATCCAGCTGGGCACGTCGTCGATCGACCCGATCCCGGGCTGGCCGGCACTCGTGTTCGTGATCGGCCTGCTCACGATCATCGTGTTGCTCGTCAAGAAGGTGAAGGGCGCCATCCTGATCGGGATCGTCGGCGCCACGGTTCTGGCGATCATCGTCCAGTCGATCGCCAAGGTCGGGTCGCAGGAGAAGGACCCGCACGGCTGGGGGCTCAACATCCCGGCCTGGCCCAAGTCCGTCGTCAGCACACCGGACTTCTCCCTGTTCGGCCACTTCAGCCTGTTCGGTGCGTTCACCGCCAAGAACGTCGGTGTCATCGCCGCCGTGCTCATCGTGTTCACCCTGCTGCTCGCGGACTTCTTCGACACCATGGGCACGATGACCGCGATCGGTGCCGAGGCCGGTCTTCTCGACGCCGACGGCACCCCGATCAACGCCCAGCGGATCCTGATCGTCGACTCCGTCGCCGCGGCCGCCGGCGGTATCGGATCGGTGTCGTCCAACACGTCCTACATCGAATCCGCGGCCGGGGTGGGGGAGGGTGCACGCACCGGGTTGGCCAGCGTCGTCACCGGGATCTGCTTCCTGCTGGCGACATTCCTCACGCCGCTCGTCGAGGTGATCCCGTCCGAGGCCGCGACGCCGGCACTCGTGGTCGTCGGCTTCCTGATGATGACCCAGGTGAAGAACCTCGACTGGAACCACTACGACATCGCGATCCCCGCGTTCCTCACGATCGTGTTGATGCCGTTCACCTACTCCATCACCGCGGGCATCGGTGGGGGCTTCATCTCCTGGGTCGTCATCAAGATCGCGCAGGGCCGGGCTCACAGCATTCATCTCCTGTTGTGGATCGTGACGGCGCTGTTCGTGGTGTACTTCGCGATCGGCCCGATCCGTGCATTGTTCGGGGTTTCCTGAACCAGGGTTGATGAATCTGTCGACGATCCGTCGAGAGCCCGGCTCCGACACGCGGGAATGCAACCGGTTGCCTTGTCGTTAGCCTAGGTAATGACTTATGGTGGTCACCGTGCCGCAGCGCGGCGGCACACCCACAGTCTCGGCGGCGACGCCGGATCACGTGCGCGGGTTGCGCCCCGATTCCCCCTCGGGCGCGCCGGCGACAGATCGACAAGACGACACTTCTGAAAATCGACGATGGCGATCCGGGACGGGCCCCGGGCGCAGATTGGCTGGCTGCCCAGTGAGCGCGACATTCGCGGCCCTGGGAAATCGCACGTACCGCCTCTACTTCACCGGCGGCGCCGTGTCCAACGTAGGTTCATGGATCCAACGCGTGGCCCAGGACTGGCTGGTGCTCGAGATCGGCGGCGGGGCCGCCGGCCTCGGTATCACCACCGGTCTCCAGTTCCTCCCGTTCCTCCTGCTCTCACCCGTCGGCGGCATCATCGCCGACCGGTTCCCCAAAAAGCGCATCCTGCAGATCACCCAGGTCTCGATGGGTTTGCTCGCGAGCACCCTCGGTGTCCTCACCATCACGAATTCCGTACAGGTGTGGCAGGTCTACGTGCTCGCCTTCCTGTTCGGTGTCGTCGGCGCGCTCGACGCGCCCGCCCGGCAGTCGTTCGTCGTCGAGATGGTCGGCAAGGACCAGCTCGCCAACGCGATCGGCCTCAACTCGGCGTCGTTCAACGCGGCACGTCTCGTCGGACCCGGGCTGGCCGGGCTGATGATCGTCTCGCTCGGCACCGGCGTCACGATCCTCGCCAACGCGGTCACCTACGCGGGTACCTTCATCGCGCTGCGGTTCATCAAGGACGACCAGCTGCGTCCGCCCGCGAAGGTCGAGCGGACGAAGGGCATGTTCGGCGACGGCCTGCGCTATCTGCGCGGCCGGCCACAGCTTCTGCTCGTCCTCGCCATCGCCGGCATCGTCGGTGCGTTCGGACTCAACTTCCAGATGACCAGCGCCCTGATGGCCACGCAGGTCTTCGGCAAGGGCGCCGGCGAGTACGGCATCCTCGGCTCCATCCTCGCCATCGGATCGCTCGCGGGCGCACTGCTCGCGGCTCGACGCGGGATGCCGCGTGGCCGGCTGATCGTGTTGTCGGCGGTCGCCTTCGGCATCGTCGAACTCGCCTCCGGGTTGATGCCCTCCTACCTGACCTTCGCGCTGATCCTGCCGCTGCTCGGGTTCGCCTCGCTCACGCTGCTGACCGCGGCCAACGCCACCATGCAGCTGACCGTCGCGCCGGAGATGCGCGGTCGGGTGATGGCCGTATACCTGATGGTCTTCCAGGGCTCGACGCCGATCGGTTCGCCGCTCATCGGTTGGGTCGGGCAGGCGTTCGGCGCCCGCTGGACCCTTCTCGTCGGAGGTGGCGTCAGTCTCGTCGGCGTGCTCATCGCGACGCTGCTGCTCGCCCACGCCCGTGGCCTGGTGCTGCGTGCACACGTGTTGCCGCGCCCGCACGTGCACGTGTTCACCGAACCCGGCTACGAGACCCGGCGGGCCGAGCTCGCCACCCCGGCCGCACGCGTGGCCAACGGGCCGTTGCGTCGGCTGCTCACCGGTGGGGACCGGTACCTCGCGGCCGCCCGCCGCAGTCCGGCCCTCCGACCGATGACTGCCCGCTCGGCCCCCGCGCCGATGCCCTCGCGCCCGGCGGCCCGGCTGAACGACCGTGGCGCCGGTCGCCGCGTCCCTGCCTGAGCAACTGTCGACTGTCGGTGGGCGCCCCTAGCGTTCGCCGCATGACTTCGCACCGACCGACGTCCGAGCAGTACCTGAACCACGTCCGTGCCGGATGCCGCGGTGCCGGGCCTCGACGGCTGGACGGCATTGTCCGTCGTCGAGCACCTGGGCGACGTCTACATGCACAAGGTCGAGGTGTTGCGGCTGGGGCACCCGCCCGATCCCTGGCCGCCGGCCGGCCCCGATCCCGAGCCGTTCGAGTGGTTCGACTCCGCGCTCGCTCGGTTGCTCGACGAGTTGGGTTCTCGCGCTCCGGGTGAGCAGGCGTGGACATTCGCCCCGTTCGACCGGTCGGTCGGGCTCTGGCATCGACGGATGACGCACGAGTCGGCCATCCACCGGCAGGACGCCGAGGGCGCCCTCGGCACCCGCACACCGATCGATGACGACCTGGCCGTCGACGGCATCGACGAGATCCTCGGCCTGTTCGCCGCGATCCCCGATGCCGATGCCGACGTGACACCGCTGCGCGGCTCGGTCGAAGTCCGCGCCGGTGGCTCCGCCTGGCGGCTCGATGTCGGGCCGCGTCGGTTGACTGTCACACCCGGGCCGACGGACGTCGGACCGGCCGGCGCCGTCCTGGACGGATCGCCCGCCGCGGTGCTCTGGTGGCTGTGGCGTGGTGTCGACCTCGGCCTCGGCACCACTGATCACACCGAACTGCTTGCCGGCGTGCGGGCTCACATCGCCGCGGTGGCCAACTGACCCGGTTACCGCTCGCCGACGTCGTGGTCGAGCGCTGCCCGATTCACCGGTCGCGGGCTAGCGTGGAGTAATGCCTGCCCTGTCCGGTCCCCGCCGTCGATGGGTGATCCCCGCCGTGCTCGTGGGTCTCCTCGTCGTCGTCCTGGTCGCGGCGGCGGTCCGATGACCACCGTGACGACCCCGCCGGTGACCGACCCGACGACGGTCGCCGCGCCGCGGCGCTTCCTCTGGCTCGGCGCCGCAGCCGGCTGGCTTGCGGCCCTCGCCGGCCTTGCGTGTGCACAACTGGTCGCCGCTTTCGGGTTCACCACCGCCACGCCGCTGATCGTGGTCGGCGGCGTGTTCATCGATCACGTCCCAACCTGGCTGAAGGAATTCGCCACCAAGACGTTCGGGACGAACGACAAGATCGCCCTCGGGCTGGGCATGGGCCTCGCCGTCCTCGTCCTGGCCGGCGTCATCGGCGCTCTGTCGGTGCGCCGGCGCAGCCTCGCCTGGCTGGCACTCGCCATCGCCGCCATCGGCGCCTGGGCCGCGACGACCCGCAGCGACTTCGCGCCGGCGGACCTCATCCCCTCCATCGTCGCCGGAGTCGTGGCAGCGCTCTTCCTCCGGTGGCTCGCCGGCCGTGTCTACGACGCGGTCACCCGGCTCGACCACGGCGTCATCGTGCCGACGCAACGCCTCGACCCCGACGGTCGGCGGCGGTTCCTCTCCGCCGCCGTGCTCACCGTCGTCGGCTCGGCCATCGTCGGCGCCGTCTCCCGCGTCGACTTCGGTGCAGCCAAGGCCGTGTCCGCCGCGCGCGCGGCGCTCAAACTGCCGCAGCCGAAGACGCTGATCGGACCCGCCGGCACCGACTTCGCGACGCCCATCAGAGGTGCGGCGACCTGGGCGATCCCCAACGACTCCTTCTACCGGATCGACACCGCGCTGGCACTCCCGCGGATCGACCCGACCACCTGGCAACTCAAGATCCACGGAATGGTCGACAAGGAGCTGACCTTCAACCTCGACGACCTGATCAAGCGGTCGCCCACCTTCGCCTGGGTGACGCTGACGTGCGTGAGCAACCCGGTCGGTGGCGACCTGATCGGCAACGCCCAGTGGAGCGGCACCCGGATCGCGCCGATCCTCAAGGAGGCCGGCATCCAGGCCGGTGCCGACGCGGTTCTCCAGACCTCCGCGGACGGCTTCACCGTCGGAACGCCACTCGAGGCGCTCACCGACGATCGCAATGCGCTGCTGGCCTACGGGATGAACGGGCAGCCGTTGCCGATCGAGCACGGCTTCCCCGTCCGGATGGTCGTCCCAGGCCTTTACGGCTATGTGTCCGCGACCAAGTGGCTGGTCGATCTCGAGGTCACCAAGTTCGACCAGTTCGAGGCGTACTGGACGAAGCGGGGGTGGGGTGCCAAGGGTCCGATCAAGACCGAGTCGCGGATCGACACCCCGAACGGCGGCGGCGCCAAGGCCGGCGACGTCGAGATCGTCGGCGTCGCCTGGGCCCAGCACACCGGCGTCGCGGGCGTCGAGGTCCGGGTCGGAGAAGACCAGCCCTGGCAGCGGGCGACGCTGGCCGCTCATCCCCTGAAGGACACCTGGGTGCGTTGGCGCTGGACGTGGCACGCTCAACCCGGCGATTACGTCTTGCAGTGCCGTGCCACCGACGTCACCGGATACACCCAGACGGCCGACCGCGCGGACGTGTTGCCCGACGGCGCCACCGGATGGCACACCGTGACGGTGCGCATCGAGGCGTGACCAGTCAGGCCAGTCGGTCGACGACGTACTCGATCGACGCGGTCAGCCGCTGGACGTCCTCGGGGTCGACCGCCGGGAACATGGCCACCCGCAACTGGTTGCGGCCGAGCTTGCGGTAGGGCTCGACGTCCACGATCCCGTTGCTGCGCAGTACCTTCGCCAGCGCGGCATGGTCGATCGCGTCGTCGAAGTCGATCGTCCCGACCACGAGCGAGCGTGCCGACGCCTGGGTGACGTAGGGGGTCGTGTAGCCGGTCTTCTCAGCCCACTGATACAGATGCGAGCTTGACGCGGTGGTGCGCCCGACGGTGAAGTCGAGGCCACCACCCGCCAGCATCCAGTCGATCTGCTCGGCCATCAACACCAGCGTCGCCACCGCTGGGGTGTTGTACGTCTGGTCCTTGCTCGAGTTGTCGATCGCGGTCGGAAGGTCGAAGAACGTCGGGATGTAGCGGCCGCTCGCCGCGATCTCGGCCACCCGTGCGAGCGCCTTCGGCGACATCAGCGCGATCCAGAGGCCGCCATCGGAAGCGAACGACTTCTGCGGCGCGAAGTAGTAGACGTCGGTCTGGCTGACGTCGACCGGCAGTCCGGCGGCGCCCGACGTCGCGTCGATCACGACGAGCGCGTCGTCGTCGGCGCCAGGGACGCGGACGACCTGCGACATCACGCCGGTCGACGTCTCGTTGTGCGGCCACGCGTACACGTCGGCGCCGGGCACGGCGGTCAACGTCGGCAGCGTCCCGGGCGGACCGACGACGACCGACGGATCGTCCAGCCACGGTGCGTCCTGGATCGAGGACACGAACTTGGCGGAGAACTCACCGAATGAGGCGTGTGCGGACTTCGCGCGAACCAGACCGAACGCGGCGATGTCCCAGAACGCCGTGCTGCCACCGTTGCCGAGGACGACCTGGTAACCGTCCGGGAGGTCGAACAGGTCGGTCAGGCCGGCGCGGACACGACCGACGAGAGCGCGTACCGGCTGCTGCCGATGCGAGGTCCCGAGCAGCGAGCCACCGACCTGCGCAAGGGTGGCGATGGCCTCCGGCCGGATCTTCGACGGGCCGGAGCCGAACCGGCCGTCGAGCGGCTTGAGATCGGCCGGGATCAGGATCCGAGTGGTGGCGGTTGCGGTGGCGTCGGCCATGGAAGTCCCAACGGTGGAATGGATTCCCCGGATCGGGGTTGAGCGCGACAGTAATGTCCGCTGGCCATTGTTACACGCGCTCCGAACACGTCGGCCTAGGCTCGGAGACGTGCCCAGCAACCGAGAACCCGACCCGACCCCGCCCGCAGACGACGATGCGGCCGGCCACCTGGCCGGCCTGCGGGTGGCCTACGACGCGCCTCCACTCGACCCGGCGACGGCCGACCCCGATCCGGTCGCGCAGTTCGGCGCCTGGTTCGCCGACGTCGAGGCCGCCGGCCTGCCCGAGCCGAACGCGATGGTCGTCGCGACCGTCGACGAGGCCGGCCGCCCGGCGGCTCGCACGGTCCTGCTCAAGGGTCTCGATGATCGCGGCCTCGTGTTCTACACGAACCTGGACTCGGCCAAGGGCCGCCAGGTGGCGGGGCATCCGCTCGCTGCAGTGGTGTTCGGCTGGCACCTGGCGAGCATGCAGGTGCGGGTGGAAGGGACGGTCGAGACGGTGTCGGCGGCGGAGTCGGACGCGTACTTCGGCTCCCGTCCCCGCGAGAGCCAACTCGGTGCGTGGGCGAGCGCGCAGTCCGCGCCGGTCGCGAGCCGAGCCGTTCTGGATGCCGCCTATGACGACGTGGAGCGAGAGTTCGCCGACGGCGTGGTCCCACGGCCACCGTTCTGGGGCGGCTTGCGGGTGATACCGCAGCGGTGGGAGTTCTGGGCCGGCCGGCGGGGCCGGCTGCACGACCGAGTCGAGTACCGGCGCGACTCGACCGGTGTCTGGTCCCGCACCCGGCTGCAGCCCTGAGGACAGGCCAGCGGGTGCACCTCTGGCACAACGCAGAACCGGCCGCCCCCGAGGGGGCGGCCGGTCCAATCGAAGAGACCTACGGACTTCATGCTGGCTGGGACGGTTCCAGCGCCCGCAGGGGCGGTGACGGCCTTGGTTTGGCCCGACTGACGTCGGCGGGTCAATATCCACTGCCTATCCCGATGGGCAGTCCTGGGAGGACTTACCCCGAGGGAACGACGGTCAGGCGACCGTCACCTCACGAGTCCCGAAACTATGCATTCTTCGGACCACCTCCATTCACGTGTAACGCAACCGTACGACGCCGGCGCCAGTCCTGCAACGACTTTGACGCCACACGTCTCACTCTTGACACGTCCGAGATCTGGGAGGAAAAGCGGTCAGCTAGACCTGCAGGACTTTCACGCCTGCGTCCTCGAACGGGCGCAGCGATTCCGCGGTCGCGTCGGTGTCGGTGACGAGCATGTCGACCCGCTCGAGCGGCCAGATCTGGGCGAACGCCTGCCTGCCGATCTTCGACGAGTCCGACACGACGACGACCGTCCGGGCCCGCGAGGCCAGCAGCCGCGCCACGCTCGCCTCGCCCTCGTGGGTGGCGAACGCTCCTTCGCGGTCGTCCAGGCCTTCGACCCCGAGGAAGGTGATGTCG
>JAABUK010012025.1_pt1 | contig 11114 bp, 13 predicted proteins | sample 5559141 | NCBI WGS metagenome assembly JAABUK01 (sample SAMN10711869, study PRJNA513367) | rock metagenome | isolation source: Antarctica rocks | place: Antarctica: Victoria Land, Pudding Butte nord | collected 2016-01-03
GCAGCACAAGTTGTGTTGATGTTTTGCAGTTGGCATTGGAGCCTTTGTGGAAGCTGTACGAGGTGTGCAATCAAGGCACAGATGTGAAAGCAGTCATGAGTAAAGCTGTCAAAAGCCTTAGTCTGACACAGGTAAGGCTGTATCCATTATGCACTGATTATATTTCTTTCACACAACAGAAAAACACATTTGTTACTTTGCACTTTACACATGGTTTAACATATGTTGGACCGTGCATCACCCTTCATGAGCAATACAGCTCTCACACACAAGTGTCAATCATGCAGTTTACTGCAACAATCAGTGAGCATGTGTCCAAATACATGCTGCATACAGTTGCATGTGATCAGCATTGCGTGTTGTCTGAGTCATGCCTGCCTTGACCAGTGTGGCATTTGCACACAGCAGTCTATGTACAGCCTGATCTCAACAGTCTGTTTTTTTGAAGCAACATTGGCAGGACATGCAACACTTTGAGACAGCTGAAAGCTTATCAACTGCCTGGACAGCTCCCTGATAGAGGTTGCAGAAGCAGCTGCCCCTAGACATGTTTCCTTGCAAAGCACTACACCAGCAACAGCAGTAGCAGTAGCACCATGATTCACCGAAAACATGTCCACAATGTACAAACGTGTTTTTACTGTCCCCAGACGTTTCTGAGTTTACATTTCCCGTGTAGGGATCCAGTGTAGGGATGACAATCATGAATATAAATAGATGTTTTAGGATTGAAAAAAGCTGTAATGGTACTGTGCAGATAACAGACCGCATGCTGATGCATCCAGACGCCCGCACAGTGCTCAGGTCAATCCTCAAAGCATGGCTGCCCTTATCTGAAGCTGTGCTCAGCATGGCAGTAGAGCATCTACCAGATCCTGCTTCTGCAGCACCAGGCCGCCTGGCCCGGCTGCTGCCCCCACAGCAGCTGCATCTTAAGGGCCTGCAGCTGCCAAAAGACCTGCAACAGGTATGGGTCGGTCTGACGTTCTGGGTTTGTCTCTCTTTGTGAGATCCTGTAAGATTGCAAAGATGCCATGCTTGGGTACAGCTTGTTGCATCTTAAGGGCGTGCAGCTGCCCAAAGACCTGCAGCAGGTATGGGTCAATCTGGCATTCTAGTCATGTTCTCTGCCTCTGTTTGTGAGATCCTGTAAGGATGTGAAGATGCCATGCTTCAGTACAGCTTGTTGCTTAGTTCTGCTGTCATCATTCAATCAAGGTGCAGCTGTCTAATCGCCTATAGGAGGTGTGTCGGACTGTGTGCTTCAGCATTGCACGCCACAGGCATTGCCTAGCCATGGCCTAAACTAGCTACACAGAGCATTTGCAGACTTGGCATGACAATGCATATGGAGCATCATATGTGCAGTCATGCTGTTTCTTCATCTCACAAATCTTGAAGGAAGCCTTAGGGCGGTTGGTGTAGTTGCTATCGCCTGTCTGATGTGCATCCCTTATGATTACCTTGAATGGTCTACATAGCTACACAGGCCCTGCAGCCTTACTAGCTAGTGTAAAATGATGATCTGATGATGATCATAGTATGGCTGCAGCCAGATGTGTCCAGGCAGGCCCAGCATCCCTACTAGACAGAGTGCAATGATGATACCAATGGTGATGTTGACTACTGCCTGCAGTATGTATAGCAGGAAGCACGCACTTAATCGCGTGGCTGCAGCTAGATGTGTCCAGGCAGGCCCTGCACATCCTACTGGACAGCAAGCAATGATGCCAATAATGATGATGACCTCTTGACTGAGAAGTGAAATGGATGCATGGATGCGCGCATGACTGAAATGATGCTGCAGGCACTGGATTCTGCAGAGCATGGTGTGGAGAGCTGCAGCACATCTCCTGAAGCCCCATGTGTGGTGTATGTCTCTAAGATGGTTGCAGTACCGGCCGCAGCTCTTCCCAGGTACGCATTTGCCTTCATCCAAGTTACTCATGCACTGGCTCAACTGTCCATTTAGCCACACGCACGCATGCTCACTCATTTCTCCACAGTGCTTGCTGTTTGAAGATAGTCATACGTACACATCGGCTTTGAGCACATTTCAAGATGTACTTGCATATCAATAGGAAATCCACAATTTGACAGCATGCTACACTACTTTATACACCTTGCAAACCATGACTGATTGTCATGTGGCTGTGCAATCAGCGACCGCGCTCACAAAGCAGCTAACTCAACCACTAAACATAAACCTGACATAGCACACAGTCAATCATGCCTGGCACACCGTTGAAGTGTCATAGAGATTGGGGTGTGCAGACAGGAAGGGAGGGCGCCACCCCAGGACCCCAGTCAAGAGGTGTTCCTGGCCTTTGGCAGAGTGTTCAGTGGAGTGTTGAAGGATGGGCAGTCCGTGCATGTGCTGTCTGCAGCCTACAACCCAGCCCAGCCTCACCTACAGCGCCAGATTCACCAGGTACAAAATAATGTTAAACAATAATAATAAACAATAATAATAAACAATAATAATAACGATAAGTTTGCTTTCCAGCTCATGATGAGCTAGGTATGCGTGCGTATGAAAGGACAAACTTGACCTTTCCTACAGCAGACAGCTGGTAACGTGGCCTTTCAGCCATTACACAACTGGTGATTTGGCCTTGTATAAAATAATCAGATAATGACTTGGACATGCGTACAATAGGCATTTGGTGTCTTGGCCATTCACATGCCAGGCAGCTGGTGAATTGGCCTGTCAATTGCTAGGCAAATGATGGCTTCACCTTTCAAAGAAAGGGCAACTGGTGATGTGGATCTGCCTGACGGGCCAAGCTGCAGGGCAATGCAGGGCCAAGCGTGCATCCTGTCACTTCACCAATTGCCTGCTGCATGAAAGACCAAGGCACCATTTACCTGATGTATGTAAAGGCTAAGACACAGTCTGCCTATTGTTTGAAAGGCAAAGTTACCACTTGCCTGCCGTATGAATGCCCACGTCATCACTTGAGTAAGTTATGAAAGGCCAAGTCACAAGTGGCTGGTGTCACAAGTCACCTGATGGCTGAAAGGCCAGTCTTTGATTTGTGAGGGCTGTATCTATCACAAGTTGGCATCAAAGCTATACACTGTTTTGGTGCAGTGGTAAAACCAGTACTTTTTCCGGTCCATCAGCCAAAGGTATTATCAGGCTGCCTTGAAAACTGCCGTTGTTGGTATGGTGACTGCCAAAGCAGGACTTCATACAGGGAGGTACTCAGGATTGTACAAACCTCATCCCAGCAGAAGACACAGTGGCAGCCAAGTTCTCATTTCTTGACGCAGCAGGTCACTGGTTTGGGCCTCAAGAGCTGTATGCTGAGTTTGCAGGCTTTTGTGTCAGTTGAAGTCAGGTCAAGATGCACAGTGACCATGCCAGGTGTTCATGCTTGGTGGGCAAAACTACGTGTCAAGCCCAGCTAGCATGCACCTAGCACTCTTCTAGATGATATGTAAAACACCCACCACAGTACATGCTTTGACAATCCATGACATGACATGTCATGCGACGAGGAACATTCGTTTCAGATGGACTCATGAACTCATGTCTGCTGGTGCAGGTGGATGGGTTGTACCTGATGATGGGGCGAGGCCTGGACAGGTTGCATCAGGTGCCCGCAGGCAATGTGATCGCCATTGGTGGCCTGGGCACCGCCATACTCAAGTCAGCCACTATCACCTCCTCACCAGCTTGCCGACCCCTAGCTCCCATGCTCTTCCAGGTAACTCACTCACTCCCTCACTCACGCACTCACTCACTCACTCACTCACTTGCTTGCTCGCTAGCTTGCTCAATCACTCGTTCGCTCACTCGCTCGATCACTCGTTCGCTCACTCGCTCGCTCAATCGTTCGCTCACTCACTCACTCACTCACTCCCTCACTCACTCACTCACTCACTCAATTGCACTCACTCAACTGCACTCCTTCAACTGCCCTCACTCAACTGCAATGCTGACACTGCACTGTTGACACCGCACTGTTGACACCGCACTGCTGACACTGCACTGATGACTGCAGGCTGCTCCCATCGTCAGGGTGGCAGTGGAAGCAGCCCTGCCCAGTGAGCTGCCCCGCCTGGTGGAGGGCTTGCGCCTGCTCAACAGAGCTGACCCATTCCTGGAGGTCACCCTGCAAGACAAGGGAGAATACGTTTTGGGCGCTGCAGGTACAGTGACATCGTCAGGATCATCATCACCATTGTTACACCCTGTTTGGTAGGGCTGCAGGGGTTGCATAAGTACATTGGATGCAGGTTCACCATGAGCATCACACCGTGTTCATCACACCATGTTCATCACACCATGATTATCATGCAATGATCATGACGCCCTGTCTGGTAGAGCTGCAGCCATACTATTGTCATTGTCATGTCATGATTACATCCTGTCTGGGTCAGGTTGCAGGGCGTGCCTGAACATACTGTGCTGTGATGTGCATTGCCTCTGCCGCAAACATGTAGCAGGTCTGAGTGACTGGACTTACACGATGCTGGATGGAAAGCAAAGACACTCCCTGAAAGAAATTGTACAATCAGAGGATATGCTGGGTCTATTTAGCTGCCTGAATGTGTATATGTGCAAGTGCAACATGCAGATGCTGATGCTCAACCATACGCAAGTGAGTGACCATGCACACATTCACAGGCAAATAGCCTGGGACTGGAAGCATTACCTTCAGCAGGTTGCATCAACAAATTTGGGTCTGAGCAGCATGTTTCACAGAATGTGCCACATCCAAGTTTGCAGATCCAGCTTTGCAGATCAAGGTCTGCAGCTCCAGGCTTTCAGATCCAAATCCAGCTTTTCAAATTCAGGTCTCGATTCTAGGTTCCAGATTCAGGCCAACTGCAGTAGGCAACCCATGAGAGACCAAGTCTGCCCTGCAAAGATCGGTGCATGCGTTGGCCAAAACAGATAGCTTCAGCTCCAGGTTTCATATGCAGACTTGACAAAAAAACACTGTTTGACGCAGGGGAAGTGCACCTTGAGACGGTGATCAAGCATCTGAAACAATTGTTGCATGAGCTGGCCTCAACAGATAGTTTCAATTCCAGGTTTCACCAATGACGCTGTTTGCAGGGGAAGTGCACCTTGAGACGGTGATCAAGGACCTGAAGGAAAGGTTTGCGCGCATCCAGCTGCAGGTCTCGCCCCCCCTGGTGGCCTTCAGGGAATCTGTCTTCCTGCAGTCTGAGTCCCCAGAAGCCATTGTGAAGCCGCCAAAGGTACTATTGCTTGCTGCAACTGCTATCCACCAAAGCTGTCCACCATTGTTGTCCACCATTATCGTCTACCACTGATGTCCACCACTGATGTCCACCAATGCCGTCCACAAGTGTTGTCTACCATTGCCATCCACCGTTGTTGTCCACCAGTGTCGTCTACCAGTGCTGTCCACCAATGCCATCCATTATTGTCGTTTACCAGTGTTGTCCGTTAATCCTGCTCACCAGTGTTGTCTACCAATGCTGTGCACCAGAGCCACATCCACCATTCCTGTCTACTAGTAATGTCCCCCAGTGCTCTCCTCCAGAGTCTGCCAAGTCCTTTCAAGGAAGTCTGTCTTGTTTATACGAGTTGCGCCTTTATGTGGTGACAATTGACAAAGGATGCCTCATGCATAGAACTACAATCTCCTGGCAAGCTTGTTGACCAGACTCTACACATCACCCTTTGCTGGGCTACATTGCTGGCTGCCTGAGTGCCCATGCCCTTTGCTACGCCAGGGTGCTGATTTAATGCTATACTTCAACCAGCACAATGCCTCACTGCCTGTGTTCTGCCTTGCACTGTTGCTGTACGGTGCAGTACAGTGCACATTGTACTGTTGCACAGCACAAGTCGTTCATGCAAAGAGTAGTTTCAGTAACATAGACTGCCATTCATGTGCCCAGTCTTGATGCTGCAGGTCATAGAAGTCACAACAGCAAACGGTGTCTGCACCATACGCATCAAAGCTGACATTCATGTTCTTGGTCTTGATGCTGCAGGTCATAGAAGCCACCACAGCAAACGGTGTCTGCACCATACGCATCAAGGCTGTTGCCCTGCCCGGCCCTGTAGCCACAGCACTTGATGAGAATGCAGACCTTATATGCATGACACTCTCTGCAACCAACAGCTCTCCAAACGAAGATCGCACAGACGCCTCAAATACCCCTCTTTCACAATCCACTGCAGATACCTCTGTAAATGGTGACACAGTAGTGGTTGGCACAGATCTGCAGACGGATAGCAAAAGACCAGGTACTGTGCAAGATGCCGAAAGCAACTTGGAGACTGCTGCTGACGCTGTGCACCTGTCAGCCGGTGGTGAGTCAACGTCTGCGCAGCTGCCAGGAAGCGATGAGTCATCATCTGCACAGCTGCCAGCCAGTCTAGAGTCATCATCTGCAGCTGCAGAAGCTTCGCAAGCAGCAACTGAGAACAGCAGCAGTAGTCAGGATCAGAGTCACAGCATGGCAGAGGCTGGAAGTAATGCAGAAGGGATGCTGGGGTCTCAGGGGGGGTCAGGGGACAGATTACAGGGGGTTCAACATCGCGCAGAGGAGGTAAATGGTGTACATGGCGCAAACGGGAGGACCAAGGGCACTAATGACGACGGTGGTGCAACCTCAAGCATGGAGGAAGGAGGGAGCCTGGCTTCAGGCAAGGTTGGGATTCTGAAGCAGCGGCTGATTGCAGCAGCGAAGGAAGCTAAAACCGGCTCACCTGAGCTGCTCAAGGTATGACATAAGCCCATGTGGACACCAGACCTAAGCATCTCATGTGTTGGCACAAGTGATCAGCCGTGTTGGCTGGCAGATTCTTGTAACATCCTTCTTCTTCTGTGCTGTGACTGCTGACCGCATGTTCATCACTTCGTGTGGTAGCTGGTCTGAACTGCACTGACAGCAGTACGCATGATGAAGGCTTTGTTACATGCAGCTAAGAGGCAGACTAAACACGTTATCACTTTTGCTAGTGTGCCTGCTAATGTGAGCTGCCATGCAGTCTGCTGAGCATGTGTGAAGCCTGTAATACATCTTGTGCCTGCAGCCAGGACCCAGGTGCTGCATGCACATGACGCAGACTTGTACTGTGCGTTCTTGCAACCAATCCTAGATTCTTGGGCGCAACAGTCAATGCTTGTAATGAAGACTGACTGAGATATGCTGCCTGAATGGCTGCAGAGAATCTGGTCCCTGGGACCGAAACGGATTGGCCCAAACTTCCTCCTGAGCTCCGAAACCACCTCCGCCAGTCTCTTTTCTGGGCCAGATGCTGCTGTCGTGCGGCTGTCAGCCAAGCAGGAGAAGAAGAGCGCATCGCACCCAGCCCAGGCGGATCTGGGGGGTCCTGGGGGGCCTCAAGTTGAGGACCCTGCGCTCAGGCCCTCAGAGCTCGCTGAGGCAGATGCTCACAGTGAGCTCAGCGAAAGGGTATGTCAAATTGATTACACACAGTGTAGGATTACGTTTTCCCGTTGTAGATATCTGATAAAAAAGATGTTTTGCGTTCTGGTACCAGGCTCTTGTGAGTTGTGTCTTGTGATATGGCTCTTGTGTTGAAAAGCTTATGTGACAACAACAGGCTGTTTTAAAAATGGCTCTTGTAACAGCACTTGCTCGTGGCTGTCTGTGAAAAAGCTTATCTATGACTGAGTTGGCATCACGGTATGAGGTGACGTACAAAGCACACTCACACTTTATCTTCCATCAAGCTCCCATCATGCTAGGCTCATTGCACTTCATGCAAAAGCATCCTTACAGAGTGCATACACAGCAGCCGGAGACTGAATCTCAAAAACCATAAAATCTCAACAGCCTAAACTTCCAAACAGCCCCACACCCAAGGTAGCCCCAAACTCAAAACAGCTTCAACTTCCACACCTTTTAACACCTCCCAATACCTTCGAACAGCTCTAACTTCCACAGAACCCTAAACACTTCTAATAACTTCTAATACGTTCAAATCGTGATTTCATGCTCATGTGGGTGCCTGCAGGCAGGAACTAGTCAAGTGACTCTACAGCTGGGGCGGTCTGAAGCCTCAGCCATGTTGGGTCTGGCACCCCAGAGTGACCCCACCCGGCCCAACTCAATGGGGCCTGAATGGGACAGGATCAAGCACAGTGTGGAATCTGGCATTATGCATGGCTACCAGCTGGCCACAGCTGCAGGGCCATTATGTGATGAGCCCATGTGGGGCATTGCATTTGAGGTGGAGGCGCGTCTGAATGTGCCGGAAGGGGAAGATAACCCTGGGAATGTGAACCTGGCTGAAGAAGTGTATGGACCCTTCTCCGGTCAGGTAGGCTTCGCTACATGGCTTTTGAGCAGTACACAACTGCTCCAAAGTTTGCTGGCAATGCATTCCTTGATACAATCATTTGACTAGAACTTGGTCATCATGTGCAACCTGTCTCTTGTAATGTGATGTAATGCGATATAAGTTGATTTGGACTTGGCTGGCAACATGTCAGATGGAAGGTGATTGGGGGGATGTTTAGGTGGCTCTGACTGGGCAAGCTCAGTCGATGCGCTGTGACTTTTGTGGCAGCAGCAGCTGTTAGCTGTGTCATGCATTTGGTCAAGCATGTAAGCTGGGGACTGATCATTAAGTGTGGCAGGACGCCTTGTGTTGCAGCTATTAATAGCGCTCCCCAGGAGATCAACAGACATGATGCAATGACCTGACGCTTCACAATGCGCAAGGACACAATCCACAACCTGCACTTCCTCTTGCTGTTGTGGATGCTGCTTTGCTCCTCTTGCTGCCCCATCACTGCATCGTTGCTGCCCTGTTGTCTTGTCCACGCAAGGTGGTGTGCCTTCTCAGGTGACCAGCACAGCACGGCAGGCCTTCAGGAGGGCAGTTTTAGAGGGCGGGCCCCGTCTGGTGGAGGCCATGTTCCTGTGCCAAGTCTCGACTGCCTCTGAGGCCCTCTCAGGTGACTGTCTGTGCACTTGTTCGTCTGTGCAGCTGATAGTCTGTGCAGTTACATGTCTGTCTGCGTGTGTGCAGGCATAGTGACCGAGCTGTTTTGGCACTTGAGCTTCATACAGACTATTAACACACTTGTTGACACGTGTTGCTGTTGCGATACAGGGGTGTACGCAGTACTAGGCAGAAGAAGAGCCAGAGTGGTGAGAGAGGAGATGAGGGAGGGGAGTGACCTGTTCAGCATCCACGCCTATCTGCCAGCACAGGCCTCTTTTGGCTTTGCCAACGACATGCGGCGGCAATCGTCAGGTCTGTGCCATGGTCTGTTTCATTTGCATGCGCTGCTGTGAAAAGGTGCAATCAGTCTAGTTACGTGAATGTGCAATCAGTCTTGCTCTTTTTGTTGTGCTGTTTGTGACTCCTCAGGCAGACAGGGTTCTTAAGCAAAAGGAGTATTCTCTAATTGAGGTATGTCATGCGCACCAGAGGACTTGCCAAAGCAGCAATCGCACATGGACTTTATAAGCATGCCGAGCATGCCAATGATCAGTATTCACACATGGACAAAGCCTGTGGAAGTGAGGCTATGGTCTGATTCAGGTGCTGCTTCGGCGTCACTGATGCTGTCGCATTGGGAGCGGCTTCAGATAGACCCATTCTTTATGCCAGTTACAGAGGAAGAGCGAGAAGAGTTTGGTGAAGAAGGACAAGGCGTGGGCACAGCTAACCTTGCACGCACTATGATAGATGAAGTACGACGCCGTAAGGGCCTGCCTACGGACAAAAAGGTCGTTGAGGTCTCAACCAAACAACGTACAAGGGCCAGAAAAGTATAGTATGTCTGCATTTGGACACCTGGCCATGAGCTAATGTGTCATTATCAGTCATGAAAACAGTTGTGCCCTAGCGCATGAAGCAAGTTGACTTACATCATGCAAAGGACGTTGTGAGGGACTGAGATTGCCCGCACAACACCTTTTAATATCATGTAATATACTATATAATACGTATGTAACATATAACCCTGCCATATTACATATATTAGTACTATTATATATTGTAGGACAGGGTCAATGAGCTATGCCTGCATGGTGGGCTTGCAGCAACCACATCACAGCACTGTCTGATGCAGTCACGATCGCGTACTAAAGCGCGCAAAATTATGTCTTCATAGCTGGGAAGTCAGCAGTCAGCATGTGCAGCTGTCGCTCGAAGTTTGAATCGATTGCTCCGAAGCCACATGTCAACGAAATTCCTGGGTTCGTTCCGATCCTTGTCGCTCATGTGGTAGAAGTATAGGCATTCTCCCGCTTCTCATTGCTAGCATTGTGGAGCACTCTACAACGATAAGCAGTTTTCCGCCGTGCCGTATGCGTTGCGTGGGCAGAAAAAACTCCTTCTCCCGTCAGCCCACTGCAACAAGATCTGAGCCTTCGGCAACATGCCACACTCTGTCCCTGACAAATCATCACATGCGGCTTCCACTGCTTTGGCAGCATTACCAGTTGCTGCTGCGTCAGAGATTTTCGCACAAAGTGACTTCTCAAACGATACTCACTTGCACGCTTACCTTGCCTCCCAGTTATTCGGTGCGGATACCGCCGGTGGCGCAGACAAAAGTCCAGACACACAGCAGAGTCATAACAGCTTGAGTTGGCCGCCTGTCCCTTTCGTCCCCGCTACCTACCGGAACGAGGCGCTGTCTTTGTTCGGAGATCATGCTGCTGTAGAATACGAGGGTGCACGTTCCCCACTCAATTCATGTGATGGCGGGCTTCCTGTCTGCACTCTTACAGCAACCAGCGAATGTCAGCTAGTCAAAGGTACTGCCTCTGCATCAAGCCAGGATGCAACTGTCAGACAGGAGACAGGCAAGAGGCGAAAGCTCAATAAACCGCTGGTACCCCAGGTGCATAACCCCTGCAAGCTGACTTACCCAGTGCAAAACTGAAGCTGTCACAGATGCTCGATGGCGTGCATGCCAAATTGCATCAAAAGTGGTAGTTGCTTGCAGCATGCTTCCAAACCTTTTCGTTATAACTAGAGGTCACGCTAACACTCTGCCCATGCTGCTGCAGACAAGCTCAGCAGCACTTGCAGATGAGTTGGCCAAAACAGTTGCTGAGCTAGACCGGCTCAAGGAGCAGCAGAGCACACTGGAAAACAAGAATGCTTTGCTAGAGAAATGCTTACACTT
>JAABUK010012026.1_pt1 | contig 11114 bp, 7 predicted proteins | sample 5559141 | NCBI WGS metagenome assembly JAABUK01 (sample SAMN10711869, study PRJNA513367) | rock metagenome | isolation source: Antarctica rocks | place: Antarctica: Victoria Land, Pudding Butte nord | collected 2016-01-03
AGATGAGTGTACTGAATGCAGTAAAATGTAAACTGTTAGCAAGAGTGGTTTCTGTTGTTAATAACAATAAAGAATATGTGAAAAAAGCAGCTTAAAAAGATTTGTTTTTATCATAGAAATCAAAGGAGTTAAACTGTTTTAAAACAGTCAAAATACAAGGCAAACGCATCTTAATTTCTTAAGCCTGAAAGGCTGATAATTTTATAGAAAACGCAATTAGCGTACGTTGAATAATCCCGAAGGGATGATATTGTCACTCCTGCTGAGTTTTAAAACAGCACAAATGTTTGGTTTTTATAAATATCATCCCTTTGGGATTAAAAAACTATTAACTCACCGGTTTCTAATTTAAATGCGTTTGCCCTGTTAAAACAATTATCTGTATTAATAAAAAGATTAAATGAATAATAACGATCAATATCAAAAAAAACTGTCTGATATACCGGTATCCGTTTTAGACCTGGCCGCAATACTGGAGGGTAAAACACCCGCAGATACTTTTAAAAACAGTGCAGACCTTGCACAGCATGCAGAGCTGTGGGGTTTTAAACGTTACTGGCTTGCCGAGCATCATAGCATGGAAAGCATCGCAAGTTCCGCCACATCCGTGCTTATCGGCTATATCGCCGGGCAAACTTCTTCCATCAGGGTTGGTTCCGGAGGCATTATGTTGCCTAATCATTCGCCGTTGGTTATTGCGGAGCAATTTGGTACACTGGAATCTTTATATCCCGGAAGAATTGATTTAGGTCTTGGACGAGCTCCAGGTTCTGACCAGCTAACAGCGAGAGCCTTGCGGCGAAACCTGCAGGAAGGTCCTAATGACTTTCCGGAAAGTGTGATGGAGCTAAAAAAATATTTTTCGGCAGAAAACAATGCCTCAAAGATTCGTGCTATCCCCGGAGAAGGTCTTGATGTTCCTGTCTGGCTGCTTGGCTCCAGCACGTACAGTGCACAGCTTGCTGCCATACTTGGTTTACCTTTTGCCTTCGCAAGTCATTTCGCTCCCGCTTATTTATTCGAAGCATTAAAAGTGTACCGGCAAACATTTCAACCGTCTGAAAATTTAAAAAAGCCATACGCATTAGCATGTATAAACGTTATTGCTGCAGATACCGGCCACGAGGCTGATTACCTCGCTACCTCACTTTACCAGCTTGCCATGCGTATTATAAAAGGCACTTCCAAACCCCTGCAGCCGCCGGTGGAAAATATGGATGAAATCTGGAATGATTATGAAAAAGCCGCTATCCTTCAGATGATGCAATATACTTTTATAGGAGAACCGCAGACTGTAAAAGCAAAACTGCTGGAGTTTTTAAATAAAACACAGGTGGATGAAGTAATGATCACTTCCCATATTTATGACCATTCAGCAAAAGTGCATTCTTATGAAATTGTTTCAGAAATATGGAAAGAAAAAGAATTTGCCGGTAATGAAGCAATTTTAAATGATGTTTTCAATCTCTTATAACATTCTTCATATAAAGCCGTTAAATATTCTTTCAATTGTAATAACTCAAATTCCTCTGATTTTTTAACCTTATCGCATTTGCTTATCTTTCCAATAAATGGTGTTTTATGAATTTTGAACTGACCGAAGAGCATGTAATGATACAAAAAGCGGCAAGAGATTTTGCTCAAAATGAATGTTTGCCGGGAGTGATTGAACGCGACGAACAACAACATTTTCCGAAAGAACAAATAATGAAGCTTGCTGAATTAGGTTTTATGGGTATGATGACAGATCCCAGGTATGGCGGCAGCGGCATGGATACCATCAGCTATGTATTGGCCATGGAAGAAATCAGCAAAATTGATGCAAGCGTAAGTGTGTGTATGAGCGTAAACAACAGCCTTGTGTGCTGGGGCATCGAGGCATTTGGCACAGAAGAACAAAAACAAAAATACCTCACACCTTTGGCTCAGGGAGTAAAAGATGGCCAACTATATATCGGCGCTTTTTTGCTTAGCGAACCCGAAGCTGGCAGCGATGCTTCTTCGCAACATACTATTGCAGAAGATATGGGCGAATATTATCTTTTAAACGGTACGAAAAACTGGATCACAAATGGTTCGACTGCCTCCGTTTATCTTGTAATGGCTCAAACGCATCCTGAATTGAAAAGCCATGGGATAAACACACTGATAGTTGAAAAGAATTTTCCGGGCGTGACAATTGGTGCAAAAGAAAATAAATTAGGCATTCGCGGCAGCGACACAACCAGCATTATGTTTACAGATGTAAAAGTGCCTAAAGAAAACCGGGTAGGAGAGGACGGCTCCGGTTTTAAGTTTGCTATGAAAACACTGTCAGGCGGACGACTTGGCATTGCTTCACAAGCGTTGGGTATAGCAAGCGGTGCGTTTGAGCTTGCTGTAAAATATGCTAAAGAACGAAAAGCTTTTGGCAAAGAAATTATGCACCACCAGGCCATTCAATTTAAAATTGCAGACATGGCCACCAAAATCGAAGCTGCAAGATTGCTTTGTTTAAAAGCTGCCTGGCAAAAAGACCAGCACAAAGATTACACGTGCAGCTCATCAATGGCGAAAGTGTACAGCAGCGAAACTGCTATGTGGGCGGCAATTGAGGCAGTGCAAATACACGGCGGTTATGGTTTTGTAAAAGAATATCATGTAGAGCGACTGATGCGGGATGCCAAAATAACCCAGATTTATGAAGGCACCAGCGAAGTGCAGCGCATTGTAATAAGCCGGGCATTATTGCAATAGCTGCTAAAAATTATTATTAATCTTTTTCATAACTATTACCACTTTTTTATTTTTTGTTCCCCGGCATTCGATCACGGATGTGGCTTCTGTTGCGACGCAGTACGTTCATCAGCAACAATTCTATTCAGCTTCAGTCTGACTATTAAAACCTGTTTGCAGGTTTTTAAAAACATTTTGTATAAAGGTTAAAAGTTATTTTTGACCTTTCTATAAATAAAAACAAATGCCTGTAAACGAAGAAAAATACAAAGAGATAATAAAAGAGCTTATACCTCAAAATATTCAATTAGCTGCAGTAAGCAAAATACAGTCTGTCGCAGACATAAAAGATTTGTACGATCTCGGTCAGCGTGATTTTGGTGAAAATTACGTGCAGGAGATGGTCGAAAAGCAAACACTCCTGCCCTCAGATATTCGCTGGCATTTTATAGGCCATTTACAAAGCAATAAAGTTAAATATATTGCTCCGTTTGTGCATCTGGTACAAAGTGTTGACAGCTTAAAACTTTTAACTGAAATTAATAAACAGGCAAAAAAGATAAATAAAACAATCCATTGCTTATTACAAATACATATAGCACAGGAAGAAACCAAATTTGGTCTCGATGAAAATGAATTAGATGAAATAATGAGCACATTACAAAAAAATTCTCCCCCATTCTCCAATATTTATATAAGTGGTTTCATGGGAATGGCAAGCTTTACAGAAGATACGCAAAAGGTAAAAAGTGAAATGAAATCTTTGCAGTCATTATTCAAAAAATATCAATCTCTGTCAACCACCAACTGTCGTCTGTCAACTTTATCAATGGGTATGAGCGGAGATTATAAATTAGCTATAGAAGAAGGAAGCAATATGGTAAGAATTGGAAGTTTGCTTTTTGGTGCAAGGCCAAAGAGATAATTATCTAACTGCATCCCGTTTCGGATCTTTTTTTATCAGCATGTAGACAATAATACCGGCGCCAATAGCAAGCAAGACTCCAAGAACCCACCACCAATAGCTCATATGATATTGCTCTTCTACAGGTTGCTGCACCGGCACAGACTGCGCCTGTAAAGAAAACAGGCAGAAAATAAAAAAAGCAGTGAGTACAGATTTCATATAACTTTTTTATAGACAAATTTATAAAACTTCCCCGTAATTGTTTATTTACATTTTTATATTTATTCACGTTTATTTGTACCTCAAAAATGTAGTTATCAAAAGTTGAAACAAACTTTTCTGCCTGCAACCAATTTTTTTTTAAAACAATCTTCTTTCTGAAACTGCACCCGGCAAACGCATCTAAATTATAAATAGGTGAATCAATAGTTTTTTAATCCCAAAGGGATGATATATTTATAGAAACTCAAATATTTGTGCTGTTTTAAAACTCCGAAGTGATAATATTATCCCTTCAGGATTATTCAACGTACGCTAATTCCGTTTTCTATAAAATTATCAGTCTTTCAGTCTTAAAAAATTAAGATGCGTTTGACCTGTGAAATTGCATGACTTATACAGGCAATTCTGCAAACCACTTATCTTAGCATTTATAAATAATTTTATGGCAACAATACTGATTATTGACGATGAAAGAGCGATACGAAAAACCCTTAATGAAATACTGGGTTTTGAAGGATATAAAATAGAAGAAGCGGCAGATGGCGAAGAAGGTCTGAAAAAATTTCAGTCTGCGACGTACGACGTGGTTTTATGCGATATAAAAATGCCAAAGCTCGACGGAATAGAATTTTTAAGCAAGGCATCAGCTATCAATCCTGATATTCCCATCATTATGATCAGCGGTCATGGAAACATAGAAACTGCTGTGGAAGCAGTGAAAAAAGGCGCCTTTGATTTTATTTCAAAACCACCTGATCTTAACAGGTTGCTTATTACCATTCGCAATGCGATAGACAAAACTGACCTCGTAAAAGAAGCCAAAGTTTTAAAACGCAGGGTAAGCAAGGTGCAGGAAATGATTGGCGAAAGTGCACCGATAGAAAAGATAAAAGAAACAATTAACAAAGTTGCTCCTACAGAGGCACGCGTAATGATAACCGGTGAAAACGGAAGCGGTAAAGAACTGGTAGCAAAATGGATACACGAAAAAAGCAACCGGCATGAAGGCCAGATGGTAGAAGTAAATTGTGCAGCTATACCAAGCGAACTTATAGAAAGCGAGTTGTTCGGGCATGAAAAAGGCTCGTTTACTTCTGCCATAAAACAACGCATCGGTAAGTTTGAGCTTGCAAACGGCGGAACTTTGTTTTTAGACGAAATAGGTGATATGAGCCTCAGCGCGCAGGCAAAGGTGCTGCGTGCACTGCAGGAAGGAAAAATAATGCGTGTCGGAGGCGAAAAAGAAATTGCTGTTGACGTACGCGTTGTGGCGGCTACCAACAAAGATTTGCTGCAGGAAGTAGAAAACAAAAACTTCAGGTTAGACCTTTATCACCGGTTAAGTGTTATTATCATTCAGGTGCCTTCTTTAAATGAAAGAAGAGATGATATTCCGTTGCTGATAAATAAATTTTTAGAAGACATTGCCGAAGACTATGGCCAGGCAAAAAAAGAAATGGATGCAAAAGCCCTGGAAGCTTTAACCCACCACAACTGGACAGGTAATATACGTGAATTGAGAAATGTGGTAGAAAGGTTAATTATTCTTTCGGGTAAAACTATTACGGCAGACGATATAACCACTTATGTAGCGATATAGGAAGCAGCAAGCTGTTAGGCTCATGCGGCAAGCTTTAAGATAAGAGTCTTACTAAAAGCTGCAGCTTTTAGCTCATACCTTTTCATTTTAAATCAGGATTGATGTCTAAAAAATGATTTCCATGCATTTAGCAAGCAACCGGTTAGCCAGATGCCAGGCCGAAAAAATTGATAGTGGAAAAAGCTTTGTTTTTCCAAAAATCACGAAAAATAATTTTGAAATAATTTGTAAGCATGGCCTTTAGCTATAGGCGACCAGCTATAGGCCAATGTCATTTAGTTAAGCATTCAAATCGTTGAAACGATTTTTATTTTGAAAGCTTTTTTCATAGCCCATGGTTTAAACCGTGGGCTATGAAAAGCTGTTTTTATGATTAACGGCTTCAGCCGTTTTCTTAATTAAACGACATTGAGCTGCAGACTGTAAGCCTGTTTATAATTGGTTGTATTGCAGGGATAATCTTTAATATTTATCAATTTGGTGCTGAAGCTTGTATTTCCTTATAATCTATCCCAAATCCAATAAATCGTGGTTCTATCATTCTGTTCTCAAACTTTTAACCGGATTTGCCATCGCTGCTTTTATTGCCTGGAAACTTACGGTAACGATAGCGATGGCTAAAATGAGCAAACCTGATATAGCAAACATCTGCCAATTTATGTTGATGCGATAAGCGAAGTCTTCAAGCCATTTGTTTATTGACCACCATGCTATAGGGAAAGGCAATTAGTATAGCAATGAATACCAGTTTTACAAAATCAGCTGACAACAATCCTGCAATGTCTGCAACAGATGCACCCATCACTTTACGAATACCAATTTCTTTTCTGCGTCGTTCAGCAGCAAAAACTGTCATGCCCAAAAGACCAATGCAGGAAATCAGAATGCTTAACCCGGAAAATACCAGGGTAAAGCTTAAAGCTCTTTTATCATCACGATAAAGAGTATTAAATTCTTCATCAAGAAAGGTATAAACAAATGTTGCATTGGGAAAGTATTTGTGCCAGATGGTCTTTGCTTCACGCAAAGCCTCTGCAGCTTTTCCAGGATGAGTTTCTACCATAAAAGAAGAAATAGAGGATGGTTCTAAACGTATAACCACCGGCCCTATTTTTTCATGCATGCTCTTGTAGTAAAAATCTTTCACTACTCCGATTACTCTTCCGTCCTTAAAACGCATACCAGCTACCGGTTCTTTAAGCCCAAATTGTTTAACAGCAGTTTCATTAAGGATAATATTTTTCGTGTCAGAAATATTACTTTTATCAAACCAATGCCCTTCCACAAACCTGAACTTCATTATTTGATTGAAGTCAGCATCAGCAGAAAAATCAACATAGGATGGATTATAATCGGGGGCTTTCCCATCCCAATCCAGATTACCTGCAGTTGAATAATTCCAGTTTACAATAGATTCCATATTCAAGACACTTACGTTCTGAACTTGGTTCTGAGTCAAAAGATCATGCTTGATGGGCTGCAGAAATTCTTCCCACTTTTCCCTGTCTATTTTAAATATCTCCTTTGAAGGAATCTGTATAGTAAACACCTGGGCTCGGTTGTACCTTGTATCCTGCTGTTGCATAAACATTAGCTGTTTGTATACTGTTGTTGCGGCAACGGTCATTATTACTGCCAATGCAAACTGCCCGACAACCAGCGCTTTCCGAAGTATCGTATCTTTTATTTTAAAAAAACCTGTTCCTCTAAACAGGTTGACAGGATTAAAAGATGAGAGCAACAAGGCGGGATAAATGCCCGTTAATACCATAACAGCCAGAAGTGTACCAAACAAAACCAAAGCGAGGTAAGGCTTGAATGGATTAAACATAAACTTCATGCCTGTAAACCCATTGAAGAAGGGTATGCAAACAGTTACCAACAGCATGGTAAATATTAATGCAAGTAGACTGGTTAAAACAGATTCTGCTGTCATTTGCAGAAACAACTGCAGTGGGTTCGCACCAACAATCTTTCTTACACTTATTTCTTTTGACCGTACACCAGCACGTGCAACTGAAAGATTAACATAATTAATACTTGCAGTCAAAAGCAATAGAATCGCCAGCAGAGTGAATATTTTTACTGTTTTTATATTACCATGTTTAAAAGCTGACCATTGAAAATCATTATCAAAATGAATACTTGTTAAAGGCAGCAAGGAGGCTTTTAAACTGTACTGGTGATGTTTACTGGATTTAAATAGTGTATTAATCTTAGTTGAAGTTTTTGCTGTATCTGTCCCGCTGCGTAGCTTCACAAAGGTTTTAAAGCCGAGGTTTCCCCAGTAATTAGCTTCATCCAATTCCGCCTTAGTATTGAGTTTAACAGCCATAGGCAGAAGTAAATCAAACTGAAAGCTGGAATTAATTGGATTATCTTTTATTACTCCCTGCACCATATATTCTGCAGAATCTATTTGCACCAGACTGCCAACAACTTCTGTTTTCCCAAAAAGCTTTTTCGCTTTTGTCTCGGTTATTATTAAACTATAGGGATGAGCAAAAAAGCTTTCTGGATTTCCTTCAATAAATTCATACCTAAAAACATTGAACCAGTTTTTGTCTATATAAAGCCCCCATTCTTCGGTAAATAGTTTGTCATTTACTTTGAGTGTCAACTCATTTTTTTGAGTTCTTTGCGCCTGTGTGACTAACTCTGCCTCAGAAAACTCATGCATCGCTGCTGATAAGGCATAGGGACTATTTTCACTAATAAATGCTTCATTTTTATCTGCCTGTTCAAAGGTTTTAACCAGGTATATATTATTGGCATCAGAATGATAACTGTCAAATCGCAATTCGTTTTGTACCCAAGTCATAATAAGTATTACGGCAGTCATTGCTACGGAGAGGCTGCCAATATTAATCAGGCTGTACAGTTTTTGATTGTTAATATTTCGCCAGGCGGTTTTAAGATAGTTTTTAAACATAAAAGATAATTTCTGATTTTAAATTCTTTATTTTACAATCCAGGTTCAAACAATTTTCAGCAATACTTCAATCCTAAAAATTGCGGTTCCTTATCCCACAAATCCCATTCATCCCATAAATTCCAGTTCAGACTACTCCGTTCTCAAACTCTTCACCGGATTGGCCATTGCTGCTTTTATTGCCTGGAAGCTTATGGTTAGTATTGCCACTAAAACAACCATTGCTGCTGCTGAAGCAAACATCCACCATTGTATTTCTATTCGATAGGCATAATCCTGCAGCCACTTGTACAATAGATACCACGCAATTGGAGAGGCAATGACAATTGCAGCTAATACGAGTTTTAAAAAATCTTTTGATATCAAAGTAAGTATAACTATAACCGGTGCTCCAAGTACTTTCCTGATCCCTATCTCTTTTGTCCGTTGCTCAACGGTAAAAGTTACCAGTCCAAACAAACCTAAACAGGATAAGAAAACAGTTAATACAGTGAAAAAAGTAAACAAAGTATTTAGCTTGCTTTCAGCCCTGTACTGCTTCTCCAACAAATCTTCTACCCAGTTAAATGTCAAGGTTTGCTCAGGGTAAAACTTTTTCCACCGTTGTTGAAGCCCTGTAATAACTTGTTTTTCGGAATTTGGATAAATCCGGATTAACATGGCTCCAAAATCAATGTTACTTCTGGCAGTAATAATAAAAGGTTTCTCTTTTTCTAAAAGAGTTTCATTATGAAAATTTTTTATTATTCCTATCGGAATTTCTAAAAGTGCTTCTACAGGCTTGTTTAACTCTCTTATGTTAAATACTTTAGAAAAACTTTCAGATATTAGTACTTTTCGATAATGTGAGGAATCTTCCATTCCATCTGTTACTAATGATGGGTTAAATAATCTGCCTGAATAAAGCTGGAGTTTAAGGGTAGCTGCAAAATCCAGATCACCATCAATAAACGACACGTGTATTTTATTATTTTCGTTCTTTGGATCCTTTGTATCATAACCCATAAATCCCGGTCCAAAAGATGGATACCACAAGGCGATGCAACTTTTCTCGACCCCAGGAATTTTCAGTACTTCTTTTTTAAATGCTTCACCGGTTGTGCCCCATTTTGTAAAATCAACCTGCAACAGATTATGTTTATCATAACCAAGATCTTTATTATTTAAAAAGCGCAATTGAAGATGTACGGTAATTGCAGCAAGAAGCACTGCAATAGAAATGGTAAATTGCGCGGTTATCAACGCTTTTTTCAATACTGTTCCGCCTACCTGCTCAGTTAAATTCCCTCTGATTGTATTAACAGGTTTAAATCCTGATAATATATAAGCAGGATAAAGCCCGGTAAATAAACAAACAACCAGAAGTGTGCCGAAGGCGGAAGCAAATAAACCAGAACTATTAAAAAGGGTAAGTTCTAATTTATGACCTAAAAAGCTTTCTAAAGATTGAATAGATAATGTATATACCAGGTTTGAGAGCGCAAAAGAAATTAAAAAAAATAACAAAGATTCAAAGAGGAACCGGGTTATCAATTGTGCCCTTCGTGCCCCAAGTATTTTTTGAATTCCGGTTTCACGAATTTTCTTAAGTGCACGGGCAGTTGTCAGGTTAATGTAATTTATACATGCTATTAATAGAAGCAGGATGGCAATACCTGTAAAAGCATATATGTTTCTTATGCTTCCGTGTATATCTGCAAGTTCATTATAATCAGAGCGCAGGTATACATCAGTAAAGGGTTGCAGATCTAAGCTTCTGTAGCCAGCAATCTCTTTACCTTGGTTGTTATACCACATGTTTATTTTTCGCACAAATCCTGATCTGTCTGTTTTCGGAGATAACAATAAGTATTGAGGCATTACAGAAATACCAAAACCATTTTCTAATTTATTATAATTTGGCTCAGTGCCTCTTAAGAATGCTCTCAGGACTAAAACCTGTGCCCTTAAATGTGTATTTTCCGGTATGTTTTTTATAACACCTGTAATGATACATTTTTTAGAAGAATTGCCAGAAACATCATAAATAGTCTTACCCACCGGATCAGAACCAGGAAAGTATTCATCTTTTATTTGCTTAGTTATTACAACATTATCATAACCTTCAATAACGGTTTTAGGGCTGCCGCTCAGAATTGAAAAGTCAAGCATTTTCCAGATACTGCTTTCGGCTGAAAGACTTTGAATCTCTACACCTTCTTTATCTGGATTAAACTTCAACCGTTTTTGCTCGACCTGCATCCTGCAATATTCTTTTACCTCCGGGAAATTCTGTTTTAACTCGGGGCCTAAAGCTGAAAAGCTCTTTGGAGTACGCTCTACGGCATTATTTAAATTATTTATACTGATGAGCCGGTAAAGCTGGTTAGCATGTGTCCATTGCTTATCATAAGATAATTCATCAACAACAACTGTGGCTACCAATAAACATGCTGAAAGACCAACCACAAGCCCGGTAATGTTGATTAGGGAATAAACTCTGTTATTTAATAAATTTCTCCAGGCGGTTTTAAAATAGTTCTTGATCATTTTTTTGATTTTATATAAACATGAATGATAGCCAGCTTACAGTTCTGTCCAATACTTTCCCACAAATTCCAGACATCCCACTCATCCTGTCTCGTCCTAAAAAAAGTTTACACTTTTGTGAGATAATCCTGCTTTAAATGTACAGTTTAAGTTTAGTACTAAAATAGTTTTACATTTATGTTTATCGGGTGAAGCGGAAGTAGGCTCTG
>JAABUK010012027.1_pt1 | contig 11113 bp, 13 predicted proteins | sample 5559141 | NCBI WGS metagenome assembly JAABUK01 (sample SAMN10711869, study PRJNA513367) | rock metagenome | isolation source: Antarctica rocks | place: Antarctica: Victoria Land, Pudding Butte nord | collected 2016-01-03
ACCCGCCGAGACGGCGATCCCGCCGAACAGCAGCCACCGCAGGGCCGCGTCCGGCCAGGAGATCGATGGGGTACTGCCCGAGCCCAGCCCGAGGATCGTCGCGCCCACCCCGAACGGGAACTGTTCCTCCACCAGATCCCCGTCGGATCCGGTAACCCGCCACCGCACCTCATACACCCCCGGGTGCAGGGTGATCGGCAGGGCCGCGGTCAGCAGGTGCCCGCCCCTGGCCAGGTGCGCCACGCCCAGCGGCAGCGGCCGGTTGCCGGCGTCGAGCAGTGTCAACGCGGTGGGCCCGATGGTGATCGCCTCGTTGAACACCAGGGTGATCGCGTGCGGCGAGTCGGCGACAGCGGTGTCGGCGGCAGGGTCGGTGACCAGCAGGGTGGGGTGGGCGCTGGCCGGTTGGGCGCCAAGCAGCATCCCGGTCATCAGGACCGCCGCGACAACGATGCCGCGTCGCAGGGTCCGGGCACTGCGGTGCGGACCGCTCAAGCTACGGGGGGTTCGAGTTGGCGGCGGTCCAGGGCGCGGCGCAGTTTTCGTTCCGATACCCGCCCGAAGGAGAACGGTTGGCCGTCAAGGAGCAGCCCGGGCGCGAACATCACGCCGGCCCGGGCGGCCAGCTGCTGCCCGTCCGGGCTGGTCAGGTCCAGCTCCTGGATGGACAGCGGATACTCCTGTTCCAGGCGGTGCAGAACCGTTTTGGCATGGCTGCACATGGTGCAGGACGGCTGGGTGAGCAGGGTGATCTGCGCCGGTTCGGTCACGGTCTTTTCTCTGCCGCCAGGTCGGCGAGCATCTTCTGGGCGGGCAGGTACATGGTGAAGTTCGGTGCGCCGCCGTAGTCGGCGCGCCACCGGATCACTCCGTCCGGCCCGACCAGGATGAAGCTGTGGCCATCGCGCATGTCACCCATCATCCCGTACTTGTTGGCCTGGTAGGCGCGGGACACCGACATGCTCGGGTCCGCCAGCACCGGGGTGGATATCTTCTCGTCCGAGGTTTTCTGTCCTATCAGGTTCGCCGGATCGGTGGTGATCGAGACGACCGCGTCCACCCCGGCCTTGGTCACAGCGGTCTTGTTCTGTTCCAGGTCTTTGAGCTGGTCCCAGCAGGGCTGACAGGACAGCCCCTCCTGGAAATACAGCAGCACCGACTTGCCGCGGTAGTCGGTCAGGTTGACCTGGCCGCCGCTGCCGGCGGTCAGGGTGAACGGCGGTGCGACGGTTCCCACGCCGGGTTCACCGGCGACATGGGCGAATCCGCTGCTGCCGGCTACGGCACCGTTCTGCCGGTTCGCGGAGCTCTGGAAGACCAGGTACAGCACGCCGACGGCGAGCACCACGACCGCGACGGTCGTGATGAGCCATCCGCGGCGGCTGTTGCCGGCTCGGGAACGGCTGACGTCGCTGGAGGGCTGGCGGGCCCGATTGTCTCCCGGCGTCTTGTTCCTTGGTGTCGTGTTGGCCGGTGATCGGGTGGTTGCGGCGTCACCGCTGGTCTTGCTCATGTCGGCTCTCCTGCACTGTGTGGGCGGCGGGAACGGGCACTTCCTCGTTCGAGTCGGGTGGGTGCGGCGTAGAGGCGGCCGGTGTTGCTCGGGTTCGTCGTGCACGACGGATCAGCAGCGCGAAGCCCAGCAGCACCACCGCGGCGACCGCCCACCCGGGAATGAAGGACAGCGCGTTGCGTGCGACGCTGCTGATGTGCTGCAGCCACGCGCTCAGCTGGGTTTGCCAGCCGCCGCTGGGCATGCCCGGTCCGGTGAAGGCCAGCACCACCGCCAGGACGCCCATGGCGATCATCAGCGCGGCGCTGATCACGGTGGCCAACCGCAGCTGCCGACGCCAGGGCCCCACCCGCAACCCGACGGTGCGGTCCGATAGCAGCCGGGTGGCGCGTTCGCGGCGTTTATCCCACAGCAGCGCCACCAGGGCCAGCGGCGTCACCATGCCGGTCACGTACGCCAGACCGATGGCCAGGGCCGTCGGGAAGGAGGCGGCCGCGCCGGAAAGGATGGCGACGCCGGCCAGGACGGGTGCGCAGCAGGCGCTGGCCGCGCCGGAGAAGGCCCCCAGCACGTAGGCCGATCCGAAGCTGCCCTCTTTGACCGCACGGCGTCCCGGCATCGGCAGGTTCGGCTTCCAGCCGGATAAGGTCGCCAGCCCAGCACCGATCATCAGGATCCCGCCGATGAAGAAGATCCACAGGTGCTGGGTCAGCAGCAGGCTGCTCAACGCAGTGGCTCCCAGTCCGATCGGCAGGATCACCGTGGCGACACCGGCCCCGAACACCAGCGTCGCGGTCACCACACCGCCGCGGTGACGGAACCCGGTGGACAGATATGCCGGCAGCATCACCGAGACGCAGCACGGCGCCAGCAACGCGACCATGCCGCCCAGAAACGCGGCCAGCAAGGTGGTCCCCAACAGCACACCGCTCATCTGCGCTGCCGTTCATCGTCGTGGTGCACAGGTGACCGTCTTTCTTCTTGGACTGCTCGGCGGCAGCAACCGATACAATCGACCTACGGTGTCCGTACGTAGATAGTAGCGTGGGATCGTGGATCACCGGGAGCGTTCAGCGTTCACCTCGGTGGCCGCTCGGATCAGGTGAAGATGGCAGGAGGACACGTGCGCGGATTCGGTGAACTGGAAGCTGTGCTGATGGACCGGCTGTGGGGTCGGGTCGGCAAGACCACGGTGCGGGACCTGCTGGAGGACCTCGAGCGGGAACGGGATATCGCCTACACCACCGTGATGTCCACCATGGACAACCTGCACCGCAAGGGCTGGCTGGCCCGTGAGCGGCAGGGCAAGGCGTACACCTACTGGCCAGTGCTGACGCGGCCGGAATACAGCGCCCGATTGATGAAGGAGGCGTTGGACGCCGGCGGCAACTCCGGTGCGGTGCTCACCCACCTGCTGGAACAAATGACCCCGCAGGAGTCCGCCTCCCTGGGTGAGGCTCTGGCAAGGCTGACCGCACCCCCCGCCGCCCGATGAGCATCGCGGTCTGTCTGCTGCTTTACAGCTTCGCCGTGGCGATCCTCGGACCTCCTGTGCTGATGCGATTGACCCGATCCAGCGTCGCACCGCGGCTGGGTGTGCTGACCTGGCTGACCGCCACCGGCACAGTGCTCATCGCCTGGACCGCCGCCGGCGCCTTCCTGATCGGCGACCTCATACGGGAATGGCGCCGGCCCGAAGAGTTGATCGGGGCCTGCTTCACCGCCCTACGGCAGGTCGCCACCGGCGGCTCCGGGTTGCTACTGCAAACTGGGCTGCTGATCCTGTCCGCGGCGGGCACGCTCGCGTTGACCGCCGTCCTGTTGCGCCTGGGGCGTGCACTGACCACAACGCGCACCCGGACGCACCGCCACGCGGAGGCTGCCCGCCTCGTCGGGCGGCGGATCGATGGATGTGAAGCCGTCGTCCTGGATGCGCCGCAGCGCGCGGCCTACTGCGTCGCCGGCCGACCGCACACCATCATGATCACCAGCGCGGCCCTGGCCGCGCTCGATGAACGACACCTGGCTGCGGTGATCGAACATGAACGGGCCCACCTGGCCGGGCACCACCACCAGATCCTGGCCTTCATCCACGGGGTGACTGCGGTCGCGCCCAAGATGAAACTGTTCTCCGCCGGGGCCCAGGAGATCGCCAGGTTGGTGGAAATGTCCGCCGATCACCACGCGTCACGACTGCACGGCACCACGACCCTGCTCGAAGCGCTGATCGCACTCACCACCTCCTCCCCGATCCCCCACGGCGCAATGGGCGCGACCGGGGGCAGCGTGTTGGCCCGCGCGCAACGCCTCGCCGCGCCGCCCACACCCGCGGCCCGCTGGCGCGGCCGGATGCTGCTCACTCTCGCCTCGGTGGTGACGGTGGGCGGCCTTCTGGTGGCAGGCGGCCTGGCCGTCGCCGGACTGGCCCTGTGCAACCTGACGATCGTCTAACTCTCGGGATCCTCGAGCGCCAATCAGCGCAGCAAGGTTCGCCCGATCATCCACATCGACCAAACGCCGCCGACCTGCGGCCGCAATCACGTGTCAAACCTGCCTGCGTTCTAAGCGGCACTGACAGAGGAGGCGGGCCGCACAGAAATCTGATCTACTATCTGCGTACGTAGACAATAGATCCGTGGGCCTGGTGCCCGCCCGCAATGAGGAGACCCGAATGCAAGCAGTATTTTTGGCCTTGAGCGCGTTGGCCTGCCCGGTCGCCATGGGCGGCATGATGTGGATGATGATGCGCGGCTCGAAGAAGGACACAGGCCAGAGCACAGATCCGCGTCAGCAGCAGGTTCAGCAGCTGCGGGAGGAAGTCGAGCAGCTCAAGAGCGACCGCGGCGGACAACGCGCAGAGTGGGCGCAGTGAGATGACCACCCTGACCGCCGGGATCATCGCAGCAGCCACCATCGCCGCCGTGTACTTCTTCTGCATCCGCCCGATGCGCCGCGGAAACCGCAACTCCAGCAACGACAACGCCGGCGACGCGCAGCTGGACCGGCAGGTCGCCGCACTGCGGGAGGAGCTTCGCGTCCTACGAGCACAAGACACGTTGGACCGCGGAGGCGTGTCCATCATCAAGCCCACACCACCGCGCCAGGCGTAGCCGCCCTCTGACGAGAGCGCACGGCTGTGGCTATGGAGCCTAGATTCTCTCGATCCGCATGGGGTGACAGCTCAGGCTGCACCCCAGGTCAAAGGAATCGGCGGCCGCGCAGCGCTGGCGCCTCCAATTGACGTCCAGGGAATCGCGCCGCGTCACCTCCACATAGCCGAGAAGGGTCGGATCGTGATTGGCGTTCTGATCGTTGACGACGAGGCGTTGTTCCTTAAAGTGCTGGCAATAGCGTTGCGGTCGCCAGGCTGGTATCGAGGTCCTTGGCCGATGCGCCGATGGCTCCGAAGTCCCAGCGGCGGCTCGGCGGCTGCGGCCCGACGTGGTGCTGATGGACCTCCATATGCCCGGCGCCTGCGGCCTGCAGGCCACCCGCGCCCTACTCATGGCGCACCCCACCGCCCAAGTCATCATGTTGACCGCATCACCGACGAAACGCGCCATCACTAAGGCCGCGGATGCCGGCGCATCCGGCTATCTGAACAAGGGCGGTGACCTTGAAGAAGTCGCGAGCGCGATACGGGTGGTGGCCTCGGGAGGGACCGCACGGCCGGCCGGATCGAGCCCTCCCATCATCCAACGCCCCCCCCGCGCGGCGGCCAGCACCTCCGTCCTGCCGACTCTGAACCGCGCGCCACCCATCCCCGCACCAGATCAAGTGTGCAAGCTGCAGACGCGCCTTCCCGGCGTAGGCGACGGTGGCGCAGCGTGCTGAGAGGGTGACAGATCTGAGACTGCCCCGGTATGGCCCGGCAGCCCGTTGGTATGACGTGCTGTCGATGGAGCGACCGGTCTACCGGGCCGGCCGGGTGAGTGGGATCGGTTTGCTGGAGGTGCGACCTGGTATGCGGGTCCTTGATATCGGCTGTGGCACGGGCCTGAATTTTCCCTTGTTGCGGGCCGCCGCCGGCGATGGTGGCGTCGTGGTCGGAGTGGACACCTCGACCTCGATGCTGGCGGTCGCGGCGCGGCGGATCGCCCGGGCCCGCTGGAGCAACGTGCAGATCCTGCGAGGGGACGCCGGGGCGTTGAATCAGGTGGTGGGCAGCGAGTTGTTCGACGCGGCGGTGTTAACCTATTCGCTGTCGGTGATCAACGATTGGGAATCGGCGTGGGACGCGGCGGTGAGGCAACTGCGGCCCGGCGCCCGCGTCGTCGTGGTGGATCTGGCCCTGCCGTCGGGGTGGGTCGGATGTTTCCCCGTTGGCGCGGTTGGTGTGCTTCACCGGTGGATCAGACCCGCGGCGGGCTCCGTGGACCCGGGTGCGCCGCGATGCCACCGAGGTGTCGGAGGCGGTGTTGCGATCCGGGCACGTTCATGTCGCGGCAGGCACCGTCAACTCGGCCCGCAGGGGGAGGCGTGAGCGGGTGTGGAAGAAACCTCCCGGCTCACCGGGTTTGTTAAATATGAGCAGCGCGCCGCCGGGCACCCAGGACCTGCAGGAGCGGCAGCGCGTGTTCCGGGTGCATGTGCAACCCGAGATCGAGGTGCCTGCCGCGGGCGGCGCAGACGCTGACCGGGTCCTGGGCCGACGCGGAAGATCTGGTGCAGAACGCCCCAGTGCGGACCCACCGGGCGATCGGGACCTTCGACGGGGCGCATCCACGGGCGTGGCTGCTGACCATTCTTCGACATTGCCATCTCAATTCCCGCCGTCGACAGCGCCCCGACCTGGCACCGAACCCCGGGTATCTGCAGGGTCGGCGGCCGGCGTTCGGTGCCGCAGCGGTCAGCACCCCGGAGCGGATCGTCACCGATCAGGTCCTCGAACAGGACCTGAGCAACGCGCTGGCCGCATTGGAACCACGGTTTCGGACCGTGTTGCTGCTTGATCGACGTCGATCAGCTCACCTACACCGAGGTCGCCGACTTGTTGACATCCCCGTCGGCACGGGGAATGTCCCGTCTGAGTCGGGCCCCCGACCGGGTCAGCAAACATCTCCCCCGCACCTCACTACCCCGGAGGAACCGATGATCTCGGCCACCAGGACGATGCTGACCTGCCACTGGTCAGCACGTCGGATCCAGCGGTACCTCGACGCCGACCCGGCGGCCCCCCTCCCGTCCGAACAGGTCCACCGGTTGGAATCCCATCTGAAAACCTGCGAAAAGTGCGCAGCCACGGCGGAAGACTATCGGCGTCTGCGGCGGACCTTGCTGCTGTTTGCCCAGCGGCATGCCCTCGACCCAGCTGTGCTGGCCCGGGTCCGGGCCCGGGCCGAGCAACTCCTGTCCCAGGACGCCGGATGACGCCCACGTACAGGATGCGCTGTGGGTCTCCGATGCTGTGAAGGGCGGCGTTAGATGGCAGGTTCTGCCGGCTCTAGCCGGGGCTGTTGGTTCGACGTTTCCTCAGCGGCACAGCAGGAGCATCCGTCCGGCTCCACCGCGACAGAGAGCGCCGAAGGGACGGCCACGACTGCACCGGTGGCCGCAACCTGCTTTGCGCCGCAGGTACATTCGCCGCCGCAGTCCTTGACCGCGTCAGCGGTAGCCACCGTCGCGGCTGCAGGGTGATCTGCGCAGCAGGAGCACCCGTCGCCGCAGGTGTCGCTGGATTCGATCGGCGTAGCGGGCGCGGCGGCCACCAGGATCGGGGCTGGGGTTTCGTCGGCGACGCAGCAGGAGCAACCTCCGTCAACCGCCGGTGCCATCAGCGAGATCGGAATGGCGGCGAACTTTTTGGCCGGGGCGGCGGCGCCTTCCAGTGGTCGGAGCCGACCAGCGCGGACACCATTGCCGATGACGAACACTTCGGCCAATTCGTGAATGAACACCACGGCGGCCAGGCCGAGGCCCCGAACGCGGCCAGCGGCACCAGCGTCAGGACGGTCAGCAGGAACAGGGCGATGTTCTGGAGCATGATGCCGCGAGCCCGGCGGGCGTGAATCAACGCCTGCGGCAGGTGCCGTAGGTCGGCGCCCATCAGTGCGACGTCGGCCGCTTCGATGGCCACGTCCGCGCCCATCGCGCCCATCGCGATGCCGGCGTCGGCGGTGGCCAACGCGGGGGCGTCGTTGACGCCGTCGCCGACCATGGCCACGCCGCCGGTGTTGCGGCGGCCGAGTTCGGTGATCAGCGCTGCTTTGTCCTGCGGGTGCAGTTCGGCGTGCACATCGGTGATCCCGGCGGCGCCAGCCAGCGCGGCTGCGGTGCGGCGGTTGTCGCCGGTCAGCATCACCACACCGTAGCCGGCATCCCGCAGCGCGGTGATCGTGGTCGGGGCCTCCGGGCGCAGTTCGTCGCGGATCCCGATCAGACCGAGGACGGCGCCGGCCAGTTCGACGACGGCGACGGTGACCCCTGCATCCTGCAGCTCGATGGCGTCCGCCTCGAGGCGGCCGGGGTCGATCCAGCCGATCTTGCCCAGCCGGGCCGGGACGCCGTCGACGACACCTTGCAATCCGGCCCCCGGGACGGTCACCACTTCGGAAGCCGAATTGGACGCCGGGGCGGCGGCCAGGATCGCCGCGGCCAGCGGATGTTCGCTGCGCTGCTCCAATGCGGCCGCGACGGCCAGCACCTGCTGCCGATCGACACCGTCAGTTGGGATGACGGCGACGACGGCCGGGGTGTTGCGGGTCAGGGTGCCGGTCTTGTCCAAGGCGACCGTGCGGACAGCGCCGAGCGCCTCCAGCGCGGCGCCGCCCTTGATGAGCACACCCAGGCGGCTGGCGGCGCCGACGGCGGCGATCACCGTCACCGGTACCGAGATGGCCAGCGCACACGGTGCGGCGGCGACCAGTACGACCAGGGCGCGTTCGATCCAGATTGACGGGTCACCGAAGATCGATCCCACAATGGCGATGGCGGCGGCCAGCACCATGACGGAAGGCACCAGCGGCCGGGCGATGCGGTCGGCTATTCGCTGCCGGTTTCCCTTGCGTCGCTGGGCGTCTTCGACCACCCGGACGACCTTGGCAAGTGAGTTGTCCTTCACCGCGGCGGTGGCCCGGATGGTCAGGACGCCGTTGGCGTTGATCGACCCGGCGAACACGTCCTGTCCCGGGCCGATCTCCACTGGCATCGACTCACCGGTGATGGCCGAGGTGTCCAGCCAGGACCGGCCGTCGGTGACCACGCCGTCGCTGGGGATACGTTCACCGGCGCGGACCAGCATGAGATCTCCGACGACCAGGTCCTGCGGAGCGATGGTTTGCGGGGTTCCGCGGCGCAGCACGGTGATGTGGGCTGGCATCAGCGCCATCAGCGCCCGCAGCCCGCGTCGGGTGCGTCGCAGCGAATAGTCTTCCAGCGCTTCACTGATCGAGAACAGGAACGCAAGGGCCGCCGCTTCGGCGAACTGGCCCAGCACCAGTGCGCCGATCAGGGCGATGGTCATCAAGGTGCCGACGCCGATCCGGTGTCGGCGCAACGCTTTCAGCGTCCCTGGTACGAAGGTGTACCCGCCGGCGACCGCGGCCAGCAGGTGCAGCACTGTCCGGGTGACGGTGGATCCGGCCCATCCGGCGACAAAACCGGCGGCCAGCAGCACCCCGGCGACCGCAGCCAGCTGCAGCTCCCGGACCTGCCACAGCCGTTGCGGCGCACCGGATTCGATCACATCCCCAGGTGCCGCGGCGACTTGGTCGTCATCGGTGTCGCAGCATTCGGCGCTCATAGCTGGCCTGACGTCTCCGGGGTGGGGATGGCGATCGACAGCAGCAGCTGCCCGGCTAAGTTCAGCCGATACATGACCAACCGACCGTCCCGCCGGGAATCCGCCAGGCCGGCCGACCGCAACGCCCGTAAATGATGGGAGACAAGGCCTTGGGAGGCCCCGACGATCCACGCCAGATCGCAGACACACAACTCCGTTCCGACGTGCAGGGCGTGGGCGATACGCAGCCGGGTCGGGTCACCCAGCGATTTGAGTTGCTCGGCCCGCCGATTGATTACCAGGACGTCCGGCAGCGCGGCGCGGAGCGCTTCAGCGTGGACAAAGTCGATACAGAGAAGGTCGCAGCCGTCGTCAGTCACTGCAACATACTAACATCCGTAGATATGTTTGGATGCACTTCGTTGATGGCTATCCGCCGAGTTCTGCCAAGACGAACAGGGCCAGGAAGCCGACGAAGAACATGGCGCTCAGGATCGGCGTTTCGGCTTCTTCGTGGGCCTCGACCAGCAGCTCTTCCACGACCAGGTACAGCAGGGCGGCGGCTCCGAACGCCAACACCGCGGCCAGGGTGGTGTGGCCGGCTCCGCCGAGTACGGCGGCGCCGCCGATCGCGCCGACCGCGGTGGCCAAACCCAGGGCTGCGGCGACTCCGGCGGCCTTGAACCGGGGAATCCCGGTCGCGCGGAGTTCGGTCGACACGGCCAGACCGAGAAAGAGAATTTCCAGGGTCAAGGCGATGGTCAGGATGATGCCTTGGTTGGAGCCCAGGGTGACCCCGAGTCCGACGAGCAGTCCGTCGAGCAGGAGGTCGATGCCGACCGCGGTTAGCAGGCCGATCGGCAGTCGCGGCGTCCCGGGTGCGGGTGTGGCCTTGACCAAGGATTCATGCGGCGGCTGGAGGCGCCCAGGGTGAGCAGCACGGCGACTCCGACCGCGGCCCAAACGTGTCCCTGCTCCCGCAGGTCGGGTAGCACTTCGGTGGCCACGGCGGCGAAGACGACCCCGGCGGCGAGATGCTGCACGCCACTGGTCAGTTTGGCGCTGGGCGCCTTGAACGCCGCACCGAATGCCCCCACCGCGCCGGCCGTGACCGGGAAGGTCACCAGCAGGGCGGCTTGGGAAACGATGCCGGCGCTCATGCGGAGGTCTCCGATCTGACGTGAAAGACCCTGGTCCGGGTGGCCAGGTCAGCGGGAGAAGTCTGGTATCACTTGCCGGGAAGCGAATCTGCTCAATGCTTGCGGTGCAGGTCGGCAGTCACGGTCGAGGCGTCCGCCAGATCTGCTGCCGGGTAGTGGCGCCGACCGTGAGGCTGCTCGCAGTCCTCGCCGAGCTGGACCTCGCCGAGACTGATTGAACCGGATTGGACGTGGTCCACCTGCAACGTGGTGTGGTCGATCTTGTACTCGCCCTTGAGCAGCATCTGCAAGTCGCGGCGCACACCGTGGCAGTCACCGGTCGGGTCGACCAAGATGTGCGCGGACAGCGCAGGCATACCGGAGGTGACGTCCCAGATGTGCAGATCGTGCACCTCGGCCACGCTGGGTCGGGCAGCCATTGCCGGCCCGATCCGATCCGGCTCCAGACTGGCCGGCGCGGCCTCGAGGAAAATCCGGCCGGACTCCCGGACCAGGCCGTAGCCGGCTTTGATCATCAACGCTGCGACGATCAATGCGGCGATGGCGTCAGCCCGGGCGAAGCCGGTCAGCAACACCACCAGCCCGGCGATCGCAGTGGCGATGAATGCGTAAAGGTCGTTGAGGATGTGCTGGAACGCGCCTTCGACGTTCAGGCTGGTCCGGTTGGCTTTGGAGATCAGCCAGGCGGCGGCGACGTTGACGACGATGCCGATCAGGGCC
>JAABUK010012028.1_pt1 | contig 11113 bp, 11 predicted proteins | sample 5559141 | NCBI WGS metagenome assembly JAABUK01 (sample SAMN10711869, study PRJNA513367) | rock metagenome | isolation source: Antarctica rocks | place: Antarctica: Victoria Land, Pudding Butte nord | collected 2016-01-03
ACATGCCGTAAAATCTATCCAGCTCAATCCATCAGAACCTCATGCACATATCCTCAGTACCATCTTAACATTCCAAATATACACCAATCTACCCCATTCCCTACCCCTTCATCAACATTAACTACTACCTACTTCCATTCACCCACAATACCTTCTCCCACTTTATTCACACTCAAACGTACTATTGCTGAGTCCGCGGAGGTGTGGATTGGGGTTAGGTGAAAGTGGATGTTAGTGCTGAGGTTTGAGAGGTGTAGAGGTGTGGAAGTGTGGAAGTAAGCAGTGTCTTCAGGGAAGGAAGTAGATTGGGTGTTGGTTTGATGCTATAGAGTAGGATACTGTGATGTACCTGATACAGTAAAGGTGGTCTGCTAGTGCTCTGATGATAACAAGTTGTCTATTAGATAAATGTACCGAATGGCTTGCTCGCAGCGAAGCTGTGCAATTTTCACACATTTCGAAGACGCTGTTTTCACAAGATTAACGAGGTTCCACCATCGTTTTATGTCCCACCTCGAGACCATCCTCGCGCAATCAATAGATGTAAAAAGGACGAATAGGCGCAGATGCCATAATCATCGACCACTAGCGTATCGGATCTCGCGTCGCGTCTCCAATCCAAAGAGCGACGATGTATCCGCAAGATGCCTCGGCTGAAGAGCGGCTGTACGATAAGGAGAGAAGCCACATACCAAACGCGCACTGGCGATATCCATCAATGCTATATAACATCGCTCTCACCTCCAGACGGCCAGGAAATCCGACATTGAAAAAACCGATATTCACAAACACCCAACGAGGAATTCCAAAGATGACGCGGTCGTTCCTCATCGCATTGAGCTTTCTTACCTCCCTGGCATCAAGTCTTGCGGTCTCCGCTTCTCCTCCCAGTCTAATCGCCAACTCCATTGAGACGCCCGCTAGCAATCCGGCTGGATGGACATGGTTGTGGATATCAGGCGATGGATCACAGATCGTGCCTGTGAGCGGGCCGTAAGTTGACTTCGCCAAAAACTTGAAAAATGCTAAAAGCGAGCATAGTCAAGAAGTGCCGAAAAACCTCACAGGTACCAACGGTCTCCTAGGCCCCTATTCCGGCGACTCATACACCTTCGGCTTCGCAAACTTCCACGGCGCAGCGCATCCTCGCCCCGCCCTCGCAAAATTCCTCTTCGAATGCGAATTCGGTCTCTTTGGCCAGGTACCCGCCTCCGGCCCTGGCGTGTGGACGCCCTACCCGAATGCTGTATATGGTTGCTATGGGAATCCGGGAGTGCTGAGGATGAACCGTGCGGAGCAGAGTACGGGGTGGTTGATGGCGTATCACGATCTGGCGTTTTTGATCAAGGTGCTGCATGATACGCAAGGTGTTAAGGATGAGGCGCCGTGGTTTGATTTTCAGTTTGGGTGGTCGAATCAGACGGGGGTGTATGCGCATGTGCCGATTGTGAATGGGAAGTGGGATCAGACGTACGGTGGTACTGCGGTGAAGAGCGTGCAGTAGTTGTGAAGGGAAGACGTGCTGCATGATCAGCAATTTGCTTCAGGGAATGTAAGATAGCCGTTTCATGTACGAGAACGGGGAGCCGGGTGAGTGAGCCAGTATCCAGCGACAGGGAGAGAAACATTTACTACCAAAGACCCTTGTCTCTGCACATCCTTATGGCCGTCATGAAGCGATCCATTGCCATTCCCGAATGCCTAGCCCCATAATAAATGGCCAATTCCATGCAAAGAGGCATTACCTTGCTAGCTGGCGTCGTAGGGCCTTCTTGCTTCCATCCACATCGGACACTGCAGCTAAGCGCCCTTCCTTCTCGAATTGATCTCTAGTAACTTACTTTGGTATTGGCTCCTTCATCCTCTTCGGGCTATATCCTGTACGCTTCTTGTTACCTGCCATCTAGTATGCTCATGATTCTTGATGATTGTATGCTCGGCAACCGGATCAAACGGCTAAAGACAACCGCCAAAACAGTCTAGTATCAGGCTAGGGGGGGTCCTACTTGTTTTCCGTTGATGATGCTATAGACCTCAAAGAATTTGTTGTGCTAGGCAGCATACAAGATCGCACCACTACCGAGCACCAAGGTATTCAACAGAGCGGGCGACGGTGCGAACTCAAACGAAAGTAGTAGGAATTCAGACAGCGCAAACAAGAAACAAGACAGGAGAAAAAATACCAGACCGAAGAGTACGTTCGACTTCCAGTGTTTCCACAAAGAATCCCAGGGACTGCAGGTGGGCCTTTCGTATCGCTCCTCGAAAAGGTTTGCATACAGCCACAACAGGCGCAGTTGCCAAGGTGTGTGTCTCATGAAGATGTGCCAACGCCAGTCATCGTCCTGTCCAACAACCATAGCGTTCATGCGATTAGAGTCTTTGCGGTATACATTGATCCTCTGCTTTTCCCTCAGTTTCAGACTTCCGTCGCGATAGGGCTTTGTGGACATCCACTTCCTCCATCGTGTAACGACCTCAACGGCCTTTGCCTCATCGATCGCGAACCATTCGCCGTGGGTGGTCATCCCATCGCTTGGATCACTGTGTGGCTTGCTTTGTTTGCAGGCGCAGCGAAAGCTCTGACGGTAATTTCGTAGCTCCTCATGAATTAGCCTTTCGACCCTAGTATGATTTTCGACAGGACAGTAGTCGTCGTCATTGATCACTTCTAGACTGTATGTGATACATCGACTGATCTGCGATTTTCGTTTGTCGATGGGATTCTTGGTCCTTCCAATTTTTACAAATCCAGGCCGCTCGGCCAAGCGTAATGTGTATATGTGGCCATCATCCGAGTCTTTCTTCCCACTCAGCACAGTCTGCATGGTGTCGAAAACTTTGTGCGTCACTCTCGTAATGGGTATACGCCCTTTGTGGTAAGCTTCAAAGGGAGGACTTGAGGCAGAGATCGTGCTTCTGAGTCCTAGGACATGTGAGCCTGGTGGATCCTCAACGGATCTCTCGGAAGACGTAAAAGATGGCTGGTCATCGTCATCACTTAGATGACTTTCTGTTCCCGAGGCACTTCCCTTAGATGTATCTTCAAGTTTTCCGCAGCGAGGTAAATCCCTCGAGGGAGACGAGGAACCGGGTCGTACCGACTGAGTGTGACTCAAGGCGAGACCGGTAAGAGGAGAACCTTGTGAGACTATGTCGTTCATCTGTGCGGTGTCTTGGTCCGATCGCCGTCTCTTTTTGGAAGGAGTAGTTGATAGAAGCGAACTCTCTGATTTCCTCGTGCGTTGGAGTGACCGTGGGCTCTGGTCTGGTGCTTTCGAGTGAGCCGCTGAGTGGCCCCGACTCACAGATCGTGGGGTCCTGTATTCTGCAGTCGCAGTGTGATCTGTTGCCAAATGTTGGAGTATATTTGGTGCGGAGACGGGATTACTGTGTTGCAATTCCAAAGGTCTCGGGGGTCTGCTCGTTTTGGCATTCAAATTCCTCGGTGGGGTACCCGACAGCCCCCGTGGCACTCTCGATTTCGGAGACTCATCATGAGGACATTTGTCGCTAGGTTTGGAAAGAGGGACAAATCCTCGAGAAGCTCTTTGATCCGTATTCATCTCCGCATTGCTGTCTGATGCTAGGTCCTCGGAACAGTCACTGTCTGCTGTCTCGTTGTCATACGCACGAGACACGCTGAAACCAGGCATACTCAGACTATTTGCTGGTGCCGACTCTGCTGAAGCAATATTCGAAAAGTAGAAGTACAGTCTTGTGAAAGTTGTAAATGAAATGCTCGAACTGGAAATCGCAATTTACAGAACGAAAGGGGCCTCTATATTTCGTACACATTCTCAAGGCAGCCTTGCTGCAGGGATGAAGCCCCTAAGTTCCCACACAGCCGCTAGGGCAATGCGCATACGCTGGAAACGGGCTGTGTAACAGCCACCAAGCGGCGTAGTTGGAGAAAGCGAGTCCAGACCTTTGAATGAGAGGCCATACTCGTGTGACAGTGCTACGCAATGACGATCTTGGGGCCTTCTTCAGACAGATGCCGACCTTACAAGCATGATAATAGCATGCTCGATTCTTGCACGACTGAAATTAAGTTGTAGAAGACGGAGATTGCTGCGGCGTTCCAGCGCGAGGACTTGCAAAACAGAGCACGACCTCCACTCATAGATCGCCAAGATTCCATATGCAACGGTTCCCTGTCGGTCTTGACCCATGTGGTGGTTCAAATATGGATCTTCAAGCGAGGAGGATCAGTGTGCAGTGGTGAGCAAGCGATGTCACTCAAACAAGGCTGTGAAACGCGGGAGGGCCCCGGAAGTGTCGGCCCGGGCGTTCTGGCGCCTAGAGAAAGTAACCTAGACGTCACCGGGAACACCTCTATTGGATCCCCCCGTCCTTCTTGAGGAACCCGAAAAAGGTGCGAGAACCTATACACCAGCCTCTCCGGATCTGAAGAGCTTGAGTCGCTATGTGTTTCACGCTAGATAATGCCCTCCTGAGGACAAGGTCGTCTATTTGTGGACCTGGCCTAAATGAAGCACCCCAATAGCACACTCATGTTCACGTGTCTCCTCGATTCTTCTGTCTTCACGTACGCTGCAAGTCTGGCACGCAATGTCGGACAATGAACTCAAGCAATGCTCAAACGTTGCCCTGTCAGCCTGTAGATGACACCTGACTGCTCATTACGCCCGCAGAAAGCGTCCAAGGACAAGCGAAGCCGTTACAGCGACTTTGGAAAGCATTTCGGACTTCCATGTATCAACGAAAAATGCGTTCGGTTCGAGAAAGGGACTTCGCTATCAAGGAACACCTCTCGACGGTCCTACATGGACAAGGCTGGCGAAAATTGGGAAGTTGCTCGCTTTGGTCATATGCGGAGGCCCCTTGGGGAAGTCCGTTTCGTATTTCGATGCTTTGGCTCGGGCCACTATTTCCAGCTGTGTCGGCCGCTACCGGGGTTGTCGTACAGAGATCCGCTTGGTGAACGATTGTGCTCTGGGACCCTCGATCAAATTGGGCTACCTCTTGCTCGATATCAGTGTCGTACAGACACCTTGACCGCTGCCTTTGATCAATGGGAGTCCTGAAGTGCGCCATTGTTCTAGCTTTAGCAACATGGTGTTTCGCTATTACCTGCAACTAAGTTGTTCTGTGTCTTGTTATCCCACTGTGGTCAAAACATTGATCCCTGAATGGTATTTCGTACGTACTTTATGTACTTCGATTCGCTTCAACCCGAGATAAATCAGGATATTGGCGGTTGACTGGTTGGCAGAGCACGACTGTCATTTATAATTACTATGAGTACTTCTACCTCGGCCCAATGTAACGCACGTATATCTGACTATCTTCATAGGGTGGCGGTTGTGGTATGCTCATGAGGAGTACAAATAGTCTCAGTCCCAGCTACAGAATCCAGATTCTCATCAATATGGACTAAAGTCCCAGCACTCACATGCTCGATTTATGTCATCCACACGCATTCACAACACCAAATTCATAACCTTCACCCAACTCCATCGTACCGCTGTACACACTTACACCACATCATCATCTTCTCGGTTGTCTTTACGAAGAGTTGCATGAAGATTGCCTTCTCTGAGTCTACAGCTACCAAGACAAATCGAGTACAGACGCGGTTGCTCCAACTCGAAGCTGCTCTGGGGCGCCAATAATATATCTTTCCCAACGTCCGAAGAAGGCATACAACGATGTTTGTACAACAACCAAGGATACTTCAATTGCACCTGGGTTAATATCATAGTAGCACGACCCCAAGAAGGATGCCTACCGTATCCGACGAAATAGACGAGGCGGCAATATTCTCCTGCGGCCACAGATCTCGGCAATTGCCCCTTGAGGGCGTGAACATACGATTGATATGGAACCGGAATAAAAAAGCACGGTACTACGAATGGTCTATGACTTGTTGGGACTGCGATTGTATGTAGTATCTTCCACTTCAGGGCCTCACAATCGAGGAAATCATCACATTATCTGCTCCACAAACCTATATTTGCTTTCGAATCCGTTATATACTGACAACGAATTGCTGACTCGACACTGTCTAGCGCAGCATGCAGTTAATCAAGACAAAGCATTGGAGGATCTTTACCATTACAAAGCCAGCAAGAAGGACCTCAAGAAAAGAATCGGTAAGATTGAGGGAGAGTTGGCGAAGAAATTCCCGGGGAAATCGTACCTGAATGCTAGCTTCAAGGCCCATCCACTCTACAAGGAAAGAATCGCATGCAAAAGAGAACTCGAGGATGTGACGGCTGAAAAGTTGGTAAAATTGAAGCGCCATTGGGCGCCGTTCCAAAAGAAGTGGGGTGAAATCGAAGGTCGAGAAGACGCGTGTGAGTAGCTTGAAAGCTGTTGACTATGGGCATGAGCGCACGATTGCTATTTGGGAGTGCAGTGATGGAGTGATGCTCAATTGGCTCATTGGGGGCCATTCCAAGAGAAGTGGGGCAAGGTCAAAGGTCGAGAGCAGTTTGGTAAGACAGTATGGAGTTTGGGACTGTCTGCATGCAAATTGAATGATTGTTTAAGCGTGCAGTGATACATTGGTGCTGGTTGGCTCATTGATTTCGGTCCTATGTGTTCTAGTGCAGGGGGGGGACTTGGATTGCTTCGGAGAGATTTCCTTGGGACATCGGGCAACACAATTCAATTCATAGACCACTCTAATACACATCCCCCAGCGAACATCTCCTCGAGACACTCTGTCCCAGTTGGCCTTCGGCTTCCTCTGCAATCGAGGATATATCAATAGACTATCACTCCTTGACATCTTACGCTTCCTTTCCCACTTCATCACACACCATTGTCCACTCCACTTATGACACAATCCCTGTATGCAGTAGAACAACCAGCAAGCAATACATGCAAAGACCAAAAATGGTCATCGTGAGACGCAAACCGATTGCGCACAGGCTCCATATCCCCTACCCCAATACAAACCCCAGTCTGACAAAAAACTGACTGGTCCGGTCGTCCCCCTTTCTCAAAGCTACGATAGCGTCAAACGCGCCGTCCAGGCCAGGCGTTCTTTGGTTCCGATGCGCTTGTGCTATTCTTAGCCCTAGCTCAGCCCCCATTGGTTTGGTATCAGCCTTGTGGCATAGCAGTCAAGATAGGTCTAGCTGCCAGCGCTTGCAAGCTCCTAGCAATTGTGAGCCAATAATTTCTCTTGCATGTGATTTCCACCACACCATCTTTTCGACGAAGTGTGGCAGATTTCTTTGTGGCAGTGTTTTGCCAAGCGTTTTGTGTTGAACTGCTGCTACCCTTACAACATAGTGCTTCTGTAGTCTTTGTGCTTTCGATAGTAATATATAGTGTGGACACTTTCTGTCTATCTAAAATGAATCATATCAATTCGATTTTCTTGGTTTCTTTGTACATTCACCAAACCTCATACCACACTCGGCAGCGCTCACAGTTCCCAAACAGCATCTCCCTGTCATGCCGAACTCTATTCCACAATGGTCTCCCCAGGAAGTTCTCAAAATCGAAGATATCTTCACCTGCTCAGGTTGGGCCCACTCCAAGGGAAGGAAATGTTACAATCGCATCGCGAAAGAGAACCGAGAACTTGCTACCGACATTATGGACGACATGGCCGATCTGGATATTCGGTCGGCGGATTTCAAGGCTTCTCTGAAATCTCTGGCAAAGCCGCTCTTGTGCAGAGCATATCATACCAAAGACCCTGACCAGCATAAGGCTTTGCGAAAGCAATGGGGGAAGCATATTGAGGCTTACAAGGTCACTGTGAATGCTCGTCGGAGATCGACTGCTACGGCACATGTGTCCGCTTCGGTCAGGGCTGAGTCGCTCCAAGAAGAGCGAGAGTCCTTGCGAGCGGCTATGGCACTCTTGATGCAGCGTACCGCTGAGCCAGCTAGAGTTGAACATGGCCGTAGTGTTGTGACTTCAACTCGTTCAACACAGAGCACGCGAGTCCATCAAACTACCAGTCCTCACAACGGAAGACAGATGGTACAAATAGAAGCCCACGGTTCCACACATCTCCGTTCGGTCTGGGAGCAGCGTACTCGGAATGTTGCCAGCAACGCTGCTATTTCACGACCTCAAGACAGTGCATCAGTGGAAGGAAATCCTCCGCGCTCACCTCTTCCGACAGCCCCATCCTCAAGCACAAATACAGAGGCGGCCTTCAACCATCCCGCATCTCAACCATTACCCAACTCACCATCAAGACAGCGTACCAGCCATATTGCCTTCAACACTACTCGTTCACCGCCAAGTGGCAGTGCATCACCAGAAGGAAATCCTCTACACTCACCTCTTCCAACAACTCCATCCTCAAGCGCAAACACAGAAGCAGCCTCCAGCCCTCCAGCATCTCACCCCACACCCAACACAACACCAAGACCACACCACCATAATCCCGCACCACCCGAAATGACCCAAATCACCCCAACAACAGCACACCATGCCACTTCAAACCAGAACCAAAGCGCCGATCACAATCGCAAAGCCATATCAGGAGACTGCTCAATCTGCTGCGAAGACCTACGCGGTGGCGAAAACATCTCATGGTGCAAAGCCCAATGCGGACAGAATTTCCACGCCGATTGCGTTGGAGTGTGGCTTGCTACATTAGCCGCAGGTCGTAGTCGAACGTGTCCTTACTGGTAAGTTTCAACCTCTCTCCATCTTCATTGGACGTTACTAATGTACTTTTGTGTAGCCGTGTTAGCTGGGTTGATTGAAGGATGGGTCTTGGGGATTGCTCGGCTGTGAGGTTATATGCACTTGTGCATTATCGGTTGATGGACCATTCTCGCTATGGAGTTGATCTGGCTGGAATTGCCATGGTGTTTTGTAACGGTGTTGTGTCGGACATCTGTTGGCTTTGGCTTTTTATATTTGTGCTCGGGCGTCTATACCATTGTTTTTCCGGCCTAAAGAGCCATGTATGAAGTGTTGAATGTTCTCGAGCGCACATAGTTGTTGATGATCGTTGATACCATACTGTTGTGACAGCTCGAAAGACTTGCTTCGCTCTTCCGTGCAATACTTCTCCGTCAAAATCGCTGGCAAAGGCAGCAGGGCCGTAGTGGCTTGGCGCCCTTCGGTCACGTGAGTCGGCGTGCCAGAAAGTAGCGCTTAGCTTCTTGGCACAGTGCCAACAAAAATCGACGACCATCACTGTCCCTACGTACATGCTCCATCGCGGCAATGCCCCGAGATTGAAAATTTAGGTTCACACTCACAGACAAGTTCACCATCAATGTATGAAAGCATGTCAAATCCACGCGCCAGCCTCCTCGGCATACCTCTGGAGCTAAGACACCAAATCTACGCTCTATGCCTCTACAAGTGGGTTGCCCATGATCCGTGCAGTCGTCGCGCAATTGCATCTGTCTGCCGTCAAACTCGCTCAGAAGCCTTTCCAATGCTACTACATGAGCACCGTAGTTTCACTCTTGAGAACTTAAGGACTTGGACGGCGAGTGGGATACCAGATCTCTTACGAGAAATCACTGATGTCTTTTTTTCTGATTGCGCGTTGCGATACGCAGGAGAGGGATCAGACTCTCATCTTATAAGTAAAGATGACGTCTCCGCTATCATCCGGCCAATTTTCTCTTCCATACCAAACCTTCGGCCTGCCCGCTTTATTCTGAAGATAGACGACCTAGGCCAGACTCCCGGGCACACCGAGTCACAGGAAAACTTTCTTCGAATTGTGGCAACATTGTTGGCCCACACTTGCAGACCTGGATCTGGTCTCAGATGTTCTCCACATGAATGCTCTCCAAGGCTTCCGAAACATTCACACTCTGGAGTGGTCAGGACTCTCGTTATCGACACCTCAAGAAACGCTTGCCGTGCTGAATTCGCTACCATATCTGCACACGATCAAGCTTACGCGGTGCCGAGGTTTTGATAATCGCGCCATATATTCCGTCCCACCAGCGGAGTTGCGCACATATGCCAGCTTCACGAGTCATGTGCTGCAGAATCTCAAACTATTGAGGCAATTTCAGATCCAGCATAGGGTACCGGGTCTCCCATCGGACTTTCTGACGGCTGAGATGGTCAAAGCGCTGGCCGCGCACCGTGAGAGTTTGAAAAGTCTGAGTCTCATGTCGGAGCATCTCGTCGAAGGTACCGTCCTAGATCAGCTTTTGAACTTGATTCCTCTTCTTACACTGGAGCGTCAAAGAATCTCTTTTTCATCTGTACCAAGAGAGTACAAGGAGACTGATTTATGAGACTACGTGGTCCCGGGCGTCGGGCTTTGCCATATCGTATTCCATATTGGGGGCCAAGGAAAGGAAGGAGTGACCTTGCAGACCAATGTTCGTGCGGGGATATGGGAGCGGCTTTGCGAACATCTTTGGATCAATTAGCAGTGAGCGCAGCATCATCCCTAGCTCATTCTTTCCACCTTGATGCAGGCTAGCTATGCGCAAATGAAATGGTGATGGATCAATAGACGACCTGGCTTTGTGATTTTACAACACTTGAGCCTCATCTACCATCATTCTCATCCAGTGCAGGCGGCTATGTGAGCTGGAATCCTGAGCACGCATTCAATCCGCTAGGAACTGCGACCTCGGTAACACGGTATCGAGACTGCCTCATTCCTGGAATCCTGCGCGAGGATACCTTGCCCCTGCTTCATCGAGATCTGACCTAGAAATCTATTCGAGTAGTGTCTTTCGTGGAACTGAAAGGTTGGGCAGAATACAATTACACGTTCCACAACGACCTGGATTATACGGGGTGATGTTTGACCCGTGGTGATCGCTTGCTACAATTGAAAGTGTTAGATCGGCTTACAGTCACGGCAATTAAGCAAAAGGATTATAACCTAGAGGACCACAAACTTACATCATCAAGGATCCCTCCAGTACCAATTCAGTGAGCAAGTTGAAACAATAAGGTCATACCCCACGCACCCTCTACAAAATATCTTACCAACGAACTCCTTCAACCATGCACACAAAAAAGCCCAATGCCATAACTTGTCACCCCAAATAGGCCATCGCATTTACCAACCCAATCCAGCTCAGTACTCCTTATGTATATATCCTAGCCGGTCTCCAATCCACCACCCCTCCCTCCCCCCACCCCCTTCCCACTCCCCCAAACCCCATCCCCTTCC
>JAABUK010012030.1_pt1 | contig 11112 bp, 12 predicted proteins | sample 5559141 | NCBI WGS metagenome assembly JAABUK01 (sample SAMN10711869, study PRJNA513367) | rock metagenome | isolation source: Antarctica rocks | place: Antarctica: Victoria Land, Pudding Butte nord | collected 2016-01-03
CAGCTGGAGTTGTTTACTTTTAATCCAACAGATGGTATGAGCTTGGAAGCACGACTGTGAGATGAAATTTGGTTGGCAAGGCCTTCCACTCACAACCTTCTGGTTCTGCAGGACGATCTCGAACGATGATGATGTACTCACTAACACGTCGAATGGCACAGAAAGCAATGAAGAGCTCGACAGGGTCTACTTGCGATCTTTTCGGGGCAGCCTGCTATTACTCGTCTGTGCTCGCCGCAGCCAATCCACAAATCACGTGGCGACCAAGCCTCCCCTTCTTCTTCGGCGTTCATTTGCTAAAAGTTCTCGGGCGTATCAATTGAAGCCAGGGTGTATTCGATGTTGCGTCGGAGGGCCACAAGAGGTGCCAAGGATATGACTGCTTGCAGATGTACGGAGCAGTAGCAACATTGGTACTTATCACTCGAAAGGATGGTTCTCGCGCAAAGATATCTGCAGCATTACTCCGTACGCAGGACGGAACAGCCCTTGATCCTCGACCTAATTGGCTTACAGCGGCAGGGCGGAACTCGAAAGGGCGGGGGCCGCGGTCAATCTTCCTTGTCATTGGGTAGCAATTCCAGCGAAGGATTCGGACAAGTGTTGGGTGCTGAAGGCACAAAGAAATCTCCAGGGCCCGGCAGGGATACGATGATATAGGCAATTTATTAAATACTTTGTAGTTGAAAGGCCAATTAAAGTGCCATTAGGGGTACCGCAGGCAATGCCACAAGCTCCAGCTGAATCGCCCGAGGATTTCCCGAGGACTTTTCGGGTTAGTGTGGTAAGCGTATCGTGGTCAACGTCTACTGGCGCACCTAGGGCTTAACTAGGTCTTGGGCGTCGGGCCGGAAGACCACGGTTGAAGTCTGACTCGCTAAGAGCCTTTCCGGGGCTGTGGGTCCCAAAGCTGTGGCCCCCACATGCCCCGGGCCTGCCGCAACGATGCATAATACTGTCAACTAGGGCGTTATGCTGGAAAGCTTGAATCTAGGCAGACTACTACGTATTTGCGTCCCAAATATCAGATGCATCATGACCCTCGCTATCTGCAATGACAGAAGCTATATCATGGAGTATCTGAACCAGAACTTGTCCCATTGGCTTTTTAACCCGCTGCTGGAACCGTGCTGTTGAGCGGCGTCTTCCCTTCCGATCGGGGAAAAGTGCCCAACTCCAGCTCAATTCACACCATTTTTAACGGCAGAATGGCCCCGCTAAACTCTGGATCTTCCAGCGACGACTTCTTCAATACTCCTTCACAGCGCGCAAACGAAAACCGCTCTAGAGAACGCTCTGGTAGTCCGAAGAATAGCAACGCCCATGCCACGACGAACCAAGACCCCGAGAGGTTGGTACCTCGAACCAAGCGTATAGCCTGTATAGTCTGCAGAAAACGGAAACTGAGTAAGGACTGCTGTCGAATGGAGTCTGCACTCACGCTGATTATGTTCCGTGAAGAATGCGACGGCACGAAACCCAGCTGTGGCACTTGCGCAAGATTGGGCCACAGTTGTGCGTATGATGAGGCGAGAAAGAAGAGCGGACCGAAAAGGGGCTATGTGAAGCACCTGGAAGCAAGACTGGGTATGCAGATACAATACGGTGTGGCCTGTTAGAACGATACTGATCTGGTGTTGGTTCACAGCACAAGTCGAAACCCTCCTCAAAACCCACGACCCCTCCGATCCGCTGGACGCTTCCAATGCTATACCGAGCATGTCATCCGCAACCTTCTCAGATGTTCCAGGCCTCACGCTGTCAATCGAGCCAACAGAGGGTATACCACAGCTAATTTCAAACGCCGGTCTCCCGGATCCGCATATGGATAGCATGATGGATAACTTGGGTTTGGCAGCTGATGAGCCATTCTCTTGGGAGCTCATCAGCTTGGGTCTGGATGAGCCTCTTCCAAGCCAAGAGTTCATCAACGAGATGTGTGTATTCTCCCAACGACTTTTAATCCCCCAAAGCTGAATCTTTCAGGCACCAAATTTATTTTGAGAAAGTTCACCCCTCTGTGCCAATCATTCATCGACCTCGCTACTTGGCTGCTATGGACCTGGCGCCAAACATGCGACCACCTGTGTGCTTACGCTACGCAATGTGGACGCACGTCTGTTCAATTACACTGAAGTATTCAGCTTTAGCAGATCATTTCTACGCTCGTGCGCGCAAATATGCCGAGCAGGATGAGATGAGGGGCTTCGGGGAGAGCATGATCACGGTTGCTCACTCTCAGTGTTGGTCCCTGATTGCGACTTACGAGTTCAAAATGATGTACTTCCCTAGGGCCTGGATGAGCGTCGGACGTGCCACGCGGCTTTCGCAAATGATGAGCCTCCACAGGCAAGATGGAAATACACTAGATACCAAACAGGCGCTTGCTCCACCTCGAGATTGGACCGAAGGAGAAGAGCGGAGAAGAACGTTTTGGCTGGCATTTTGCCAAGATCGGTACGCCAGTATTGGTACCGGGTGGCCAATGACTATTGATGAAAGGGATGTATGTTGCAATGAGAGATTTCGTCTAAGAGGACAGCGCTGATCACAGCCAGATCTTGACAAACCTTCCTGCGACTGAGGATGCATTCCTCAAAGGCATGCCTGAGAGAACCCTGCCACTTGGTGGTGTCATGACCTCTGATGGCGCCTCAACGTTATCTCCGTTTGGAGGCGTCGTCTTGATGGCCTGCATCTTTGGTCGCAATCTTACTCATCTACATAGACCCGACGGCGAAGACAATGACCATGACTTGAACGGAGAATTTTGGAAGCGACATAGATCCCTCGATAACATTTTGCTCAATACTTCACTTTCCCTGCCGCAGCAGCTACGATTGCCTGCTGGTATATCTGACTCTAACATCATCTTCGTCAACATGAATATCCACGCTTCCACAATTTGTCTTCATCAAGCCGCCGTCTTCAAAGCCGATAAGCATCACATGTCTCCACAGATCAGTAGCGAGAGTAAACGACGCTGTATCATCGCAGCCGACCAGATCGCAAATATCATGAGACTCATCAGCCATATTGACCTCTCGACTGTGAGTGAGGAGCTCGTGCCACGTTTGCTCCACGTACTGACAAGGCTCAGATGAACCCTTTTATTGCTTTTAGCCTCTATGTCGCCGCCCGCGTCTTTGTACAATACCTAAAAGCTCATACAGATGATGCCGCTGTTATCTCCTCTCTGCAATTTCTGCTCTCTGCGATGCAGGCTCTGAAGGGCAAGAATCCGCTGACCGGGTCGTTTCTTGCCCAACTCGACGTTGATCTAGAAAGCAGTGGCTTGAAAATACCAATTACAATGGTTGGTCAATACACTATGCCGTGGGCCCCAAGCGGTAAATCTATGGAAGCAACTGTCGATACTGATCAAACCGGTGGCACATCTATATTTGACTTTCGCGAGGATCAGTTGCGTCAACAAGCCGCAGTGGCCAGCTCGAAAAACTGTGGTCTTTTCAAGGCAACTTCAAGCAATTCAATGGATTTTTCAAGAGTGCCCTCTACGCAGGGGGATCTCTACATGGGCGGGTTTCCAGATCGGAGTAAGGACTCGCCACAGCCAGTGCCACCTGAGCCGAGGTTGGGAGTGGTATCTTCTATCTACGAAGAGACATCTTCCTTCATGAATATCGATATATCATTTGAAAACATGAACAGCCAAAGATTTCCTTCCCGTTCAAACTCAGGCCATCACACTCCGTCAATCTCTCCAAATAACGCTTCTTCGCACACATCCTTCAGTCCTCCACTACCCGACGACAATCCAACTTTGACAAGCAATTCATCGTTGGAGGGGATGTCGCCGAATACTTCATCGGCCGGAGCTACCTTCGCTAATCATGCAGCATTTCCATCTTTCGATGCAAATCTCTCGAATGTTGCTAAACCACATGGCGCTCAAGAGGCAATGGACCATTTTGCAATGCCTGCTGCATGGAATCATGCGAACGGGAGGCTAAGCTCGGGGAATGCAGCAGAAGATTTTGATTTGACTGGCATGACGTCTGGGGATATTCCCTCCTGGCCGCCTATTGGTGTCGTCGAGGGAAATGGAGGGCTGTTCTCGAACTGGAATGGAGCTGATACTTCAAACTGACGTTCTATTTAAGAGGAATCTGGATTTTATTTCTTTTCACATAGGATTCATGGCTGGTTTGGAACGTGTTGCGTATACGTATGGCATGGGATTGTTCATCCTAATTGGGTCTTTTCTTGCAAATTGTGTTTGGACAAATCAAGTCAACTCAGTCTTTGCGCGAAACTATAGTGCGAGTTCGATATCTTGCATTTCATACCACTGTCTCGCATTTCACTGCCTGAGGCGGGTTGTGAGCGGGCCTCTTGGATGCAATACTGTAGCAATCGCAGTCTGACTAGAATCACATGGAATTGCCGTTTGCACGCCAAGCATGACTCTGCTCGCCTGTTTTCCACGACTGTTCCAAACACACGACCTCGTCAGCTTTCAGCAATGAGATATGGCTCCACCGCTGCAACGTCGGCAACTTTCCAAGGATCGTTTCGGGATAGTGTTCGGGTCTCTCAAGTCACAAAGCTACATCGACCCCCCTGTCAGAGGTGCTGCTTCACATATGTCGGTCTCTGGGACATTTTTGCAAGGCAGAAATTTGAGCTGACCTCGAAATAGCCATCGGACAGTATCATGGAATGCTACTGGTACACTGATAGCGACTGGCTCCACCGACCGTACCATCCGCGTCTGGAATCCAGAAAGAACGACTCCAAAGAGCCAGAGTGAGCTCAGAGGTCATACTCATGCCATCGAGAAGGTCTTGTTCAATCCCACCCGAGAGTTTGAGCTTGCAAGCTGTGCCAGCGATGGGACCGTCAGGCTCTGGGATACTCGAAGTAAAGCATGCACTACGAAGCTTGAGGTTGGTGGAGAGGTCTTCACCCTGTCATGGAGTGTTGACGGCACAGTGCTCGTTGCAGGGACAAAGGTCACATACTATGACAGCAGCTCGCTGACCACCTGAGCTAATCGAAATACAGAACGACGTTTTGATTCCCATTTCTACCACCTCCACACCCACCATCCTCGGCCGCCATCCTCAAACCTCGCAGACAAACCAGACGTGCTTCTCAAATGCATATCCACCAGCCGATCTTCTTTTGACCCACAGCGACGGGACAGCGAGCATTCGAAGCTACCCTTCTCTCACGACGATACATACGCTGATGGCCCACACCTCATCTTGCACCTCCATTGCTTACTCGCCGAACGGCAAATACCTCGCAGTGGGTGGTTCCGATGCACTGATTTCGCTATGGGATACCACAGACTGGGTTTGCCGTCGGACACTCTCTAATCCCACATTCGGCAGCGTCAAGGGTCTGAGCTGGAGCTGGGATGGGAGATTTATTGTGGGCGCAAGTGAGGATGTAAGCTCGGGTGATGGAGCCGGCATGGGCAGCGGCGGACTCGAAATTTATCACGCAGAAACCGGCGATGTCGTTTATACCCTTCCTACAGGCACATCGGGTATACCAGCGGTCGAATGGCATCCTACTCGATACTGTTTGGCGCATACACAAATCGAAACTCCATTAGGCAAGAGTGTGCTGAAGATCGTCGGTGCAAGTGTAGGCCTCTACATATGAATACGACAGCAATGTTGATCTCTGTCACGATCGAAAAAAACACCTTCGTGTCAACTTGACAAAAGTGGACCCTATCAGCACCATCCAAGAAAGGTGCCGCAACGGCAAAATGTTTCTGGGAAACCGTCAAGTCCGAACCACGATACAGCACAAGAGCCTGTACTTGGTCCAGCTACCTATCCCACGCGCCATGAACGCCGATGTAGAGTCTTAATCCACCAGGCGATGCGTCGATGCGCACCTTACCAGAATCGAGTCACTGGGCAGTAACGAAAATGGCGAAGCCATCAGACCAGCTCCTCGATTGAAACGAGGCCCTGTCTTGTATCAGATCCAAACTGTGGAAACTGCGCCCCACTGCATTGCCTGGCGATCGGATGGCTGTCTTCTTCCTCAGACGCACCGATGTTGCTGTTGCTGCTCCACCTGGCTGGCCATACGCCTGGCGATGATGGCCTGGAGGTCTGCGGAGCACTTGGGCGGGCAGAGGTGAACTTCAGCATCGAATGTTATAGCCACGAAAGCACATGCCAGAGACTCGGTGTGATTATGCTCAAGCAAGGAGAAGGCAGCGATGGGACATGTACGAGCTAGTTCTCTCAGGTGCTCACATAGCCATTATGGTTCTTGTCGCAATTACTCGATACTTTCCCTGAACAGCGATAATTAGCTGAATTGAACCACAATATTTGCTTTCAGACCAACTCTCGCAGTCGATGCAATGCACAACGAACTTCATGTATACTCCACTGTTTCCCACGCCCCTCGTCCACACTCGGGGGATTTCGGTCCTCTCCACAGTCAGACTACGAAGTTGCTAAGCCCTATTCTAGGCCGGATTGAGCACCCTCGACACTAGCGACATTTCCTCACTGGCCTGTCTTTGACTTCAAAATTGGACCGTGAGAACAGAGCTTGATTTGTAGATCTCCTTGGATGATCTTATAACGTCCAGCCATCTCGCTGTGACTCTCAGTCCGCAAAGTGTGCACGTTTATCCGGGTCGATGTTCCTCTCCTCCCGATCTGAATCGATGACCCAGTGACTACCCCGTGAGGCCTCGAGCGGAAGAGGACCCTCTTCATGAGACGAAAAACCGACCGTCATCTCCGCCTAGTACTCGACATCGCGGCCCAAAATGCTCGATTTCTTGAGCGAGAAGCATGGGCGACAAGATTCCAAGATTTTCACGACTCTTGGCACGCTTCCTAGCTACATCGATCGCAGCCAACCACCGACTAAGAAGCAGCCATGGAGAGCCATCAACGAAGTGGGATTCATCCGCTGTGTCGAGATGATTCTGCCAGAGGAGCTGTACGACTTGATTTGGACAAAAGTCGAAGAGGAGATGAAATCTATAAAGTATGCCAAAGTTATCATGAAGCTGGAAGATGTACTGGAAGGGGACTTCTTTACTGAGTATATTAAGAAAGGTAAGCAGATGGGATGCTCGATGTGTTCTGAAGAGAGTTTTTGTTGCATGACTTGAATGCTCATTCTTCAATTTCGACGCCTGGACAACCTGCTGTAACCTGGACACAATCAAACTGGCTCCATGTTCTCGCTTGCACAGCAGGAGTGAGGAGTGCAAACGAAGATGACTGGGAAAATGGGGAACGTATCGTACGCTTTGCGGTATTCACAAGATGGCGTCTTGCCTTAGGCGCTAGTGTCACGGTCGGCCGTACACGATTTGGCTCTTCTCGGGGCACCTATCTCTTGGGACTGCTCTGCTGCACACTTGAAAAGAGAACAACACCTTGCAAACTCTGTAATTGCTCAATAACTTCGGTCAGAAGAAGTGGGCGATTTCGAAGATGGCAATGGGCAAACAGTCGAATGCCACTTGCTCCCGCCAGCTTGGTCACCAGTGTGTGGAACCTCTCACCAGGCCTCTTTAGTGAGCGTTTTCCGAGAAGCTGAAGGGTAATTCGAAAGGGTTGCTGCGTCGAGAAGACTAGAAATACAGTGCCACCTTTTTCAAGGCTGGAGATTTTTGACGCCGTCAGACACGCATTTTCTCGCTAAACCTCGGTCGATCGATCGCTCGCTCGATGATATTCATCCTCAGGCATTGCATACTGTGCCCTTGCAGCCTTGCAGGCTCAATGGGCGCCCGGAAGTCGATATCGGTTACTTGACGGTGCCGATTCTGAACCGCCGACAAGGCTTGGAGTAAGGGATGTGTGGCCTTCGTATTTTCAGGAGGAAGAAATGCTTGGGTACCAGGCTGCAAAACCTCGCCAAAAAGCTTTCTCGTCCCATACTGTCCATAGTCCAGTTCCCTCTGAGGTCAACAAATCATCAGACTCACAGACTATTACTCATTCAGCCAATGTGGAGCACGGCTGCAAGGAGGCGTCCTTGTCCTCGCTACAGTGCTACGAGACCATCTCCTTTCGGAAAGCATAGTCATCCCAGTACTGTGGCCACACTGCATATCGCCTTTGCTTCGAGCGTTTCAGTTCCATCTCTCCCATGAAGTCACACCGTCTGGACTTTCGAGCTCGTCAATTTGCTCACTTGAGCCGCTTCAATTTGACATCGCAGATACTGGCGCAGAATATTCCTCGACTCAGAAGAAGTCCACGAGACTGGATGGTCGAGAGATGCAAGAAACCATCTTTCTTGAAGGTCGTGCTGCGTTTGCTGCGTACCCATCCTAGACCACCTGCACAGAATGCCATTTCGAGCCTATCGCTCTCTCTGTGTCGCCACTAAGCCATTGTCCGGACAATGAGGACCACCCCATCGTCTTGTCCATTTTCGATCAGAAACCTGCGTTGGGTCAGGTCTCATCAGGATCTGTTGTGGGCCATCCGTATGCTGGTCCTTCATATCGCGTCAACATGCTGCAAGCTTTTGATGTTGATGTCGCTGCAGACATCGTACCTCGAATACATAACGATTGTCGCCACCATGACCGCCTATCATATGATGATGAGCTTCGACCACTGCAGAAGGCCGCAACCTCTTTCCCTGTTATTTCTCAGTTTTTGTAGTTGTAATCGCCCAGCAATACCCTATGTATTCGTCGTCCTGATCCAGTCAGAGCTAATACTTGGTGGCGCTGACTTGATTGTATAGGCAACATTCTCATGCTGTCCGAAGGTCGTCCGAGTGTAGACAACATCTTCTCCTTGCAAAATGGTAAGCCTCCTCCTGGAGTCCTGCCCCGGGCCCCCATACCAGTATAGCGATGTAGGCCGCTCGGAAGCTCCTTGTTGTCGACACTGATCGCGACCTCCATGCTCTTAGGTCTATTGCGGCTCGAACTCGACAAAGAGACATATGAGCGGGCCGGATTGCAGGGTCAATCGTGTTGGGGGGGTGGAAGCAAGCACGTCAAAGCCCGATATGGTACGTTGTCGATGCCTAGACTCCTCGTCAGCTGCTGTCTCTAATGCTGGAATACAGTTGTCGAGGTCAACCTAAGGCAGCCTTCAATGTTGCGTGGGAAGAAGGGTTTCGAGCGTGTGGTATGGGCGGCGAAGAATGTGCTGAATAGATCGCTTACCTGGCTGTTCTATGATCTGAGAGCCGCTGATGATGGCAGCTCAAGTATGCGGTCTCGCACCCTGCAAAAGACTTCAGCGCTCACGCTCAAGTAGGTGGCATTGCCTCGCCGCTTTCCAAGCATCACCCGAAAACAGTCGATTTCACCCCAATTGGAAGGGGCACCCCAAACGTTCGAGTGCCACCTTTCAGGCCTGACGATGGAACAGACGAATACAGCTCGGCCAATGTTGGAGATTGGAGTCAAGATATCGTTGAATGGCTTGGCCTGGTGGGACTCTCCTCTCCTAGGGTTCAAGCCAACGATGCCATCGATACCCACTTGTGTAGGTGGAATTTTCCAGCAGGCACCACCGAGCACGGGACTCCGATTCGAGTCTTACGATGGAAAGGCCTGGTAGATTCAGGATGGTTAACTCAGCTGCTCACTACAAGCATGTGAGTGCCATGAAAATGTTCTTCTCTGCGTCCAGCCCATCAACTCCCCTTTGCGGAGGTTCACTCCGTCTCACGATCTTGAGCGTTTAGCGGCCTTCAAGAAAAATTTCGGATTCCCACAATGAATGCACAGTCGCGAGCTCGTCGTTCTCAACGATCTGTTGATAGTTAGCTCGTTGTTGATGATCTCATTGGGATGTCTTTCGATCACACTACCATCAACCCCTGCCTGCCAAGAACTTCGAAAAGGAGACTGACGTCCCCTAGTTTTCAAACCAAAATTCTGCCAGTGGATTCGTCCAAACTGTGGCTTACCCTGACCGCCCTGGCTCACCCAATGACTGCGCTCAACGCCACAGATGGGTACAGCATTCTTCTCACGCCTCCAGCAGACAACACCGAAATTGACAGGTCAATATCAGTATCAGGAGAGTCAGCAGACCATGCCGGATCCGCTCATCCCGCTATCGAAGACAATGTGAAGAGCACTGCCCAAGGAAGAAGAGGACTACAAGACTTTGCATGTTTCCAGTACTCCGATACTCTGGTAGCCTACTGAGAATTAAAATACACTCGGGCTCGTGAACTCCACTGTGACTAACTTTCCAAATCCTCACAATTCTCCACTACAATGTTCGGTGGCCCTCTCTTGCTCAGTCTTTACAAAAAGTTAGCAGCTTTTTCCCTTTGCTCTTCTTTTTCCATCTTCATTCTGATATGTGTGACTTGACTGTCTGATACGTTCGCCTCCTGACCATTATCACTCACTCCATCACACTTCTCATAATGGATTTTTCAAACACAAATTTTGGTAATTCCAACAATTTCAATGTCTTCAATTTCAACAGCTTCCAGACTACTCGCGTCCCCCAACAACCCTCAGACGTCGAAGAACAGAACCCATGTTCGGCTGATTCATTCAATTTTAATGATCACCTTATTCCTCCCGTTCAGAACAACTTCGTAAGTTCATGCTTGCGATGTCCACCTACTACTCTCGAGTTTCACAAAGCAAAGCGACTAACATTCATATTAGGATCAGACTTTCGCAGCTCATGGCGGCTACCCGTTTGAATCGTCCTACAACACTGTCGATTCTGGTGATCTCCGGGACTTCAACTTCAACTTCACCGTCCCTCCTGTTTCTGCTCCTCTTGCTGCCGCCCACCAGCAGATGAGAGACCTCCCAGACACAGACTTCAAACTCTTCGAAGACCTCCCCACCACTCCATTATCTGATACTCATTTCTTTCCTGGACCTGGCGCCCTCCAGCAACAGCCATTCCAGCTACCACCACCACCTCATCTCCCTCCTCAGTATGCTGCCGCCAACCAGCAACAGCAACAACAACAATACATTGGAGACCCGTCGATAACTACACCAATGTACCAACAAGACCCTCCACCAACCTTCTCTCCCTTCTGGTCCTCACCCGCCACCTCTACCACCTCCAACTTCACCCCTTCCACCCATTCCCTCCCTCCCTCCACTCAGCCAACATCCCAGTGCCTCCTCCACCC
>JAABUK010012033.1_pt1 | contig 11110 bp, 10 predicted proteins | sample 5559141 | NCBI WGS metagenome assembly JAABUK01 (sample SAMN10711869, study PRJNA513367) | rock metagenome | isolation source: Antarctica rocks | place: Antarctica: Victoria Land, Pudding Butte nord | collected 2016-01-03
GTGTAATACTTGTTTATGTTGCCATCCTAATGCAAAGGTGTATGTCACAACCCTGTTCTGGCGGGAACTGTCATTTTGGCGGGAAGTAGCGCTAGCAGGCCAAACACATTGCCTTTCTGTTCTTGAGAAGACTCAGCAGATGAGCTCTCTTGAGCAGCAATCATCAATGCGCAAAGTGAATGTCATGCTGTCCTTGTGTGCATACGATGAGCGCAACAGTCTTGCATCGGGACTCCTCAGCTGTGCAGCACCATCTGCCCCTGCTCATGCCATATATGCTCCTGCCACTCCACTCCATTCAACTCCACTGCATCTGGATGCGGTCAAGGAACCCTGCGACTATTTTACCTGCCCGGCACACCTTGCTGTCAGATTTTTGGTATATCCAGCAGTCACCTACAAGCAGCACACACCATAGTGTCAAGAGCCATTCTGGCATGCTACGAATTTGAAGCGTGTTGCTCCTGGTGGCTCATGCTTGGCTGAAGCATGAAAAGCCTACATCTCAAGCCAAACGCAAATTGCTTACATTGTTTCCTGAAATAGCTTTTCCATTCAAAAGTCATACCCATGCTGAGCTCATGAAAGACAGATTGGCGCCTGCCTGCCTGTAAAGAAAAGAAAACTTAACTTTATGCATATGCTTTTCAGCGATCATGATCATAACGGGAGCTCCTAAGGCGGCAGCCTGGAGCTTATGCCTGCCTGCCTGCCTACTTGCCTGCTACCTGCCGGCTACATGCCTGATGCAGCAAACCACTGAAGGTCCCCGCCACTGCCATCGTAACTAAGCTCCTAAGTAGATCCAGCAGCATTGATATGCCCTGAGCAGGGGCGTATCAGAGCTGCTGGTCCCACTAAGGGGCTGACTACAAGCAGGATGGCAACTACAGCTAAAAGCATGCCTTGGCACGGTGAGGCATGATCTGACTGTGGTGAGATGCCCTGTGATCTGTCAGAGGAGCTGTCCCTTCAGACTTGTCTGACAATCCAAGCATCATAACACAGTCAGGGGTCATGTCTCACTGCGCCAAGGCATGCTTTAGGCAGATCAAAGCATATGTGCAGCAATATCAGGATGCTAGGTGTGATGCAGGTGTCATCCAGAAGCATGTATCTCAGGCTGTGTTTCACAGCTTGCCTCAGACCACCCAGCCCGGCTGATGACTCTGTAGTACAGTACAGCTTCTGGCAGGCCTCACACCCAGCAAGCAAGCTGTATTTGCAAGTGCTGTCAACAGGTCATGTAACAGTTCCTTCTGCCGTCAGGGCTATGCACAGGAAACAACGGTCATGTTCATGGCATAGTCATGGTCATGCCCTTGCGCATAGCCCTGACAGCAGGGGCCGTCAAGCACACTGCAGCGACTATGAGATGTATGCAAGCTCCAAAGTCAAGCTGTTCATGCTGACAGCAGAACTGCAGAGGAGGTTGCACGCAACTGGCAGCACAACAGATGTCTTCTTTGTACACCCTGGTAAAATCACATTGGCATGATGTAAGAAATGATACATGACCTGTGGCCACCAACATGTCATGCCGGCATGTCATGCTGGCAGCTTACAAGCAATGAGTGCAGTACCGATTGCATTCACAAAGCAGAGGTACTGGTGCAACCACAGGGTGCAAACATAGGGCGCCCTGTGGCTGCACCGGTGCCAGGACCTCTGCTTTGTGAATGCGTTCGGTGTTGCACTCATTGCGTGTAGCTGCCTTCAACACTCTGTAAGACCTGTGCAAAGCTGTGCCTGGAAATTGGACTTGGGATACTATGAGCACATGCAGAAGCAGATGGACATGACCACAATATTGTGAAGTCCAGTTTCCAGGCTGCCAATGGCAGCACCAGCATGCAAACAGAAGTTGCAAAGTCACACTAATTCTATTTCCTCGATCATATTCTAGCTAGCGCATCACCGAGCAGCTTTTGACAATCAAAGGTCAAACTGGCAGTGCACGATCTTTACAGACAGCCCAGGTGTATGTCATGCACCCTACACATGCGCTCTGATGCCGAGCTCTGCGCGGAATGCAGCTCTGCAGGCTGGCAGAGCTCAGCCCTCGAGAGCAGAGCTAACGAGCCAGCCCTGCCAGGTTTGCAGGGCTCAGCTTGGCTGAGCCCTGCAGAGCCCTGCACGCACCAAGCCATTGCAGGGCTTTTCCGTCCCTTGGTCTCTAGTGACAGCATTGCCCGCAGCCAGGAGTTGATGTGGATGTGGGCTTTTGCAATATTAGAAGGCCAGTTTTGTAGCTGAAGTCCTCGTGACGTTTGTCCTCATTCCCTGGTAGCATGCTGTCATCAGTTCAGTTCAATAGTAGTCCATGAACCGCTGAGGGGATCTCTACATTTAGAACAGGGAAAGCGTCACAAGCTTGCGTGTATGCCTTCTGGATTATGCATGGCATCAATGGAATTCGAACAGTAACAACACACAGACTAGACCTTTGTAACACTGCCAACTCAGCTAATGAGAGGCGTCCTAAAGCAGAAGCACCAAATCTAAAAGCTGGGAGTCATGCCCTGAAGCTGGAGAGGCAGCACAGGCTTGAGCCTATCTAGGGGTTAGGATTTAGGGTTTGTAGAGTTTGCTTTTGAGCCTGTGCTGATGGATTGTGCTAGGAAGCCTCTCTTGTCAAAAGATCAGGACGTGTTGGGCAGGTACAAGAAGTGTATGGATACATGACAATACATCTAGATCTTGATTGTTTGACAGGACAGGAGCAAGTTGTGACAAGACTCTGGTTGAGTACCCAGGTTCCAGCTGACCATGTTCTGGCATTATTAGACGTCCATAGGCAGACTTACAAACCTGGTAATACACTGTAAACAACATGTTTTCCGGCACAATCTGATGTCAAATGCCGTGGGCTAGAGAGATATCATTGCTCTTTGGCTGTGCCTTTGCCTGTGCTTTGTTGCGTCATTTGCATGCAGCTGCGTTCAGACTTCTGTAAAGCCTGGTTGAAGCTGTGTGCTCCATTAAACACAGCTCAGGAAATCAAAACATTTGCAGAGTGTTTCAGCCACATTCAGAAGGCCACTTTAAGCTGTGTCTTCCATTGAACATATTTAAAAACTAGAATGCAGAGTGTTTAAGCCACATTCATCTGAATCTGTAATTGTGAGGACTACCGCAGTGTTAGGGTGAAGATCAAAAGGTCTCATCTAGGAAGCTTTCGAAAGCACTTTTGGCCTGTGCACTCAGGTCAGAAGTCGAGTTTTGCATCTGTAATGTCAGCGTCCATTGGCCAGCAACATGGTTACATATGAAGACATCAACAGTCATCCCTCCAAATTGATCATCTGGCAATTCTGTCCATATCATGAGTTCACCAGTAGCATCCCAAGAGTTGCGGTCCAGCACTATGGAAGCCTTGGTACAATTTTTGTTGACATACATCCACTTTATATATTTTTGATCTATCAGAGGATCTACAGCCAAGCCGGTCTTGATGGAAAACAGATAGGCGGAGTCTTTCGAGAACCTGTCCAATACAGGGTATCGTAACGCAAGCATCTGAGCACAGCTTAGTGTGAACCCCCGACATAGCTTCTTCAAGTTTGCGAAGGAAGGTCTTGATGTTTGTGACATCGCGATCAGTTCTAACTGAGAAGGCGCTGGCTGGATCCGATACGACGAGCATGTGCGACGAGTCGGATCGATTTTGGACACGTGGACAATCGTTTGTCACGGTTCGTTCGTCTCCGCCGATTCAGTCTGAAACCAAGCTCCCAGAAACATAAGAAAACGTACACCAGCTTGTGCATCGGTTTATGGGTTCACAGAACACCCAATGCACCGCACCAACCGAACCTGATAGGCTAGTAGCGAAGAATTTGCCTGAGCTACATCGACATGCTCATGTTTTTTGTCATGCTCACAGCAAGATGGAAGGCACTCCCGGAAGCGGAATAACCTACAGGTGAGCGTTACTGCTCTCAAGCTCAAAAAGCACCACTCGACGCTGGGCGGTGCACACAAAAGCTGCAGAAGCACCACATTTTACAGCTGAGGCATATACCCTCATGCTGAAGAGGCAAGCGCCGTGCAGCACAGTGACTGCAGAAAAGAGGACCAAGCACTCGGCAAGCGCTTGCCGAGTTCTTGATTCTCGCTTTTGCAGTCACTGCTAGCAGTCAGCTGTTGGCAGGCTATGTGACGATCCAATATATAGGGTGTCTGTGCATATGTGGGAATGTAAGTGTGTATGGGACACAGATGCTATGTCAAAGTGTAGCTGCATGGGGATACAATGAGCATGACCGCAAGCTGTCGAGCAAAAAGTCCGGTAGGGAAGTTAGAACTTGGCAGCTTGCAGCAGAATACACTCCTTCAGCAGCTCAGCTGGGCAAGTCCATGTTGCTGGATCACTGTGTTGTGTTGTGCAAGGCAGTGGCAAAGCCACTCCAAAAACAAGCCATTCCCATGGCTGCATAATACAGGTCAATCTAGGGCTGCAAGCAGATTGCCAAAATAGGCTCAAGGCTGAAGCACCGCTCAGCAAAGTTGGCATCTAAGTAGCCTTGCATCCTATCCTTGCGTCACTAGGAGATGGCCTGCCAAGCAGAGCCGGCTCCCAACAACACGAGGAGGAGAGGCAGGCTTCGGTTTTGCACATGAGATGCACTCAGGAGCTTTGGCTGGATCTCAGGCTGGATCTCCGGCTGCATCTCAGGGCAAACTCATGTCTATGTCTATATCTGCTCAGGACTATGTGTTCACCACTTTTGCCTGGACTGATGACCACAGACTAGCTAATTTGGATTCATCAGCCATGGCTAAAGTGCCAGACATCTTTATGGAATGGAAGCAGCTCCAGTCCTTGTCACACAGGCAGGAGACTATGCTATACCAGTACTTTGTTGAGTGTAATTTACTCGAGTGTGATTTGCTCTTTTCATTGTGACCTTACTGCAATAGTCTATGTTGCAATCCACCTTCGGCAGGAAAACGTCATTTTTGACGGCATTTGATATGTGGAGCGCATAGCCGCAACCAAATCAGGTGCATGAAAGAGGCTGAGAAGACAGCGCTGTGATGAAACAGACACGAATGTCTAGAAGGCAGTGCCTGATATGCTCATTGAACAAATCTTCTATCTTACTGCATACCTTGAGCAGAGTATTGTTGCATGGAGGCTCCTCAGCTGTGTAGCACCATCTGCCTGCTCATACCGTATGCGCTCCTCCTCTTCCCTCCCCACTGCATCTGGGTCTTGTCCAAGGGCCCGCATGACCACCTCACCCTAACAGCACAGCCTGCCATTGCATTGTCGTTACACCCAGCAGCCACCTACATGCGACACGCAGCGTGTCAAGGGCCATGCCTGCATGATATGATGATACTTGCTTGGGCTCAAGCATGCAAAAGTCCCATCCATGCCAAAGCATGCACACGCACTTGCATGCTCATACATACATGGACAAGGCACTGCCTGCCTGCCTGAGTCAATGCAACACCACATGCGCACATTGCCAATGCTAAAAACGTTGTGACAACTGGCTTTTTTATCAACCAGACACAGTTACGGTTTTTGGCATTGTTTTGTTGCTGGGCAAGCAAGCAGGCATTGGAGGCAAAATGGTTTGGTGGAGGCTTGCCAGCTGCATCAACATGTTCAGGAGAAAGCACCAACAACTCAGAATATTGCTGCCAGCAACAAGGTGTTTGCAGGCTTTGCCAACACAGTGATGAGAGCAGGCTCTTGCACAAGGTGGCATATGCATGACCTGACTGTGGTGAGGAGTTCTGCAGCCTGTCAGATGAGCGGTCCCTTCATGCTCTTGTGACAAGGCTGGCAAACTTCACAACACAATCACGGTTCGTGTCTCGGTGCATGTGCAGCAATGATAGGATGTCAGCTGTGACGCAGGTGCATCACCCATGTGCATGTATGTCAGGCAGCATATCACAGATTGCCTCAAGACCACCCAGCTGCAGCCTGGCTGACGAGTCTGCAGAACAGCCATTTCTGTGCTTGAGTTGTCCACAAAATTGGATGTACTGCAGAACACTTGCTTGTGGATGCCAGCTTTGGCAACAAAATCCAATTTGGTGGCCGCATTTGACGTGACACATTCAGTACACAATTCAATAGCTTCCATCCGCCAGAGCAAAGAAAGCAGGTTGAGTGAACAGATTCCGCTTTGCAGCTTTGTCTTGCAGCATAGTCATCTCAGTTTTTGGTGTACTGCTAGCAGTACTAAAAAAGTGAGATGAGCATGCTGCATTTAGCTGCTACCTCACTGGAATACAATTGAACGCTAGATTTGGTTCTGGGAGCCTTCCTGAGCTCAGGTTCCCTCGAGGTTTCAGCCCTCAGTTCTTCCGCTGCCATACAAATCAAGCTGCAACGATGTCTACATCTGCAACGATGTCTAATGATGTGGACACTGTTGTGGCTTAACTGGTGTGGCAGTGCAAGAGTCAAGGGCTGTAATCACAAAAAAGTTTCGAGAACCAAATGTAGCAATCAGTGGCATTGTCACAAGATGAGGACAAGCGCTGTGATGCAGGCAGACTGCAAAACCCAAACAGAAGCTTTTGGCGGGAAAACGGATGTTGTGGTAATTGCACAGACAGACAGACACTCACTTTGACAACAAGATGCCATGCGGTCGCACAGCGACATAAAGAGCCTCGCTGGCATTAATGCATGCTAAGGAGGGAAAAGAGGCAAGAAAACTGCAAGTGAGCTTTTTGGCAGTCAAAATGGAGATTGTCAGCCTCGTAATGTTGTGTTGGTAGCTAGGTAACCTCGTGTCCCCTGCAATGGGGTGAGATAAAAGGTACTGCCAAATGCCCACCCATGGCTGAACAATGCGGTTGTATTTGTGGATGTGGGCAAAATGCATATTGAGTTCAAGACTCAAGCACCACTCAGCAATCACTGCAGTGACCCGACGACATGGGCTTGCCCAGCTGAGATGAGAAAGGAAGCTGATATGCAAGCAAAGTCTTGTTTTGCTGCATATTAGCTTCCTTTGACATATCAGCTGGGCAAGCCCATGTCATTGGGTCACTGCAGTGGGTTCCACAGCAGCACAATGAAGGTCAACCTAGGGCTGTGGGCGAACTAGAACTAGGCTTGTGCGCCATTCAACAACATTGGCATCTGATTGGACAAGCATCCTAGCCTAGCAATTGCCCCACTGGGAGATGGCCTGCCAAGCACAGCCGGCTCATAATGCCGCCCATCAAAGACTTGACAGCGTTTCAAACCTAGGGCCTCTGAGCTGAGTCCTTGACAAAGCTGGCCAAATCCATGTATAGTGTTTGTTGGTCGGCTGATAACTTGACAAATTCAAGGCTTTAAGCTAGTCCTACTCAGTCCCACAAGCAAGACACTTTGCTGAGTGTAATGTGCATTGTGGTGCAAACCTACTTAAGAAGCTTCAGCAGTGTGTGTTACAATTACAATTTGACAAAGCCATTTGAGGCGTCAGTGTGTAGGTTGACTTTCATGCTGTCCCTGTGTGCTTACCTTAAGCGCAACAGTCTTCTTCCTCAGCTGTGCAGCACCATCTGCCAGCTCAAACCACATGCGCCCCAGCCACTCCCCTCCCCACTGCAACTGGGTTTCGTCCAAGGCCCGCCTGACCCCCACATCCCAGCGGCATTATTCTGCCATCCAGCTGCCACTACACCCAGCAGTCATCTACAAGCACCACGCAACTTGTCAAGAGACATGCTTGCATGATATGATGGTATGATGATACTGCTTAAGGCTGAAAATGCAGTCACGTCCATCCTGCATTGCGTATTCATCACTTGCATGTGTAGCATTACAACAACAGGGTAGTACCTGCCTGCTTGCATGGACCAGTTGTGCCACACCACTTAACTGCATTGCCACTGCCTCAACCGTCACAACAAATGCTAGTTGTCATGACAATTCAGGCAGAGGTGATGCCTCCATGGAGTAGCTAGCAGCACGATAGCGATTCTTATACAAGTAGTCCATGTACGCTCACTCAAATTTTCAGAATTGTACAGAAGTGTGATCTGCAGCAGTGAAGTGATGTGTGAAGGGTAGCTCAGAGCCCTTAGGAGACAGTTGACAACCCCCGAACATTGCCAAAACATGCTTTGTTTACACTGTTCACCCACCACACTGCTCTAACAAGACTGCAATGTTGCTGACTGGCTTTTATCAAAAGAATGTGGTGGGTGAACAATGTTAACAAAGCGTGTTTCGGCAATGCTGAGCGACTGTGCAAATCTTGCTTTGGGTGAAGTAGGCAGAAGTCAAGTTTTAATGAACTATACGAATAACTTAATATGATGCTGCTGAAAATTCAAAAGCAACACATTTTGTAATAGGCTTGTTAGGGCTTAGTAAGTTGAAGGCAGGTGCTAAGAAGCAAACAATCTGCAAAAGCAAGGAACAGGGATTTGGCAGGAGACTGGATGTTGAGGATTTGCATTCAAGTTTTCTTGCGTGCTACCATCCTGCGCACATTTGCATTCAGCACACACACCTGGAGAGACAGTCTGCCAAACAAGTCAAAAGGCAACTGACCCCACTGTCTGTAGATTTTGCGAACACAGTCATCAAATTGCGCACTAAGTTCACGAGGCATGACTTGACAGTGGTGAGATAGCTTGTGACGTCAGGTCGTCCAGTCAGACGAGCTGTCCCTTCATGCATGGGCCTGACAGGATCCAAGCATCATAACACAATCAGGGGTCGTGTCTCACGCAAAGACAAGCTTCAGGCAGTGCAAAATCAAGCTTCCGGCAGTACAAGGCGAATATGCAGCAGTGACAGGATGCCAGGTGTGATGCAGGTGCATCACTCAGATGTATGTATGTCAGGCAGCAGATCACAGGAGGCCTCAGACCGCCAGCCTGGCTGATGACATGGGGGGCCACCATGGGGGTGCAACCATGTGATCAGAGCCACATGGACACCACAGATCTGATTCCAGCAAACACACTCAGAAAAACTCTGCCACATAAGTGCTGTGCAGCGGCATACAGACACATCTAGCTCACTGCCATGACAGCAAAAAAGCTGGAAAGCACTCAGCACCAAAAATCTTTTTCAATATATATCATAGCATGGTCTCATGAGCATGGTCTCGTGATCACTGGGAGAGATGGTTCTGCTTGACAGGCCATCCCTGTTTGGGAGTGAGACCAAGCAGACCCATGTCTCTCAATGAGACATTGGATGCAAGGTGATGTGTCAAACTTGTTGGAGGCTTGCCAGCTACATCATAATGTTCACGAAAAGCACCGACAACTCAGAATAGTACTGCCAGCAACAAGGTGTTTGCAGGCTTTGCCAGCACAGTAGTGACAGCATGCTCTGGCACATGGAGGCATATGCATGAGCTGTCTCTGGTGAGGAGTTCTGTAGCCTGCCGGCTTCAAGTCTACAGAACTCTTGGTACTGTACAGAGCCCTGTTTCTGTAGCTCTGTAGCTGACAGACTATGGAATTGTATGCTTGTCTGACAAAGCTAAAGCTTCACAACACATTCAGGGGTCACGTCCCACTGATGCTTTGGGTAGAACAGGGCGCAGCAATGAGAGGATGTCAGCTGTGCTGCAGTTGCATCACCCATATGCATATGTGACAGGCAGCCTATCCCAGGTGGCCTCAGACCACCCAGCCTGGCTGATCTCTGCAATGCAGCCAGTTTTGCAGACTGCTCAAGTGCTTGACATGCAGACCTTGAGCCTATAAAGCTCAGCTCAAGCTGAGCTTTGCTTACAGCTCACATGCTGATGGTTGTGGGATTGGTCGACACCTACGTAGATGTTGACCAAACCCAAAACCATCAGCATGTGAGCTGTATACAGGCCATTTTACTTATTGTCTCCACACAGAACATATGATTTGTTACTGACACTGATGACAGGGAGTACCACACATGCTTGAGTGCATATCTCATGCTTTATGCGCAGTATTAGCTGAGCAGACGCTACACGCAGAAATGGATCTGCCTTGCTTCTGCTTCTCCTTCAGTTCATATAAGAGTCACCACACCTTGAAGCTGGGCAGCATGCCTTCTGCGGTGACCTTTGAACAGAAAATTTGTGTGTATCTGACAAGGCTATCTCACTGGTGTACCGCTGCAAAAAGCATTCGGTTCTCAGAGCCTTCCTGAGGCGACAGCCCTCTGACTTCCGCTGCCATACAGGTTGTGTGGCAGCGCAAGCTAAGAGGGCTATGGTGTCAGGAAGGCTCCCAGCACCAAATACAGTGTTCAGCAGCGCACCAGTGCTGAGAGGCCTGACACAGACTTGAACCCGGGACCTATGCCAAAGCTAAGTGCATGTCAAAGCTGGGATGCAAATGTCAGCATGCACATTGTTTGGCAAATCAACAGCCTCAGGTAAAACTTACTCATCCTCCAAGCAGGAGAGCACACCAGACTTTGCTAGGTTACACGTGCTCATGTTGCAATTCTACTGCAGCGTGAAATGTTACTAGTACCATTTTGGCAGGAACTCTGTTTCAGGCGTCAGTGGGTACAATGACTATCATGTTGTCTCTGTGTGCACACCTTGAGCGCAACAGTCTTGCATGGGGACTTCTCAGTTGGTGTAGCACCATCTGCCTGCTCATACCATGTCCTTCCTGCCACTCCATTCCACTGCTGCATCAGGATCTTGTTCAAGGGCCCGCCTCACCACAACTTCACCCCCTGCCATCCAACTGCCGCTACACCCAGCAGTCACCTACAAGCAGCATGCAACATGTCGGGAGATGTGCTTACATGGTATGTATGGTATGATGACTCTAGTATACTGCTTGAGGCCGAAACATGCTGGCAGGAATCATATCCATCCTGAAGCACAGATTCATCACTTGCATGTGTAGTTTTACAACAGGGTAGTGCCTGCCTGCCTGCCTGGATCACATGCACCACACCACATGAGTGCATTGCCACTGCCTAATTAGAAGATTTATAAATCATCATGACTAATCGCCCTGAAGGGGGGGGGCAGCACCAGGGCAGGCTTTTTAAGGCCTACCCTGCTGCTTCTGAATCAGCCTTGATTGCAAGGTGGCTTTTGCAGAGGCTTGTCAGATGTGCCAATGTGGAAGTGGGAGCGCATCAACAACTCAGAACGGTATTCGTACACCAAGTCAC
>JAABUK010012036.1_pt1 | contig 11107 bp, 22 predicted proteins | sample 5559141 | NCBI WGS metagenome assembly JAABUK01 (sample SAMN10711869, study PRJNA513367) | rock metagenome | isolation source: Antarctica rocks | place: Antarctica: Victoria Land, Pudding Butte nord | collected 2016-01-03
TATCCAAAAACAGTTCCAAGAGAATTTACAGCGCTTTGAGAAGCGGCGCGAGCGGAGTTTCAGCAGGAAGGCTGGGGACCTGACCATCGGCGACTTCGTCCTTGAGCTAAGTGACACTGCTGGTCCTTTGTCTTCCAAGGCTCGTGGCCCTTATCGTATTATTGGATTTAAAAAGCATGGTGCAATCGCTGTTTTGATGACCGGCACCACAGAATTCAAGCAGCGGCAACAGTATGACCGGCACATCAGCAGATTGGCAAGGTACTACACCACGAGTGATGTTTGATTTCGCAGGCCTCGAGTTGACGCCTCACGCCGGCATCATTGGCTTACTACATTATGTAGTAATCAAAGCCGCTCGCTGCAGCCTCTACTTCCCGCAGCCACCGCTGCTTTATAAGCCCCAACTCGGCGACATAAACGTCCCCGGTTGCAGTTTCCGAGAATGGAGTCTTGGTTGGCTAGAAAAGGCAGCAACAGGCAGAAGCGACGATGCCGGTAGTGAAGGCGCTCGGTGGCGCTGTTTGCAGCTTTTGTTGAGGTTGATTTTGATCGATGATTGCATGACACGTATGCATTAAATGGAAATGGTTCAGTTTGACGGGCGGCCCTAGGCCAAGCGTCTCTGCTTTGAGTTCGTTTCGTTGTATGACGACACAAGCTCGGGTAACATCATTGGCTTACTACAATGGTCATCACATCCCCAGCAACGAAACTGATACAACACAAAATAGGATCAGCGGCGCTGGAAGTTGAGCTTGTAGTATGCCACCATGGCAGCGCCCCAGAAGAGAAATATGAAGCCGAAGAGGATGAGCGCCACGTAGCCCAGCATCTCGTGGCGATAGTGGAAGTAGCTGCAAACACATTGAAAGAAGGCAGTGAACATGAAGCGTCAGCATGAGATGAGACATCATGCATGCATGCGGCGGCATTGTCCTGCGCAATTGCAGCCAGGAGGTCCAGAACCTGCATCCGACAGGTAAGCCCTACAGCAGCAGGTCAGTCCTGCGGAGGACGTATGGCATTTCTGTAGGGTTTTATAGGGGCGCACTCGTAGATGAAGGTGCCGACTTCCACGCGAGTGCCGCCCTCCTGCGTGATGAATTCGTCGTGCACGTCGCCCAGCTGGCTGGCCACCAGCCCGTACAATGTCCAGGCAACTGCGCCAGGACGAGAGGTTTGCAAATGAGCTGCAGCAGGTCGTGTAATGCCCATGCGACTGTGTGACAGCGTGTATCCAAAGTGCGGTGGCGGCATCATCTCCCTTTTGAGATGCTACGAGATCTCGTTGCAGGCAGTTGCAGAGTTGCCATTCAGCAAGGAGCAAGGGCACAAACCTGGATCCAGGTAGTAGTACCTGCACAACGCCAAAGAGCAATGTCAGGTGAGGTCATGCAGTCGAACAGCAAGTTCGAGATGCAGACAGACAGACGAGCAGCAGCTGCTCGTCTGTCCAGTGGGTCAGTCCCGCTCACCAGCGCAGCCACCACGGGATCTGGCTCCACGGGATGATGAAGCCCGCAAACAGGTTCCAGATACCTGCAGGGTTGTCCATCAAATTTCAAAGCGAGGCGGAGGCAGTCAGAGTGACAGGCTGGTTTCAACAAGCAGATCTCTTGCTTGCGACGTAGAATACTACCACAAAAACCAAGGATTGCTGGCGCGGCACAGCCAGATATTGAATCTTGGTTTCACAGCTCACTGTAGAAGGTGCTGGAGGCGACAGACGCCACTTGCAGTGCTGGCGTGATGGCGATGGCCATGATGCCTGCAACACAGGGACAAAGGCGTTTGATTCAGGAAGTGACTGTGGTGCAGCACTTGCAACATCAGCGCTGGCGACGTAAGGATCAATCATCGTGGCTTGTGACGGAGCAGGGACCTCACCATACATAGTGAAGTACAGCTGGGTCTGGAAGGTGAAGAGCAGGTACCTGGCATGACGGAGAGAATGTCAGACTGAATTGGTGAACAGCAGCATGCGCGTGGCAACCCTTGGCAAGGAGCAGCATGTGACATCGCGCCGTGCAGCAATCTGAAGAGCAGTTTCTATCGGCTGACGGCTCGGCTGTGAAGGGCTTACCAGAAGAATTTGCTTGCTTGCCATTCAAACTACGCATGCGAAGGCAAGGAAAGGAATCAGAAGATGCAAGGGTTGGTACAGGCATAACGGAGCCAAGTGCTTGTCGTCGAGAAGCTCCAGAATTTTGTGGCAGAGTTGAGCCAGGCAAATGGGTTGTGGAGGTTTAAGATTATATTTTTTTTGGTCAACCGTGCTCGCCTGAATCATGGAGTAAGTGATGGCACTGCACGCAGACAGGAGGTTTCATCAGGTCAGGGTTTATTGAAAAGTGCTGATGCGCAGCGACCGCGCGTGACACGAGTCGTGAACTGTTCGTAAGACTGACAGATGCCAAATTTAGAGCCACAGGCGCCACAGAAAGGTCAGCATAGCAAACGCTCCAAATCCTTTATAGTGGGCACACGCACGCACCCAACCCTGATCCAAAGACATGCAAGCAACCAAGCAATGCGACTCACCAGTAGCTGACGCACTGGACCACGATGTACGGGATCTCGATGAGGCCCTGGGCCGCGGCGTACGGAGCCACGGCGTACAGACCTGCGGGCGATTGGCGCACAACGCTGTCAGCGTCGACATCAGACACTAACTGCCAGTCGGACACTGCATGCAAACACAGGAGATGCGAGACACACAGATGGCAGCAGACTCCATCACGAAACTATCATGCAGGGAAAGTGATACGAAACCTATGAGCGCACCCGCTGCGCGCTCGCGGTAGAAAACCGACCTGCGGTGTGCGGCAGAGGCACAATGACAAGTGGTTTTCAGGTAAGGGAAGGCAAGGCACGATGTGCTCAATTTCTGAACGAAGAACAGAGAGCAGATCATCTTGTCCTCACCGCTCAACGGAGGCAACAGGTTGCACTGACGATGAGTTGGTGACACCCAGGAACAGCGTGGCCGCGTATAGCGCGCCTGCAGAGGTGCACATGGGGCAGCCTCACAAACCAAGCGATTGTAGAACTGCGTTCGAGGTTGCTGGGGTTGTCTGTGACAGTGCTTGTGCGTGCTCCAGGTTTTTGGGTCCACTTCGAAGCAGACAGTTCCCACCACCACAATCATCCAGAGTGCACATCACGAGTTGTTTAACACGGCGGGGCGCACCGGCGACATTGAAGACGTCATTGATCGTGTTGCGCTTCCCTCCAATCTGCAGTACAAAGTGGAAAGTGAGGTTAAAATCGTGAAGCTTCTTGAGATCTCAAGGCAAAACAAAAACGAGGCACTGTGCATTCATTCTGTGCGTTCTCACCGCCCAGTAGAAGGCGCCAAAGCACAGCGCGATGACGACCGTGAAGCCCAGCCGCACGGAGTTGTACTGGGGGCTCCTGTGTGAGATGCACATATGAACGGGTTTGCCGCTGGTGCATGTCTTGCATGCAGGCGAGCGGCACCGCCAGCACATTGACGCCGCACGCAGGCGCAGCAGCCAGTTGACGTCTTCGCAATGCAGAGCACTAAATCCTCATGCTCATTATCAGCATGTCAAGCATGCATTTGGACGCCATTTGGACGCCACGGCCAAAGAATGTGCAGCAGAGGGTTGGGCAACGCAAAACACGCACCGCCAGTAGACGTTGTTGTTCTTCCACAGGCACATGCGCGTCTGCGTCAGGAAGCCCTTCGCATAGGTGCTGTCGAAGCGGATTGGCTGCGAGCCCTCCTCCGGCACCGCCAGCTTGTCCACCATCTCCAGCGTGTTCCTGCGCGGCGTGACGAGATTCACGCAGCAGATCGTCATTGCAGTTTTTCCCACACCGAATCTATCCTGCTGATGCGATAAGACGAGCAGGAAACAGCACTCTGACACGTGCACACTCGTGCAGGTGACTGTGCTCTCGTACAGATCTCAGAAGTTCAATCAGGTTGCTCAAAAGCAGAAAGCGTGCTGGAGAGTTGTTGGATACAGTTAGGGTTGGGATTTTGCCGCACTTGTGCAGGTCGCTCTGCTCGTAGAGGTCTGCAAAATCGTTGCCAATGTCCCGCTCCGCACCGGCGTTGGTGACCTGCTCAAGTTCAAACTTAGAGCGGTCCAGATTGATGATGCAGCTTTTGACTCGTGAAGCACTGCGCACCATGCATTGCGCGTCAGCGGTGCGGCGCCGAAGGCACTGCCTTCGGCTGGCAGCTCGCCGCTGCAGATATGCAGAAACGAACAGGGGTGTGGGTGCGTGAACACAGCAGGTGTGCAGCCGTTACAGATGTGTTATATTGTATTGTGTTCACACCTGCAGGGCGTATGTGGCAGGGTTGATGCCCTCGTCGATCTTCGGCACACCCTCAATGCCCTGCGCATAATGGATCAGGTGTATGAATGCTGCTGACATGATTGAGATATACCATCCCAGTGCATTGAATATTGTTCCCTGAGCTTCTTGACAAAAACGAACACTGAACGCGGCAGCAATGCAGAGCAACACATTTGTTCTGCTTGACGTCAACAGGTGTGTACTGGTGCGCCACCGCACCTGCAGGTAGTCCACCAGGTGCTGGGAGTTGTCGCCAAGGGCGCCAAAGTAGATGACGCGGCCGCCGCGCTTCAGCAGCACCAGCTCGTCGAAGCTCTGTAACGACAAACTTGTTGCGTTGAGCAATCAGCGACGAGTGATGAGCAGCGCTTTGGGGCCGATCACCAGAGTTTCGCTGCAGCGCAATGTTGCCCGTGCGACGTCATTGCAGATGCAATTTGGCAAACAGCAGAGCTGCTGGAGCAGAGCAGAGTTGCGAGGAGCCCCATGCGAGGATAAAGCTGTCGCACTGCATACCTCGAAGATGTCGATGGACGGCTGGTGGATGGTGCACACCACGGTGCGGCCGGTGTTGACGGTGTTGCGGACGGTGCGCATCACAATGGCGGCAGCCCGCGCGTCCAGACCTGCGCAGTGAGTTGCCTTTTTGACACAAGCGATCTGTGATGCAGACACGATACTTCTACGGCTCTTCCGTATCCTCCGCAAGCCCGTGCGGCCGGGCGGAGGTCCTGCAAGCAGCATCAGTGTCACAGAGTGGGTTCCAGATTCCGCGCCACAATAGCTCCGCGTCTGTTAACAAAACACACGTTTCATGCCCCACCAGCAGGGGCCAGGGGGCTGCGCACCGGAGGTGGGCTCGTCCATGAAGACGATGGAGGGGTTGGCCACCAGCTCCACCGCGATGGTCAGCCGCTTGCGCTGCTCCACGGACAGGCCGCTCTGCCCCGGCAGCCCCACCAGCGTGTTGCGCAGCGGGAACAGCTCCACCAGGTCCATCACCTGCAGTAAGGGGGTTTTGTACATACTGACAATAGATCACAACGTTCTCACACAGCAGCCCCGCCAGCGAGTAGCGTGGCAGCAATACCTCCACCCACCTGTGGGTTGTGGCAAATTGATTTGTGACATTCATCTGGTCGACATAGGGTCCGCCACTGGGCTGACATAGCGGAGACTGCAGGTCAGGGCTGTGTCGCACGGGGGCACACCAGGGGCTCACAGCTGCTTGCCAAGAAAGCACAGAATCGTACAGAGCCAGGCCAGAGACATAGTTGGAAGTGCATGCTTGGCTCATGCAGATCGACGGATCCTTGGTCACGAGACCCTGCACCTTGGCACGGGTCAGATCTTGAAAGGTAGAAGTGAAACAGCTTGCAGCGTTTGCTGATTCCCCTCACCTGGTCGATGAAGCCCTCCACCTCGGTTTTCCCCAGGTCTTTGCCCAGGCGCAGGTGCGAGGAGAAAGACAGCGCCTCCCGCACCGTCGTCTGCGGCGAGTGGATGTCTGCAGCACCACGACCAAGGTCAAGTGTCCGCAGCTGAGATTTCATCACGAGGGTCGACACATTTTGGAGCACACGCCGCCGTTGCCGCAGCCGCTGCCGCCGCCGCCAAAAACCCTGACGCTAAGTCTGCTTACCGTCTTGCTCCACGTAGCCGGACACCCGCGCAAAGGAAGCCTGCTCCTTGGGGTGGCCCTGCGACAGGTGCACAACATGGCATCAGAAGGCGGTTGTCAACGTCGCCACACCTAAAACTGGTTGCCCGGTGCTACCGTCCAGTACAGTTGAGGACGCATTTCCAGTACAGGCTGCACTCTCAGCAAACAGAGGTACTCTAAATGCATCCAGTACCTGCACTTTGATGTCGCCCTCGATGAGGCCGCCGGTCTTGCGGCCGGCGAGCACATCCATGAGCGTCGTCTTGCCGGCGCCTGACTCGCCCACCAGCGCCGTCAGCACGCCCGGCCGGAAGGCGCCGCTCACGTCCTGCAAGAGTTGACACACAATTTCTAGAAGGTGTGTGAGTTCACGTTTGCTGTTTTGTGCACATTGCCCCGGTTGCCGACCAGCGCCGTCAGCACGCCAGGGCGGAAGGTGCCGCTCACACCCTGTCACAGGGGCGAGTCGCCTTTACAGAGGTCTGTCCAATGTCTAACACAATATGCAGCCGAAGCCCAATTGCCTTATTGTCACCATGTGCATGGCAGCACCGCACGTTCCCGATGTCAGCACCAGCAGTTGAACAGCAATTTTGCAGTGCCTGTGCGCGCGATGACGCCCCAAAAGTACTGCAGTTTCTCGAGAATTGCATTTGTATTTGTAGTACTGAAAACGAGACCCACCTTGAGCAGGTACAGCCGGTCGATGCTGCCGCCCTTGGCGGGCTGCGCCGGCTTTTCAGTGCCCTTGGGCATCGGCACCGAGTACCACATGTGGCTGAAGCTCATGTTGAGGGGCTCGAAGGGCAGGATCATGCCCGTCTTCACGCCCTTGCCGTTCCCATCGCTGTCCTCGTTCGCCGCCTCAGGGGCTGCGGCAAAGTGCAAGTTCTGTCAATCTATGTGCATGTTGCCTTCCTGCCGCTGGACTGGACATTCGACTTTGGGGCCGGCTCAGACTGACATTGAGGCTCCTTGAGCAGCGTGGCCCAATGCCACAGGTTTGAATGCATCTTCAGCGTCTCGGAATAGTCGCATGTGCATCTCAAAACAGATGCAAGCGGCTAGTCCGTTCACTGTTTATTCGTGCCTGTAGGCACGCTCTCCTTGCGCTTGCGCATGCCGCTGTCCTTGCTGACTGCGGCCATCTCGACGTCCTTTCTGCTGGCGGCGCCGTTTGTCGCGCCACCGTTTGCCGTTCCATCGGCGGCGCCATTCACCGCTGCCGTCTCACTGCTGCCGCGGCTGCTGCTGCCGCTGTTCATGTCGATGGCCACCTGTCGACCACCCAGCAGTCGCACGCAGTGAATTGCGGAAACAACTCGAGCCGTCAATTGCAGCAGAAGCTTCATCTCCGGTGCTGGTACAACTGGCCAGCACCACTCTGGCTTGCGAGCCCAGCCCGCATATGCTCCTACATCAGACCTGCTCAATCTACTGGAAATTGGATTCTTTCCAAACATATCCACCTTCCATGCCGATTCGGGGCTCACAGGCCAGATGGGCTTTGCCCAAGACATCCCGACAATCTGCCCTCTGCCCTGCAACTACTGAACCCTCGTACCATTCTTATTGGTCGCACCTCATCGGTGTTGACAGGCTCGATGGCGCGGCGGCTGCGCGGCGCCGACGCCGAGCGGTCGCCGGACTTGGAGGCCAGGCCGCCGGCGGCGGCCGCCTCGTGCCCCTTGGCTGCCGCCTCCTTCTCTTTGAGCGCATCCTCCGTCAGCACCGCCTGCCCCTTCTGCAGTGCTGTGACATTTAAAAACAACATCTGAGTACACTGATCTTTGCATGATTCCCCCTTTCCTGGCGATTTCTTTGCGGCCGCCTCCTCCTTGAGCGCGTCCTCCGTCGACACCGCCTGCCCCTTCTCCAGGGCTGCAGGCTTGAATGACGACAAGGATCACAACACGCCACCCGAATGTTCCATGTCTGATTGAGCGCGTTGCTCGCTTCACCATGAGGGCATCCCCCGCCATTGCCGCATGCTTGCCTCTTCTTCTCCGCTGCACAGTTGTTGGAGATGAAGCTAGTTGATGTGACCGCCGTGCATGTACCTCAGCACATGCGGCCCTGCCGCCCAGCGCATGCCCTGCCGCTCCAGCTCGATTCGAAACTGTTGGTGCCAGAGAGCACAGTGAAATCTGATAGCAAGGGGGACTCACGGCCAAGGAAGGCGAGCAGCAGGTTGAAGCCGATGTTGAAGATGACGATGTAGCCAATCAGAACGCCGCAGTACACCCACTGCCGCCACGTCTCCCTGCAACCGGCAAGAGTGTCAGGTCGGCTGACGAAAATTAGCACCTCCACGGCCGCATAGAAACACGGTTTCGGTCCGATCGTCCCATGCTGCTGTCCCCCAGCACCCATGCAAACTTGAAAACGAACGAATTTGCATGAGCTGCCGCTTGTCAGTGTGCATTGGTCTGAAGAGCTGTGCGGCTGCACAGATACAGAGCATGATGTGATTGTTGCAGACGGTAAAACGCTCGCTCTCCAATGTGACGCACGTGTACAGGCTGCGGTTGGTGAGAATGTAGTGCCCCAGTGTCTGCGAGGGGTCGTACTGGTAGGGCTTCTGCCAGCGCGGCGCCTGCGGAATGACCAAAAGCGTCGCAGTGTGATCTGTGTGCTTTGGTTTGGTGCAGCCAGAATTTGAGCAAACAAGCAAATGGCAGCCAGTGGTCTAGTCACAGCATTTATGCAGGCGCGCAGGAAGCTTCATGGCGGACTCACATTGAACTCATTGATCGACAGGGCATTCTGCGCATATGCCAGCGGCGTCGACCTGTTGTGCACCAGAAGGATGAGATCAATCTGAAATGGCAGGTTTCTCACGGCCATGTTTGCAGTGCGCCCTTTGAGGTCGAAAGCAGCAACGTGACTGGAGGAGCACAAGCTGCAGCGTCTTCTAATAATCTGGCCATCGGCTGTGCTAACATTGTTGATGCGGACTACAGAACACGCCACGAAGAAGGCGTTGGTTTGGCGCACCAGTAGAGCCAGATGGTCCAGGGGTGCGTCGCCGACTTGGACAGCACGAAGCCACCGCTCAGGAAGGTCAGCAGGATAACGAAGGACCTGCGCATGGGCAGCGGTTTGTTCGGGAGCTGCTTGCAGCTGCTGCCTGACAGGTCCACACCTCACTGACCTGGAATAGAGCCCAGCAGGATCAATATGGCCTTTTGCAGATTGTATTTGCGTTAGTTTTGGTCGAACGGTTCATTGAAAACAAACACTTCATTGGAAACATTTTCACCATCGTAGCAAGGGTGAGCGGCGCGTCGAAGCAGATATCGAAAGACTCACCCAATGGTGCTGCCAATGACCTGGGTGCGCGCCAGCGCGCCGATCATGCGGAACAGTGCGACAGCCATCTGCGCCACCGCGGGACACAGCGTCAGCAAGACTTGCATGAGCTCAGCAGGAAACGTCACCGCCACCAGGCGCCATGGCTCACTAGTCGGGTTGCACGGCTAAATTGACAGGTCATCAAGACCTACTGCGGTGATGCTGCGATTTTGCAGCGGCTGTCAGGGAGGAGCGTCTCAAGCACAGCACCGTACCTGATGCATGAGGAACATGATGAACCAGAACGCAAAGAAGCAGTGCGCCTGGGGCGCAAGCCCTACGATGTAGTAGACTATGCCTGCCTGCGTGTTGAATGAAATGAATTTGAAGAAGAGTCGAATGAAGCAATCGAATGACTGAGGGTCCCTTCAATGCGGGGCGCCGGCAATAATGCAGATGCGCCAGTTGTACTAGGCAGCAGGGTGCGGAAGCTTGGGCCACCTCGTCGAGTATTGGCCACCAAGGTGGAAAGCTTGATTTCGATATTGCTCACATAGATTGTGGCCTCCACCAGGGAGTAGGGCAGCCGCAGGATGGATCCCGGGATGCCAAACGCCCACGGCGGGAAGAACAGGTTGTCGCGCTGTGCGGAAGGAGCACAAACAAGGCTTGGATCTCATGAGAGTCAATGTTGAAACAACGAATGCTCGGGGTGCAGACGTGGTTGACAAGATGACATTGCCATGAAGCGGCGCCGCAACGAGGTCCAGGGTTACATGTCATGGCATGGCGGAATGGCGAGCTGCCGCAACTCCGGTGCACCAGGAGCAACAAAGGGCATCAGATATTGTAAGAGGGGCTCAAGAAAGGCACACCTGCTTATAGAACACCTGCGCATCAACAAGAGAAAGGTTTGGCGCTGTGTGTGTGTGTGTGTGTGTGTGTGTGTGTGTGTGTGTGTGTGTGTGTGTGTGTGTGTGTGTGTGTGTGTGTGTGTGTGTGTGTGTGTGTGTGTGTGTGTCAGCGAGCATGGGCGGTCGCACAGCCCCCCGAATTGATACTAGCGCAAGAAGGCGTTCGCTCTTTGCAACGCGCAGCAGTCTGGCCCTAGGCAATTGTTCAGACGAGTAGGTCCCGACGTTCTCACCGGCAGGCGCTCGATGGTGATGCTGACCTCGCTGAAGCCGTTGAACATCATGTGCACCAGCTGCAGAGACGACGCATGTACTTGCTAAGAAACCTTTCCTTTGCCAATGGCATTACTTATCCGTTATTAAGGACTGCCAACACCAGCAACGCCAGGGCCTCAGATACACAGAGCCACAGGTTTGCGCCGCTGGACTTTGGACCACAGGTGATGCACAGTGGAATGGTAAGGACATGGCGCCGACCGCACCGAGAAGAACAGCAGGCCGAGGTAGATGTTGCCGTCCTGGCTCGTGTTGTGCTGCCGCGTTGTGCGGAAGAACACGAAGCTCACGATGACGCTCGTCAGCGCGACTGCGCGGAGGCGCATTATGCAATACTTGAGAGACGGCTTGCGAAAATGAGAAACAGCTGGCAGGTACGAACTGGGAGCTTGGTCGGGCACACTGTTTATTGCCGCCACTGACAGTCCATTGCCACAGCGTTTCAGACAGGCGCTCATGATGCAACAGCGAGATTGTGCTTGTTTGCTTTCTGCACAACATGCAAAGTCCGCACCTTGGCCGGTGCGGAAGCAGTACCTGAAACATGCAAAAGTATATTAGCTCAGGGCTTTATCCCAGCATTGCAATGAGATTGGACTGAGTATAATGATGCCAAATTACG
>JAABUK010012037.1_pt1 | contig 11107 bp, 10 predicted proteins | sample 5559141 | NCBI WGS metagenome assembly JAABUK01 (sample SAMN10711869, study PRJNA513367) | rock metagenome | isolation source: Antarctica rocks | place: Antarctica: Victoria Land, Pudding Butte nord | collected 2016-01-03
GTCGCGTGGTTCCGACAAGGCTTTTTGCATGACGCCAAGACCATCCAGGAAATTCCTGGGTCTGGTAGAGAACCGGCGCGAATCGGCGCAATAGCTCGGGGAAGAAAAATGAGGGGAGTCCTGAGGGTATGGATAGGTGATTCAACGTAAATAATTCACTATTTCTAGGCGATTCTGCGTGGATTTGATGTCTTTGGCATAGCAGCTTCAGCGTAGCCGGGCCGCCTCCTCAGCGTATGTAACATTGCAGGCTATAGGCGATTAAACGTGGATAAGCTGTGGATAACTCTTCGCCCTCGCTTCGCAAGGATGTCCTGGAAGGTCTCGTGGCGCGGCGGGATCATGCTGTTAGCTAGTCGATTCAGCGTGCCGACTCGGCGGGCCTGGCATAGAAACGAAAGTAGGAGCGATGTGATGCACAATCTGAAGGACCAGCTCGAAATCTTCGGTGTCCAGGAGGTAATCCGGAGGGCGGAGATGGAGCCTGTTCCGACTACCCAAAAACGACGTGCTATCCGCCGGATCGAGACCATGCACGAGATGATGACCGAGCTACCCGGCACGGAAGACCTTTCCTTTCTTCACTCGGGTTTTTGTCAGACATGCCTGCCACACAGCAGGCCAGCGGACGACTCGCACGTTTGGCGTCGAACTTCCGGTAGGTTCAGCCTAATTGTTTCACCTGGGTTTATCGAGGATCACAAGCCCGGAACACATGCATCCGCTGGTTCAGGAATTCGATATGTTGGAGTTCCATACGGATCCCGCGCCCGGCTGATCATGATCCATCTTCAATCTGAGGGCGTAAAAAGCCCCGCTGTGAGTCTAGGGAAGTCACTTTCCGCATTTTTGCGCTCGCTGGGTTTATCTGTGACGGGCGGCGCTAGAGGTTCCATCAACGCCATTCGTGAGCAAAGTCTAAGAATTGCTCGATGTGGCATTACGATGCAGTGGTCTGAAAATCAAACAGACGGTTCACGCCGCATCGTCATGGCGGACACGCGCATCGTTGAGGGATTAGACCTAACTTACAAACAAACTGGAGATGAGTGGTCCAGCGTCGTTCATCTTAGCCAGACCTTTCACGAACATCTTAAAGAGCATGCTGTACCACTCGATAAAAGAGGGATCTCATACCTCTCGGGCAACAGCCTTGGGCTTGATTTGTATTGTCTGCTTGCTCACCGACTGCCCCGACTCAACAACAACCTGCATCTCCGTTGGGTGGCACTGCAGTCGCAAATTGGGTCGACCGAGCAAGCAGGCTTTTCGCTTGCGCAGCGTATCCGCGAAGTCATGCCCGACGTAATGACGGCGTACCCGGAGGCGAAGGTAGAGGTCACCTCGCATGGTCTGCTATTGAAACCGTCTCTGCCAGCTGTCCCGAAGACAATGGTGAAGGGCTTCCGCCTTATGGACGGTAGATCTCTCATCGAGCGGTCGGCGTAGCCCTACCACCGCCTCCCTGCCCTGCCTCAACCAGTATTTTAGTTACCGGCCCACATCCTCACCATGGCCCACTGAGCCCGACTCCTTTTTAGGTCATTCGTAACCCTTCGCAGTTTATCCTGCCCCAAACGCCAACCTCCTGCTACGAGGCAGTCATTCACCCGAACGCACGAACGTCAGATCGCACGAAGCTATCACCGCCGGTGCTATTGAAGCGTCAACTACGTTTTAGTTGAGCTGCTTGCCGTTTCATGAAGATGCCCGCTTGGACCTCGATATCGGCTTGGCGGATGAATTCCCCAAACCCATTGGCTGCGAGCGCCTCAAGTATCACTGATTTCATAGACGCGACCGCTCTTCGATCGGGATCGTCACGTCGGCTGGCCACGTCTGCCTGAAGCGCGCGCTTCAAGCGTCGTGGAACTTCGATGGTAAGGCCTTCCATGACATCGTCAGGGGTAGCCCGTTGAGGAAGTTTTGCCTCTTCCACGAAACCAGGACCTACAACCGATCCGACTATTGCCTCGGTTCGCCGAGCCGAAGTCCGAAGGTTAGGTTTGTCGACCGGGGGCTGAGGCCCCTCCCCGTCTTCATCCAAGCGACCGAGTTGGGGCGTTACGAGCTTTGTTGCCATATCATGCCACCTCGGCGGCGGATTGCGTCATCTTGGCCAAGGTTTCGCGGACCTCTGTGTAAACAGCACTTATATTTTTGGCAGCCCCTCCTTCGGGATCATCGAAAATCGGAGCTACCCGGCTGAAGCTTGCACGCTTGAACGCCGTACGCTCAAAAACGGGGGTCTTGAGCCGTGGCAAGCCCGCACCTTCCAGGGCCTCCTCTACGACCCTCTCTACCTCGGGCCGGAAGCCCGTCGACGCCCGACTAAAGACTATCCGGTATGGGATGACTCGGCGGGCACTCTTCCCAGCCTGAATGACGTGCCGGGCCGTCGAATGGCAGCTTTTTAGGTCGTCGTTCGACGGCTGAACGGGAATCAAGACAAGGTCCGCATAGTGGATTGCGTGGATCATAGCCACGCTCGCTGATCCCTGGAGGTCGCAGATGACGACGTCCAACGCGTCCGTGAGCGACTGGATGATCTCGCCTATCGTATCTTGATCGGCTTGTGGGGCGAGAACGATCTGCGCCTCAGGCACTTTCGAACCGCTTCGATCCCAAACCTTTATCGTAATGTTGGGTACGTCTGTTCTGGCGATCCAAATTTCTCGGCCCCCTTCCCTCACCTTGTCAGCGAAAAATTCGCTCGAGTGTTGTTGGATGAGGTCTGCGTCGACGATGCCAACCCGGTAGCCATCCAAGGCAAAGTGGATAGCCAGGTTCCGCACGAGCGTCGATTTCCCGGAGCCGCCTTTTTGGCCAGCGACAGTCAAAACAGACATGGATCCCTCATGAAGCAATCGTCCGAGCGTTCGTACTCATGAACCTCCGACCGGTCAAGCGTCAACGCGAGTAGGTCCGAACGCACGAACACTAAGAAACACGACCGTCCGGGCGTCCGATCGCAATGGCGTCGGAACGTCTCTGCGTAAGAGCGCTCGGATGCACGAAAGCACGAAAGCACGAAAGCAATCACGGCCTGGACGATGGTGTATGTTGAGAGTCTACCGCGGTCGTCCGACAATGATCAGGCCGATCAAGCGTTGAAAGGTCCCGGCTTACTGGCGTTCGAACGTTCGGACTTATGAGTTTACGGGAAACGAGGCGAAGCCCGGATATAGCTCCTGAAGAGACAGATCGGGGCTCGTGTGGCCACTACCGACGAGCATTTGCTTTTGGCAGCCAAAGGTTGGATGCCGACTTAAAGCACCCCGCCGAGTGGATGGCCGTTGAACAGGTCACCGAACTCCAGATACTCGCCGAGGACCTCGTAGCTCTTGTGCCGGCTGAGCCGCTTCAGTTTCGTCGGACGCACGCCTCGGTCCAAGCCGGTCGTCAGCGCGCCGCATTTGAGGCTGTGGCCGCCGACCTTCAGGCGCGCGAAGCCAGCCGCAACCGCGCGCGCCTGAATGATCAGTGCCAAGGCGCGTGCCGTCAGTGCGTCCGAACCGAGCCGGGGCAGGGGAGGGGATCTTGCTTTTCAGGCGGCAGAACAACGCCCGCCGCCTCTGCCCGCCACATGCGCCGAAACACCGGGCCTTCGATGATGCCGGAAGCGGCGATCCAGCGCTCAAGGCGCGAACCGGGCACAGCTCGGTCTCGCCATACGGCAGCGGCACCGTCACGAGTTCGGTCTGGCTGCCCTTCGTCTGAGCAAGGCGGAGGCGCAGCCCGCGCTCGGTGTGCTCAACCTAGGGTTCCCGGGGCGCAGCGTAGGCAGCATAGAGCCGGACGATGTCTTCGTGGCGCCCGCCGGTTGGCGAGCGCCACGAAGACATTGCGCGCCAAACCGTGGCGGTGTCGGCGTTGGACGACGCACCCAGCGTCTCGGTTCGATCATTCACGTTGATGACCAGGTCGAAGGGGGAGACGAAGTGCCGCATGAGAGCAGACGCTTCAGATTACCTCGAACCGCCGTCGTCGCTGCCTCGCGAGACATACCCTTTACCCGAGCGATGATCTCGACAGCTCTGCTCACATCCGACGGGCGTGTCGGACGTCCATCCATGTTCGTGAACGGCCCATCGGTTTCGGTGAGCACACGATCAATCGGCAGTGTCGCGAGAAGCGCTCTTCCCCGCTCAGTCTCTCCCATTGTCGCGTTGACGGAAAAGTAGCATCCCAGAGCTGCCGCGCGACGGGCCTCGCTCGCGCTGCCGGTGAACCAGTGCATCACCACCACGCCTCTCGTCGCGGGCAGGTGCGCCTCGATCAGATCCAACACTGCGGTAGCGGCCCGAACGCTGTGCACGGTTAGGATTTTTCCGCCTGCTTCGGCACAACATTCCAGCACTGTCCGGAACACCGCCGTCTGAGTTGGCAGGGACTTGTAATGGCGCGGGCCCGCATCGACGCCGACCTCTCCGACGTACCGAGTCTCGGGTAGGTAGCGTCGCCATAGCGCCAAGTCGCCGGGGCGCTCGGCGACGAGTTGCGGGTGCAGCCCGAGCGCCGCACGGACGTAGAGCGTTCGCTCAGTGAGGTGGCGGTTCCGCGGCCACGCCTTGGGCGTCGTTGTCACCGCGAGGGTGTAGATGCGAGCGGCTTCGGCTTCGGCGATCGCAGCAGCGTGGTCCGGATAAAGATCAAGATGGCAGTGGAAATCGACGCCTGAAAGGGTGCCCTGATCGCTCATTCCGGGCGCGCGATCACGCCGCGGAGCAAGGCGCCCACTTCGAAGAGTCCGCGGCGATAGACGTCGGCAAGTGCCGCCTGGCGTGCGGGGCTTTCGTCGATGAGCGGGCCGGGTTTGTGGATGAGGATGGGCGCCAGGTCTGGCCGAGCGCTCAAGCGGCTTATGGCCAGCTGGAAAGACCGGACCTGTTGGCCTGCGGCCTGCCGCGTGTCCAGGGGGCGCTCGGAGAGGTCGGCGACCGTGTAGACGGTTGAGTCTTGACCGAGGCCGAATCCGGTCTCGAGCGCCGCCCTGCGGATCAGGCACGGCAGGCAATAACCGCAATGTTGCGCGCCGACGCCTTGCCAGCGCCCCTTCGTGGGAGACGAGCAGGAGAGCGAGGATGGGGCGAGGTGACGTAACAGCGCTGGCTCAGCGGATTGCTGCGCCATCTCGCCTTTGGTCTTGTCCCAGTAAGGATTTTCGACCCGCACCGGGACGTCGAGCAGTCCGAGAAGCTCGTTCCAGCGCGCCATGTAGAATGGATGGGTCGTCCGAGTACTGAGGGCGCCGAGACGGAGCGGATCCAGCGGCACGTTCAAGGCAATCAGCCCGTTTTCTGGGACTTTGAGGGTTGGGCAACCGGGCAGGCCCGTGCCGGCGAAGACGCCCAACGCGAAGAACAGGAACGACCGGCCGCGCGTGGTGTTTTCGCCGGCAACGCCCGACACGAGATCGTCCGGAAACGCCATCCAAAGACGCAGTCGTTCGAAATGCTGCTTCGGGAAGTGCCGCTTGAGCCCGTCGAACAGTGCGGTTTGCGCAGCGCTCGTGGCACCCTCGCCAGCGTGGCTGATGAGAAGGGGAGAACTTCCTCCTTCGATGGAATCGATAGCACCGATCAGGCTGTCGAGCCCACCCGAGAATAACGCGAGGTCATCGAAGCGCGGCCGGACAAGCCGCGCCCGCTGCTGAGCGGAAACAGCACCCGCACGCAGTGGCCGGCTCCGGAAATCGACGATCCACCGGTCGCCCGTCAGGAAGTCGAGCAGCGTCACCAGCACGCCCGCCGCAGCGCGCCATCGGACCCGATCGCTGACCGGGACGACGACGCGCAGCTCTCGTGTCCACCCATCCTGAGATTCCGAAGCGCGAGCCACGCGAGTATCGGCCGCGTGGACCAGGGTCGCGAGGATCAGCAGATCGACGCCGATCTCGCTCGGATAGACGCGGAGATGGGCCAGGTCCTCGAGCGCATGGCCGATGCCATGATCCAGCCGCCGCTCCCCGTTGAGCAAGTCGATCTGGGTCGCCCTCTCGCCGTCGCCGAGCGGAATCGGGCGACGGTCGCCGGGGCCGAAGCGGCCGATCAGCACGTGTCTCATGCCGCCGCCGCCGCCGCATCACCCATACTCTGGAGAATGCCGAACGCCTCTTGGTAGGCGCGATCGACCACCGCAAGGGCTCGGTCCGGGGTCATCGCCTGGACGGTGACGCCCGCGACCGTCAGGGCGTCTGCGACGCCACGCACGATGAAGTCGTGCAGCTGCGCCTGCACCTGAGCCGCCTCCCTTGTATCGCCTGGCAACGTGACGGCGTTCAGCCCGATGTCATTGCAGAGCCGTGCTTCGATGGCGTTGGTGGCGAAAAGCTCGAAGACGGTCTGCATCTGGTCGGCCGTCAGTCCGTCGAGATCGGTCACCCCAGCTTGCGCGAGTTCGGCAATCGTCTCGATGAACGCCTCGCGGGCGATCCCCTCGTCGACGGTCCCGCCCTGCGGGCAGATATAGTCCGCGAGGCCCAGGAAGATCTCTTCGATCGGCCGGCCGGCCAGCGCCTCGAGGTTGAGCGTCCGCAGCGCCGCCGCCGCGCCGTTGCGGACGGCGTCGCCGAGGAAACCGAGCAGCCGGCTGCCGGCGCGGCGGGACGAGCCCATGTGCGCGGCGGCCCCGGCAGCACCACCCGAGGAGGTGCCGACATACTGCGACACCGCCCGGCCCAGGCTGGCGCCGTCGGCGCCCCCAGACTTCGCGAACCGCGAGAAATTGCCGCGCGCTGCGGTGAAGCGCGCCGGGTCGCCGGGAGGAGGGAAGGGGGGTCGAACGGGCGGGGCCGGTTCGTCCTCGTCGTCCGATGGTTCGTCGGGGGGCGCGGAGCCGTCGGGGTCCTCTTCCTCGGCATCGAGCCAGCTGGGGACGAGGGGGGTGGTTCCGGCCGCGCCGCCGAAAGCGCTCGAGGTGCCCATCAGCGATGGCTCATCCGCGTGCGGAGCGCGCCGGCGGCCGTCATCTTCAACATTGCGTCGCCGTCCTTGCTCCAGTTCTGCAGAAGTCGGTCGAACCGCTGGCTCGCCTCGGGATCTTTGAGCACCGCTTCCCAGCCGCTACACGCCCAGGGTCCGACCTGGGAGCGCGGCAAGCCTTCGAGAAAGTCGATCAGGTTGCCTTGCAACGTCGGCTGCGCTTTGACCAGGACCGTCAGACCGGCGATCCCGGCGGTTCCGTCTCGAAGCTGGCCTCGGCAAGGATACGTCCGCGCACCACTTCGAAGATCTGGGCCGCCTCCGCCGGCGCCAGACGTCGGAGCTCGGGCTCTCTGCCCTGCACGGCGAATTTGACACCGAAGAGTTGTTCGGCAACCGCAGCGAGATGTCCCAGAACCGAGGCCGCGCCAAAATAATCCTTCCGGTCTTTGGCCACGAAAAGATACGGGCGCAAATCTTCAGCGCCGATCGTCGGCTGGACTATGGCCCAGGCCTTGATGGCGGGCGTCGCCATCCATTCGCCGAACACCACGCCGTCCGGCTTGGCGACGGCGTGGAGCAGGGGAGGGGCCTTTGCCTCGCCGTCCGCCCCCTTCACATCCAGGGCCGGCTTGGCTGCCCTGCGCGGCTTTGGCGAGTGGTCCTCAGCGTGGCAGACCGCCTCGAAGGCGTGCAGGTCGGGGCATTTCCCGTCGGGCGCCGCGGCCGCCGCGGCGGCGATCTGGTCAAAAAGTCTTGGCAAAAAACGTTCGGCGAGCATCAGCTTGGCCAGGATCGGCAGCTTGACCTCGTCGCCGAAGCCGCGCGCCTCCGCCATGCGCTGGCGCAGGATCATGGCGTTCAGGAAGCGCTTGATCTGCCGGGGATTGCCTTTGGTGCCGCTGGCCAGGATCGGGCCGATCTGATCGCTCAAGGTCAGGGCGTTCTGCGCACCCGACGCCTTCTCGCCGAGCGCGCTGCGCACGGTCGCCGAGTCTAACGCGCCGGCCAGCCAGGGCCGCTTTAACCGTTCCCGCGCCACGGCGATCAGCTTGGCAAAATCCGCGTCGTCGTCGCCGAGTTCGGCGCCCACCAGAAGCAACGTCACGTAGATCCGCGTCTCCGTGTCCCCCAGCGCGGGGATCCGGAACGGCACCTGGATCAGCTTTTCGAGGTAGTTGCGCGCGTAGGTGAGCGGGCCCGTCGTGTCCGGCAAGTCCGGGAAGTGCTTGCGCACGGAGTATTCGATCATCGCCTCGTCGGCGGCGACCACGAAGGCCGTGCGCGCGGTGAAGACGAACAGCCGAATGGCCTCGAGCGTCTCGATGGCGGTGTCGGGCAGGCAGCGGTCGAGATCGTCGATGAGCACCACGAGCTGGTCGATGCCAGCCTTCTTAAGCAGTTCATCAAACGCTTTGCGGAACGCACCGATCTCCTCCGGCACGTTGTGTCCTGCTTCGGCCGGCTTGAGCAGGCCCTTCGCGCCTGTGACCGCCGCTTCGAGGTTTTCCTTCGTCGCGAGTTTTTCAGGGTCGGCCAGCACGCCCTCTAGCGATGCGATTAAGCCTTCGATCTGGCCAGGCAGTGGAATGCCGGTATGGGCGGTGAACGCCAAGCCACCGGCCTTCTTGGCCAGCTTGAGCCAGTCGATCCGCTTGAAAATGTCCTTGACGGCCTCGCTGGCCTTGGTCAACGCCGGGCGCTTCTCGATAAGCGCGGTGACAATGCCTTCGATCAGCGCGATCTTGGCGTCCTCGAAACCCTGGAAGCGCCAGCCGTTGAATTTCAGACAGAGGGCGGTGGTCTCCGTCTCGAAGCTGGCCTCGATCATCTCCAGCACGCTGGACTTTCCGGCCCCCCAATCGCCGTGCACACCGATGGTCATCGGCCGGTCAGGATGGTCGCGGAGTAGCCGGACGATCGTCTTGGCGATCGCCTCGTTGTTGAGCAGGTCGACCTTGGTTTCGTTGTCGGTGAGGATCATGGGAGTCCGGACGGCGTCGGGAGGGCTGAGGTGAATGTGACGCGTACGCCGGAGCCGGTGCCACTACCAAGCCTGCCGGATCGGTCAGCGTGCACAGAGAAACCCGTCACAGAACGCCGTTAAGGGCGTTGTCCTCGAACAGATCACCCTCCTCGAGATAGGCGCCGAGCGTGGCGTAGTTGGCGTGGCGGCCAAGCTGTTTAAGCTGGGTCGGGTGGACGCGCCGATCTTTGGCGGTGTTCATGGCGCCTCGTTTCAGGCTGTGGCCGCCCAGCAGGTCGGCGTCAAATCCAGCGGCCTTGCCGCGGGCCTTGACGATGCGGGCGACCGTTCCCGGGTCGATGGCGTCGGGGCCGACGACGTGGACCGGTCGCCAGCCCGGCTTCGGGTCTTTCGGACGCGGCGTGGCCCAGATGCGCCGGAAGACGGCTCCGTCAGAGATAGACGCCGCCTGCAGCCAACGGCGCAGCGCGCGCACCGGGCACAGCTCGCTGCTGCCATAGGGAATGCCGACCTGAACACCCTTCATGCCCCGGTCGCCCTTGGAGACGGGCAGGGTGATGCGCAGCCCGTGCTCGGTGTCCTCGATGTGACCGAGCTCGATCCGCGCCAGCTCGGCGCGCCGGAACGCGCCCGCGAAGCCGAGCAGCAGCAGGGCCCGGTCGCGCAAGCCAGGCAGGTCCTCGGCGATGCCGGCCGTCATCTCGCGCAGGATGGCGACACGGACGGCGAGTTTGGGCCGGGGCCCCTGGCCGGCCTGTCGGGCCACGCGGGCGATGCCGGTCAGCGTCTCGCTCACGTCGGCGGTGCCGGTAGGGGAGGGGAGGCGTGCGAGATAGTGCAGGTAGCGAAGTGCCGCCGCGCGCAGCTTTAGCGTGTTGACCCCGAGCGGCTTTCCCGGTGGGATCGGGTAGCGTTGCTCGGACAGGAAGGCGGCCACGTCGGCCGGGGCGGCGGGCAGGGCAGGGAGGTTGTGCCGGTCGCACCAGAGGCACCAGGCGCGCACGCCGGCACGGTAGGCGCGGCGGGTGTTTTCGGCTTTGGCCAGGCGGGTGTCGATCTTCCTTCCCGGTTTCAGTTGATCCTTTGCGCCTTCAGCGCGTTCCGAACCCCACTCGCGACGTAGCCTGCTGGACGGCCTCGTAGGCTGACGTAATCCGAACCATCTGGTCTGCTTGACCACCGGTGTCCGGGTGATAGAGCAGCGCCAGGCGCGCCATCGCCGTCCTAATGCCGGCGGCATCGGTTTCGGGCGCGATGCCGAGCACCTCGTGCCAGCTGAACGTCGCTTCGTCGAGCAGGACGGACAGCGCCTCTGGCGTCAGTTCTTCCAGCGTCACGGCCATCAGCGCGGCCCATCGGGGCACCGCCGCCCGGCCGCGCGCCCAGTTATTGACCTGGCGTGCCGTAACGCCCGTCAACCGGGCGAACTTGGCTTGGCTCACATCAGCCCGGTCGAGAAGAGTGGTGAATTCGGTGTGCAGGAGCGCTCGCATGAAGCACTTTGTATAGAACTCAGTTCTATCTGACCAGCTTCGGTGATTTTGGAACGGCTGCCTAGGCGCGATAACACCCATTATCGCGCCTAGCTGATTTAATCGGCTTGCCTTTCGGACCGGCGCGCGCGACCCTCGCTCCGACATGCCCAATACCGATCTCTCGCCCGATCCCGCACGGCACGGCGAACTTGTCCTGGGGGCGCCGCAAACCGTCCCCGCACCCCCGTTCATCGGCCCGACCGCGGCCGGAGCGACAGCGTTGGCGGCGGCACAGGCGTTGGCGCTGAAGGCCACCGCACCCGCGACGCTGCGCGCCTATAAGGCCGACTGGACCCATTTTTCGAAATGGTGCGCCGGAGCCGGGTTCGTCCCAGTCCCGGCCGAGCCCGCCATCGTTGGCGCCTATCTCGCCAGCCTGGCCGGCACCCATGCGCCCAACAGCATTCGCCGCCGCCTGTCCGCCTTGGGAAAAATGCACCGCTTCAACGACCTGCCCTGGAACCCGGCGCACCGCGACATCCAGGGGCCGCTGCAGGGTTTGCTGCGCGAGCACGGCCGCCCCGTGCAGAAGGCTGCGGCGCTCACGCTGACCATGCTGCGCCAATTGGTCGCCACCTGCGACGCGTCCGCCCGCGGCCGGCGCGACCGCGCGCTGCTGTTGATCGGCTTCGCCGGCGCGCTGCGCCGCTCCGAACTGGTTT
>JAABUK010012041.1_pt1 | contig 11104 bp, 20 predicted proteins | sample 5559141 | NCBI WGS metagenome assembly JAABUK01 (sample SAMN10711869, study PRJNA513367) | rock metagenome | isolation source: Antarctica rocks | place: Antarctica: Victoria Land, Pudding Butte nord | collected 2016-01-03
CTGCCACCCCCTCCCCACCCCTGCTCCCGAGTGCAAGAGAAGGGTAATTACGTGAGCCGCAGGGTCTTCTGTGGCGGCACTTGTCCCATTTCACAGACCGTCAAACGACCGATTGGGTCTGTGAAAGAGGACTGGCGCCCCCTTGGGTGATGTCGTATGAGACATCATGCTACTGCGGGTGCTGCTCGACACCTCCGTTCTCCGGGCGGGCTTCGTCAGCGACGCCGGCGCTTCGCGGCGACTGTTGACCGCGGCACTCACGGGAAGGGTTACCGTCATCGCGTCCACCGCCCTCATGCTGGAGTACGAGGACGTCCTGCTCCGCCCCAGAACCCTGGAGCAGGCTGGTGTCTCCGCGCATGACGCGCTCGCCGTCCTCGATGGCTTCTGTGCCGTATGCCGGCCCATGACGGTGCGGGTCCGGTGGCGGCCGCAGTCCCCCGACAGCGGCGACGACCTGGTGATCGACGCGGCGGTGAACGGCCTGGCCGACGCCATCGCCACCTTCAACCTGCGCGACCTGCGCGTCCCGGCCGCACGCTTCGGCATCGCGGCCGAGCCGCCGGCCGACACCCTGAGGAGGATTAGGTGAGCACATTCCCTTTCCGCATGCCCGAGGACCTCAAGGCCGCCGTTGCCGCCCAGGCCGAGCGCGCTGGCGTGAGCCTGAACCAGTACCTGCTCTCCATTGTCGCGGCCCACGCCGGCTCGCAGGCCGAAACCGAGCGCTACTTCGCCGCACGCGCGGCGCGCTCCAGCCCTGGCCGGGCGCTGGACATTCTGGCCCGCGCCGGCCAGGGCAACCCACCCGAGCCGAGCGACGAGCTACCGTCAGACCTCGCCCCGTGAGCACGCCCCGCTTCGTCGCCTACTACCGTGTCAGCACCGACCGGCAGGGCCGCTCCGGGCTGGGCCTCGACGCCCAGCGCGCGGCGGTCGCCAAGTACGTCGCCGGCGCCGGCGGCGTGGTCGCGGCCGAGTTCGAGGAGGTGGAGAGCGGCAAGCGCGCCGACCGGCCGCAGCTCGCCGCCGCACTTGCCGCCTGCCGCGCCCGCCGAGCGGCGCTGGTGATCGCCAAGCTCGACCGGCTGGCGCGCAACGCACGCTTCCTGCTGCACGTCGTCGAGGGCACCGGTGAGGCCGGCGTGGTGTTCTGCGACCTGCCCAGCGTGCCGCCGGGGCCAGTGGGCAAGTTCCTGCTGACGCAGATGGCCGCTGTCGCCGAGCTGGAAGCGGGGCTGATCTCGCAGCGCACCCGCGCGGCGCTGGCCGTCGCCAAGGCGCGCGGCACCGTGCTGGGCAACCCGCGGCTGCGCGCCGGCACCGGACCAGGCCCGTGCGGCGTCAGCGGCCAAGAGCGCGCAGGCACGCGCCCGGGCGGCCGACGTGCTGCCCTACCTCGACGCCGCGCGCCGGGCCGGCGCCCGCCCCCTGCACGAGCTGGCCGAGGCGCTCACCAACCGCGGCGTGCCCACGCCCGCCGGCAAGCGGGACTGGGGGCCGGAGCAGGTCCGGCGGGTGCAGGCTGTATGTAACTTGCCCTGGAAAGCGCCGCAGTAACACGTTACATACAGACGCTCTCGAAAGGAGACGAGCATGGCATCGGCCATCACAATGCGGGAGCTGCAGAAGATCTCCGCAAGCAGCATCGCAGCCCTGCCCCATACCGTGCCGATCCGCAACGGCCAGAAGACGGTCGGCTTCCTGGTGCCCCTGAAGAAAGCGCCTGTGGAGCTGGTGGAGCGAGCCGTCCGGCTGATCGAGGAGGAGCGTGCCGCGCGGGCACCCGAGGACGAGGCCGCCATCACGGACGCCCTGCGCGAGATCGGCGCGGAGTGAGCGGCCGGCAGCCATCGGACACGCTGGTCGTCGACGCCAACATCCTGGTCACCGCGGTCATGGGACGGGTCGGCCCCGACACCCTCCTGCGGGTCGGCACCTCGCACGTCCTGCTGACAACGCCGGAGACGCAGCGGGAGGCAAGGCGCGTCCTGACGGACCCACGCTTCAAGCGACCTGCGGCGGATACGGTGGCTGAGGCAACGTTTGCGATCGTGGCCGTTCAACCGGCCGGGTACTTCGAGGACCTCCGGGACGATGCGGCCCGGTGCTTGGCGGAGGCGGTCGCGTCAGCCAACGGCAGCACGGCTGACGACCATGTGCTGGCGCTGGCCTGGGCGGCGGACGCAGACATCTGGAGCCATGACCGGGATTTCGGGGGAACAGGCTGGCCCAGTTGGTCCACACGCAATCTCCGGCGAGCCCTCGACCTATGATCGCGACTGCCGGGGCGACTGCCGGCAGGCTACGTCGCGACCCCGCTGCGGGATGGCCGCATCCCTCTCCGTAGGCGGCAGGTAGCCCAGGACTGCGAGGATCAAAGGGCCGAGCTGGCCCAGTCGCCGAGCGGGATGAGCATGGCTGCCAGTGCCGGATCGGGGTGGCGCTGCATATCCCGGACGAACGGGGCATCCGACACCACGAGACCGCGCGCGCCCACGGCAATGGCAAAGGCCAGATACAGGGTGTCGTAGGTCGAGTGGTTGACGGCCAGGCCGATCTCAAGCGCCACGTCGTGCAGGTCCAGGTCGGCCGTCGGCGTCGGCTCCACCTGCGCCCGCAGCAGCGCTAGCCCCTCCCACGCCTCGTTTGGCGTGAAGATGCCCCGGCGCACCTGCAGCCACAGCACATTGGTTGCTTCCCCCAGCCAGAAGTCCGGGACCAGGAGCATCTCGTCACTGACCGCCAGAGCCTGCGCCAAGTGGCTGTCGTGTTCCGGCAGCGCCCACTTCAGGCCGACCGAGGCGTCAACGACGAGTGCCAAGCTCAGGCGCCGGCCGCCTTGGCTTGGGGGCGAGTTGTTCAACCCGCCCTGCCCTGCCCTCCTCCAGCAGCTCGGTCGCTGGCGCGGAGCCGCGGCCTGCCATCCGGCGCCGGAACTCTGCCAGGCGTTCGGCTGCTTGCGCGCGCGTTAAGGGTGGCTCCCCACCCGTCAGGGTGGCCCGGAGGATCTCTCGGTGTTCCGCCTCAGCGGAGCGTCCGTGTTCTGCGGCGCGGATGCGCAGGGACCGGACGATCTCGTCGTCGAGGTTGCGGACGGTCAGCGTTGCCATGTGAACCTCCGTGCTGCACATGATGGCATTGACAGCATATTGCCATCGGAGGTGTCCTGCATAGGACTGGGGCGTAATGGCCCGGCGGGAATGGCACAGAAAGGGTAGGCCAATGAACAAGACCAGGGCCTATGACGGACCCAACTGGCGGGAGAACCCAGACGAGTACAAGCCACCCATGCGCCGCGGTGGGAGCTTCCTGGCAAGCCGCGGCTACGAACACCCGGAGATCGCCGCGGTGAAGTTCGGCCTGGCCGAGGTGATCCAGCGGGCCGTCACACGCCTGGGCGCGCCGACCCAGGCCGAGGTTGCGGCCCGGGTGCGTGCGGCAGGCGTCCCCCTGTCGCAGCCAGACGTGTCCGCGATCCTGAACGGCAACGTCACCGCCTTCGCGTTGGAGCGCCTGATGCAGGTCGCCGCGGCGCTCGGCATGACGGTGATGGTGAGCAGCAAGGCGAGCAAGGACGGGATCGGCCATATCCAGGTGCGGCGCCTCCTGCCCCGTCGCCGGGCCGAACGGTCCGGGACTCAAGCCGAGGCTGTTCCCTAACCCTGAAACGACCGGCTCGTATCAGATTGTATGCGAATGCCGACGGAGGAGCCATGCCGCAACAGCAGGACCGCGAACGCTCTGGCCAGCGCAGGCCGGGCAAGGACCTCCACCGGACGGCGGCTTTTCGCGAGGCCGCGTGCGCGGTCGTCTTCAAAGATCGTGGCGACCGCCGCGCCGGCCTCAGCGTGGACACCGCCGGCGTCATCGCGCGGGCGCTGGAGCGCGCCTACGCCCAGGGGTTCGCGGATGCCCAGGCGCCAACACCCCCGCCAGAGGCGGCGCCCAGCGCCGATGCGGCCGGGGCCGGGGCGACAGGGCCGGTTGAATGGGTCCTGATCCCGCCGCGGCCGCGGGATGCGTTCTGGACTATCTGCCTTTTCGTCCTCGGCCGCGATCCCGCGGCCATGCTGGACGGGACAGGGCATCTCTACCCGGCGATGACGCCGAGCGGCAGGCCAGGTTGGCAACTCGTCACGCATACCGGTCGTGAGGACAAGCCATTCGGCCAGACGACCCTGCTGCCTCTGGTCCGCCTCGGCCTGCTCGATCCCACGCAAGAGCCGGACCGGCGCCTGGTGGTGAGCGCGCGGGGGCTGGCGACCTGGCAGCGCTTCCTGGAGCGTGGCGGGCAGTTCCCGGAAGACCTAACCGACCCGGTCCGGTAAGGTGCCGCCCATGGTCCGCCTGCCGCCCGAGATCAGCTTCGACAAGCGCCCCCTGCCCGGAGGCGGCTGGTCCTTCGACTTCCGCCATCGCGGCCTGGGCGCACTCGGGCGCATCCTGCTCCAGAACCTGCCTGACGGGCGCGGCATCCACGTCTCCTGCGAGGTCGCCGGCGACCCCGCCGATCTGCGCACGGCTGAGAGGCGTGCGATCTTTGAGCCGCTTGGCCTGGAGATCTCGCGGCAGATGGAGCAGGCCACGGGACCCTACACCGGCCCAAGAGCATATACGGCGCCCACGCCGCCCATCGAGCCGAGCGAGCGGGTCGAGAGCAAGCTGACGCAGTGCCAGTACTGCGGCGCTTTCGTCGCCATGCTGGTGTTCGCGCCGGGAGCGACCGACGCAGGACGGTTCGAGGACTACGCGCGCCTAATGTATCCCGAGTACTCCAAGCGCAACCTGCCGACCTGGATCATCGGCCCGGCGCTGAGACTCGGGCCGGAGGCCCCGGCCGACATCCTCCAGGTCTGGCCCACGCGCAAGTCCATCCAGCGCCTCACGCCCGGGCAGTTCAACCCGCGTCTCGCTCACCTCGCTGAAAGGCACTGTAATCGGGCCTGATGGCCAGCCTTGTACACGTCCTAACACACGGGATCCCGGAAAGAGGGCACCTCCCTTTCGAGGCCGCGTGCTACTCGCTTCGCCCCCCAAGCCGCCCTTGATGTCTCGGCCTTTCGGGTGGCGCCCGCTGATGCGGCCATGGATCGGCGCCTGCCGGCAGCGCCGGCGAGGGGAAACCAAAGGGCGCGTCCTGCGGTTTCCCCCTACATGCCGCCTACAGCACGGCAGAGCCGCGTGCGCACCGCTTCTTGTCCGGTCTCGCCGACGAGCGGGAACGCTCTGCTGGGAAAGGAAACCACCAAGGCCGCGCGTCTATCTAGACTCGTTGCAACACGCGATGACCTGCGTTCCTTGAAAACCCAAGCCGATGGGCTATAGTCGGCCATGAGCCGAGTGTCTACTTCTAACGGCACGGGTGCTGCGGTCTACGTGTTCTCCGATGACCACTGCCCGCCACACGTTCACGCTAGGCACCGTGGCGACGGCTGGATTGCGCGCGTAGGATTTTCCTACCTTGGAAGTGCGGTGATGGTGGTGAGCATTGCGCCGTTGAAGAACTCCCCCCTTCAGCGGACGGTGAGTCGTCTCCTGGCGGATGTCATGGCTGAACTGCCTGCTTGCCGGAAGGTTTGGTGGGCAACAAGGCAGACGACTTGCCTGGCGAACCAATGGGCCGTCGTGCTGGCACCAGAGAGGATGGGGATGACCCAACATCGCTGCTATGAGCCGCAAAGTAGCGTAGAGCGGCTCACCAAAGTCGGCCGCTACGTGGCAGGGATGGGGATCATGGAGGTAGGATCTGTCTCAGTAAGCTCTAGACCCGCTCACGCTGGCGTCCCAGAACACTGATAGCAACCTATACGAGACGGGGTTGGGCGTCTCACAGCGGCGCCTTGCTGGGGTATGCCCCAGCAGGACGCCGCTACTTTGCGGCTCACAGCAGCGATGTTGGGTTAGGCCCTGGTCGCAGTGACATAGACGTTCGGGAGGCCATAGTCCGGCGCCAGCACCGCCAGCGACCGCGCCACGGCCCTACATCCTTCATCGGTGGTCGGCGTGAGCGTGCAGATGCGATCCAGCACCCCGCGCTGGTCCACCTCGATCACGCACGCCGCAGCGTCGGCGGCATCAAAGTCCAGGGCGGACACGCCCTCGAACAGCGCGTCTACACGCCGCTCCAGCGCGTCGAATTCGGCGCACAGCCCGACCAGCTCCGCATCGGGGTTGGCGGACGCCGCCCCAGTTGCGGTGGCGATCCCGGCCGCCAGCGCAGCAGCAGCGCCCCTGGTCAGCAGCGCCCGGCGAAGGGGGTTGGTGGACCTGGCGACGTTGGACGCCGGCAGGCCCGTGATAGAGATGTTCACGGCCTTGGACATGGTGGTGTTGCACCTTGGCTGGGGTCAGGCGCGGACGGGGAGGGAAGCCCCGCCCGCGCCACCTTGGATGCCGGGAAGCCGCCCGGCGCGGATGGCGTCAGGCGGGCGGCGTCAGAACCGACGGCGCTTTGCCTTAGCAATGGTCATGGCCAGCCCGCGAAACAGGCTTTTCACCTGGAACAGCGCGGTCCCGTCATCCTTCACGGGCGCGGCCTCCAGGATCTGGATGGCCCGCTCGGTCACGATCCGGAGCTTGCGAAGGTGTTCCAGTGTCAGCGCGACGTTCTGGCATGGTAGGCGGAGCTGCACGGCGCTCCGGCCCAAGATGTCCATGGCAAACTCGGCCAGTTCGTCAACCGCGCGGGCGGGTGCTGGGATGGCGAGGCTCATCGTAATCTCCTTGGCTGGTGCTCGGGGTCAGGCCCCAGGTCACGATAGCTGCCCGGGACGGGGCCTGACTGTGTGGGGCGTGATGCTGTCGGGCGACACCGGGGAACCAGCCGCAGGCGACATCTGGCACCCATCCACTTGGGATCGCGTTTCACCCAGATTGGGTAAACACTACAAAGGTTTAAAGAAAAAAGGGGGCGGCCGGGTGGATGGGTTCTCGTGTCGTTACTGGCCTGCTCCCCGGATGTCGCCTGACATGATGCGCCAGCGGGCGCCGCTATGCCTCCCCCGCCGGGTGCCAGGACCGCGATCTGCTCCAGCGTCATGCCGGCAGCGAGCAGCGCGGCGCGGGCCGCAACCACGGCCTTGACCCGGGCGCGGATGGTGGCGCGTGCGACGTTGATCGCCCGCATGGCGATGCCCTGGTTGACCCGGCGCCCTGCGGCCTTCGTGCGGTTTGCCCATGCGAGCTTGGCGCAGGCGTCGGCATAGGCGGTGCAGTAGCCGTCGCGCTGGCCGATGGCCTCGCGCAGCGCACCAACCAGGCGGTCCGTAGCGGACGGGCCGAACACCAACCCAGCGGGGCGGAAAGTCGAGATTGACCGGAGCGAATTGGCGAAGACCATGAGCCTGACACTCCTTTGCATTGCCATATGGCCATGCATGTGCCATACTATAATGCATCTGGAGCCAGTCTCAATCTTCTTAGTGCAGGTGCCATACTATAATGCTATTATGCGAACAGTTACGGGCTGCGCGGGCCATCCTGCGATGGAGGGCGATTGACCTTGCAGAAAAGGCGGGGGTGAACCTGTCCACAATCCAGAGGGCCGAGAAGGCGGATGGTCCTGTGCCCATGATGCCCGCCAATGAGAAAGCCGTCCGGGAGGCCCTTGAGGCAGGCGGCATCCAGTTCATCCCAGAGAACGGCGGCGGAGCTGGGCTGCGGCTGCGGAAGGCTCCGGGTTGAATGCGATGACCCTTGCAGACCTCTTCCACGATGCTGCCGAGTTCGTTGCGCTGGAGCCGGAGGACGCTGCTGCCGCGATCCTCGTTGATGCGCAGAGAAGGGTGAGCCTTCATCGGCAATCTTGGCCACAATGGCCTGTCTTTCTCAGGGCCGCGCTGCCGTATGCCACCCATAGTTCGGGAGACAGTCCGGCTTGGCCGCTTGCTGGGCAGCAAGCGGTGGAACACGCGCTGGCGGAGGCTGTCGGCTGGCTCAAGCGCGAGGGGTTGGTGATGGATGGCCTAGTCGGAACGCAGGCCGGACCTGGCAAGCTGGTTTTCACTCGGCGCGGCCTACAACTCCGGACGAAGGCGGATGTGGCACGTTACCGCGAAGCCAGCGCTCTCCCGCGCACCTTGGTCCACCTCAGCATTTCGGAACAAGTTGTGCCACTGTTCCTGCGCGGAAGCCGGGACAGCGCGATCTCGTATGCGTTCCGAGAGGTAGAAATTGCGGTCAGGCGGGCGGCTGGCTACGGTGCCGAAAAGCACGGCATGGCCATGATGCGCGACGCCTTCAACCCGACGAACGGGTCGCTGGCTGACCAGACCCTGCCATATGGTGAACGGGATGCAGAACAGGCGCTGTTCGCGGGAGCCATCGGACACGGCCGCAATCCGGTCAACCATCGCGGCATGGATATGGAGCCGGTCGAGGCTGCGCGGCTCATCCTGCTGGCCTCGCACCTGCTCTCCCTTGTCGAGAAGCGGCGCCCGCAGCAGGAGGCCCTGGACACCTGCGGCAGCGCCTTAGCGCCGTAGCTCCGCACATGCTGACGCCGGACAGAAAGGGTCGGGCATGACGGGACGCCCGGCATGAACCTGTCCCGCCTGGCAAGGACATAGGCGCCCAACCAGCACCGGCGCCTATCAGACGACGCCATCCTGTCCAAAGATATGGTCACCATGACCATGCCTTCGGTCGGCGGCGTGTAGGCACAGCGCGTTGCGCCAGGCAGCGTAGAGCAGGCAGCCGCGCCACCAGCCTGCAGCAATCCTTGTTGCAAACTGCGTAAAACACGTATATAACCGTGCTATGCATACGGTCTGCGAACTACAGAGTTTTCAGCGCGCCGCAGCCGACGAGGGCATGAGCGAGGCAGAGGTCCGGGCGCTGATTGACCACCTGGCCGCGCACCCGATGGCCGGCGACGTGATGCAGGGCACGGGCGGCTGCCGCAAGCTGCGTTGGGCCGGGAAGGGCAAAGGCAAGCGGGGCGCCTTCCGGACCATCACGTTCTACTCAGGAGACGAGATGCCGGTGTTCCTGGTCACGGTGTTCTCGAAGGGTGAGCGGGCGAACCTGTCTCAAGCCGAGCAGAACGCGCTGGCGAAGTTCACGAAGGCCATCGTGGACGAGTACCGCAACCGGATTGTGAAGGTGAGGAAGGCAAGATGAGCAAGAGGGCATTCGACAAGATCGCGGAAGGGCTGACCGAAGCCCTGGCGGTCGCGCGCGGCGAGGTCGGAACTGCCAAGATGCACGTTCCGCCCGAGGTGGACGTGCGCGCGGTGCGGGCAAAGACGGGGCTGTCCCAGGATGCCTTCGCGTCATCGTTCGGCTTCACCGTGCATCAGGTCCGCCAATGGGAGCAGGGCCGGAACCGCCCCCTTGGCGCGATGCGGGCATACCTGTTGGTGATCGACCGCCGGCCAGAGGTCGTGCGGGAGGCGCTGGAGGCGGCGTAGGGGAACGACCAACTCCACCGCTTGCCCCGCCCCTTCAACAAATCCACCCTGGCGCGTTGCCCTGGAGCGCGCCATGCCCCCGCCGGACTTCCATCTCGACCATGCCCTGTCCGACTGGCCGGGCTACACCCTGGAGCTGCGCTGTCCATGCTCCCCGCGGGTGACATTCATGCCGGTGCGGCTGCTGGCCGAGCGAGGCAACCGGCCGTTCCGCGCCGTGCTGGAGGCGCCGCGGTGCTCGACCTGCCGCGGCAAGCCGGCGCCAGTTCACCTGATTGCTGGCCGTTCCCGGACGTTCATGGGTGGGGCGCCTCCTGATTGGGCGCTGGAGCTGGTGCCGTCGCCCAGGTAGGGGCCGCCCCTACCAGCACGCCAGTAGGGGCGGGATTAGCAACCCTGGCGCCACCTCCCAGAGGTCAGACGCCACGGCAAGGCCGGTTTGCGGGAGGACGAGTCACGCAGGGCAGCACGGCTTATTACACCGACACGTCATGACGGGTGAACAGGATATGTCTGGATTGGGCACGGAGTGTTGCCGGCATCTCGCCAGTGAGCAACCGATCCGGCCGGGCAGTAGCGTCTCAGTTTGGAAAGACTGCGTTGATGACGCCGGTAAGGTCCATCTCGCCGTTCCGTGTTCAGGCGAAGTCCGAGGCCATCCCGTCGTCTTCCGCATCAAGCGCGTCCTGATACCCTGTCAGCCATTTGGCGTGTTCCTCCGTGTCATTCGGATAGGGGTTTGACATTGTCACCCCACGGTTGGATGCCGCCAGTTTACCTTCAGCCATAGGATCAGGTCGTTTCGGATCGCTCATTGCTCGTTCTCACTGCATATCTGTGCCCGAACATACAGCATTCAGCTTGGACTCAGCAGCCTGAAAGCTCTATCAGTTTAAACTGAGACATTGCCCGCCGGCCGCATCGGTGAGCTGCGCACCCACCTCGACAACTGGCTTGCGATCAGGTCTGCTGGCTCAGCAGCGTCGCCGTTTTACAATCCTTGGCACGGCGCTTGATCCGCAACTGCCTTCCCAGGAACCTCATCATGCGCCACATGCTGCTCGCGTTCACCATCTCCATCGGCTTGGCCGGAACCGCGCACGCCCAATCTGTCACCTGCAGGGACGGCACGGTGCTGACCGGCGCGAACGCACAACGCATGTGCGTCGCACACGGCGGCCTGCCACCCGGGTCCTATGCTCCGGCGGCACCGGCGTCCCGCAGCCGGGCTACAAGCTCGGCGCCGGGCGAAGCGGCCGCGGGTGGCGGCCCTGGCCAGGTGTGGGTCAATAGCAGCTCGAAAGTCTACCACTGCCAAGGCGACCGCTACTATGGCACGACGAAGCGCGGCGAATACATGACCGAGACAGCAGCGAAGGCGGCCGGCGCGCATGGTGCGGGCGGGAAGGCGTGTTCCTGATCCGGCTCTGCCGCACAAGAAATGCCATCCGCACCGCCCTTAAGGCAGCCGGCGTGGTGTTCGCCAACGGCGACGAACCGGGCGTGAAGCTACGGAAGCCGGACTTGTGACGCCCGATCAGTTAAGGGCTGCACGAGCTTTGCTCGGCTGGAGCCAAATCCAACTAAGCAGGCTTTCCCGGTCTGTCTTACGGATGGTAGCGTCGGGTTATCGTTGGCGTTTGCTGGGTGATGGTCATGGCGGGTCGGTCTTCTTTGGTTGCGACGGCTGA
>JAABUK010012043.1_pt1 | contig 11103 bp, 15 predicted proteins | sample 5559141 | NCBI WGS metagenome assembly JAABUK01 (sample SAMN10711869, study PRJNA513367) | rock metagenome | isolation source: Antarctica rocks | place: Antarctica: Victoria Land, Pudding Butte nord | collected 2016-01-03
ACAAGCACCACGAGCTGTCCGAGGACGACGCGCGGGCCGAGATCGGCGCTCCGACGTACGGCCTGAAGCTCCTGCCCGGCTACGACCGCAAGCCGCGGATCTGCGAGCTGGTGCGCAGCCAGATCACGTCCATGACCATCAAGGGCGCGTGGACCGGCCCGGCGCGGCTGCAGCTGTTCGAGCACGTCAACGCGCCGCTGGCGGACCTGCCGGTACGCGAGGTCGTGTCGGCCACGCACATCCTCACCGACCTGCTGCTGGGGCGCCCGGCCCTGGTGCACGACTACCTGGGGGGCTCGTGAACGAGGTCCTGTACGACGTCGACGGCCATGTCGCAACGCTGACACTCAACCGCCCCGACGCCCGCAACTCCGTCAACCCGGAGCTGACGACCGCGCTGCCCGCGGCGATGGACAGGCTCGAGGCCGACCCCGACGTGTGGGTGGGGATCCTCACCGGGACGGGCGAGACCTTCTGTGCCGGGGCCGACCTGAAGGCCCTCGGCGCGGGACGGGCGGCCGAGTTGTCCACCGGCAAGGGCGGTTTCGCGGGGTTCGTACGCTATCCGCGGACCAAGCCGATGATCGCGGCCGTCCGCGGCTTCGCGCTCGCCGGCGGCACCGAGCTGGTGCTGTCCTGCGACCTGGTCGTCGCCGGCACCGACGTCGCCTTCGGCCTGCCGGAGGTCACCCGCGGGATCGTCGCGGCCGCCGGCGGGCTGTTCCGGCTGCCGCGGGTCATCGGCTCGGCCCGGGCCATCGAGCTGATACTCACCGCCGAGCGGCTCGGCGTCGAGGAGGCCCACCACCTGGGCATGGTCAACCACGTGGTCGAGCCCGACGACGTACTGGCGCGGGCCCGCGAGCTGGCCAGGAGGATCTGCGCCAATGCCCCGCTCGCGGTGCGCGAGAGCCTGGCCATCGCGCGTGACGCGCTGCGGATCGACGACGACGAGGCCTGGCGGCGCAGCGCCGAGGCGATGGACCGGGCGCGGGTCAGCGAGGACGCGCGCGAGGGCGTGACGGCTTTCATCGAGAAGCGGGCGCCCCGTTGGACCGGACGATGAGCCGACCGCTGGAGGGTGTTCGGGTCGTGGAGGTGGCCGGGTGGATGGCCGCCCCGGGTGCCGCCGCGATGATGGCCGACCTCGGCGCGGACGTCGTCAAGGTCGAGCCGATGCGGGGCGACCCCGTCCGCGGGGTCATCCGCCAGCCCGAGGTCGACCCGCCGCTGGATGCGCCTTTCCAGCAGGACAACCGGGGCAAGCGCGGCATCGCCGTGGCACTCGACCGGCCCGAGGGCCAGGAGCTCGTACGCCGCCTGTGCGACGGCGCCGACGTCTTCGTCAACAACCTGCTCGGACGAAGGCAGGTGAACTTCGGCCTGGACGCCGATCCGCTGCTGGCCCGCAACCCGCGGCTGGTGCACGCGACCTTGACCGGCTACGGCCTGGAGGGCCCCGACGCCGCGCGTCCCGGCTTCGACATCACCGCCTTCTTCGGCAGGGGCGGCATCACGCACGCCATCACCGAGCCGGGCGAGCAGGCCCCGCGGGCCCGGCCGGCGCAGGGCGACCACGCCGCGGCGCTGGCGATGCTGGCCGCCGTGCTCGCGGCGCTGCGCCTGGTCGAGCGCACCGGTGAGGGGCAGGTCATCGACGTCAACCTGCTGGCCACCGCCGCCTGGACCATGTCGACCGACCTGTCCTCGACCCTGGTCGACGGTCAGGACCCGCCGACGCTGGGCCGGCGACGCCGGCGGCACGCGCTGCAGGAGAGCTTCCGTACGGCCGACGACCGCTGGGTGCTGCTGTTCATGCCCGAGCCGTACTGGTGGGAGCGGTTCTGCACCGCCGTCGGGCGGCCCGAGTGGGTGGCGGACCCCCGCCTTGAGTCGGTGGCGTCGCGCTTCGAGCACATGCCGGAGGTGACCGACCTGATGGACGATCTGTTCGCCTCCCGGACCCTTGCGGAGTGGGCCGCTGTGTTCGACGGCACCGGCCTGACCTGGGCGCCGGCCGCGACCGTCAGCGAGGTCGCCGCCGACCCGCACGCCACGGCGGCTGGCACCTTCCCGGTGGTGATGCACCCGGTCGTCGGTGCGTTCCGTACGGTCGCCACGCCGATGCGCCTGCGCGGCCAGGACCTGTCCCCCCGCGGCCCCGCCCCCGACCTGGGCCAGCACACCCGAGAGGTGCTCGACGAGCTCGGACTGTCCGGTCCCGAGGTCGCGGCGCTGGTCGCCGCCGGCACCGTCGCGGGCGGGGCCACTGCGTCGTAGACCGCCGGACGCCTCCGCGCAGGGCGTCCGTTCGGGAGGCGGTCAGGACCGGTAGGCGTCGCGGCGATGATCGACGTCGAAGACCCACACCGTGTGACCGGTCGAGGCGCACGAGCGCTACGCCCACACCGCCGGGGCTCAGCCCTGGGCTGCCCGGGCCGCGTCGCGGGCGGCGATCACGGCGAGCTGGGCGGCGTCGCGCTCAGCGCTGCGCTGCTCGAAGGAGCGGTCGGCGAAGCGCTGCTCGGTGCCGGCCGCGATGAGCTCGATGACCTCGGGGGTCAGCTCGGGCCGGCCGAGGTCGGCCCAGCGCTTGACCATGCCCGGGCCGAGGTGCTCGAGCAGGTGCCGGATACCGCCGGGGCCACCGCCGAGGTGGTAACTCTCGAACGGCCCGGCGGTCGCCCACCGCACACCGACGGACTCGGTCACGACCCGGTCGAGCTCCTCCGGGGTGACGACACCGGACAGCACCAGGTGCACCGCCTCGCGGAAGACTGCCGACTGCAGCCGGTTGGCGACGAAGCCGCCGATCTCCTTGCGCAGCACCACCGGCGCCTTGCCCAGCGAGCGGTAGAAGCCTTCGGCGGCCGCGACGGTCTCAGCGGTCGTACGCGCACCGGGCACCACCTCGACCAGCGGCACGACGTGCGGCGGGTTAAAGGGGTGGCCGACGACGACCCGGCCGGGGTCGACCATGCTCGCGCCCATGTCGCTGGGCATCAGGCCGGACGTCGACGACAGCAGCAGAGCGCCGGGCGGGCAAGCCTTCTCGATCCGTGCGAAGAGCTCCTTCTTGAGCTCGAGGCGCTCGGGACCGTTCTCCTGCACGACGTCGGCACCGGTGACCGCCTCCTCCAAGGACGACGACACGGTGACACGCTGCGCCCAGTCACCGGGCAGGACACCTGCCAGCTCCGCCACGCCCGCGGTCACGATGGCAGCGAGGTCCTCTCGCGGGTCGGTGATCCGCACGTCGTGGCCGTGCGAGGCGAACAGCGCCGCCCACGACAACCCGATCGTGCCAGCCCCGATCACGGCGATGATCACGCGGACGGCGCCAGGATGTGGGCGATCTCGCGGTACGCGTGGCGGTTGAAGGCCAGCCCGATGTGGCTGCCGGTCACCTCGACGTTGCGGGCGTACTGGTCGCCTGCCAGGAAGCCGGGGATCAGCAGCATCGGCTCGCCGTCGCCGCTGGTCAGGTCGACACCGCGCCAGACCGGGTCGGCGAGTAGCCGCGCGAGCTCGGCCTGCCCGCGGATCTCGCGCGGACGCGCGCCCCACCAGGTGGGCTCCGTCACCAGGTGGGCGGACTCGCTCCGGTCGGACAGGACGTCCTGCTCGAACATGGCTCTCCTCGACAACAGTTCGGTCCTCCGGGGACCAGAGGGCTTGGAGTCAATTGTGGGCCTCTGGGCGAAGCCTCGCTCGCGCGCAGTCACCGCGAGTGACTGTGGGCGCAGCCAGGCGGCTGTCCTCGGCCACCCCGCTCCGACAGCATTTCTCCCGCGATGGCGGCACCGGCGGAGCCGCCGGTGAACCGCGCGGACGGCAGCCCGGACCGGCCTGTCGTACCGAGCATGTCCTCGCAGCCTGCGCCGCTGCAGGCGCTCACCCTCGCTCTCGCCGTCGGCGTCCGCGGTGCTGATCGTGCCGCTTGTGCCCGTCGTGGCGCTCAGGCGCTCGTCCACTCACCGAGGACGAGGTAGCCGTCGACGCGGCTGAGCATGTCGGAGTCCGGGTCGGGCGGGAGCGCGTGACCGAGGTTGTTCGCGCGGACCTCGCCGACCCACTGATCGTGCTGGTACTCGTGGTTCACCAGCGTGCTGAGGAGGTGGGTTGCGACGATCGTCATCTGCGTCGGTGCGCCGACGTTGCCGGCGGCGATGGTGGCGATGCGGGCGTGCACACGCTCGGCGACGGTGTCGCGGAACGCGGTCAGCCGCTCGAGGGTGGGCAAGGCGCCGCGGAACTGCTCTGGATTGGCCGAGTCCATCAGGCCGTCGAGCTCGGGGTCCGGGCTGGGCTCAGCCGCGGTCAGATTGCGGATCATGAAGTGGGCGACGTGGGCTTGATGGCCGAGGTGCCACCCGATCGCGCTCGAGCTCTCGTCGGGGCGCCACGTGACCTCGTCAGGGGTGAGGTCCTTCCAGAGCTGGTCGGTGTAGGCACGGGCGCGGTCGTACTCGCGCAATAGCCCGTCGAGCTCGTGCATCGCTTCTCCTGGTTCTGAGACTGGGTTCAGTGCGCGTGGACGGTGCTCGCCGTGGCGATGATCCCGATGATGCGATCAGCGGCTGAGGCGCCGGCGAGAAGGGCGCCCTCGATGTGGCCGGCGTACGCGGGGCCGTCTCGGTTGACGCCCAGTGCAGTCGACCCAGGCCGGGCTCCTGCAGCTGCGGGTGAGAGTACGTGCGGGTCGACGCACGCGGGGACGGGGCTGCCGGGGTCGTGTACCGCTCGCGGCTCCAGTCGACGGCGTGAACCTGCAGCGGGGCGGCTGCCTGCGGGCCGAACAGGCGGGTGAGTTGTCCCGTGAAGGCGGCGGCGACCTGCTCGGGATCCCCGCGGGCAAACTGCTCAGCGTCGCCGAAGCCGAAGATCGCGGCGGGCCGCCCGTGGGGGCCGCTGTGGTCGTGCAGCTCGCGGAAAGGGCCCACGTGGCTGACCGCCGCGCCCGCCAGACCGACGTCGCGCCAGAACGCCCGGTCGTACACAGCGACGGCCTTGACCACCGCGCCCATCCACACCGCCGTGCCTTCCGCGAGCAGGCGCACCCGGGCAGGCAGGTCGGGCGTGAAGGCAATGCTGTCGACCGCGAGTGCTGGCGGTACGGCGAGCACGACGTGGTCTGCTGCGACCGCTCCGCTCGCGGCGTGCACCGTGACGCCGTCGTCGTCGACGTGGACCGCCGCCACCGGTTCGCTCAAGCGCAGCGTGCCGGGGGGGAACTCGTCGGCAACGCGCAGAGCCAGCGACTGCGCCCCGTGGCTGAACCGCCCGGAGTGGCGGTCGATCGGGTTGCCGGAGATGCGCTGGGGTCCATGCGCATCGGGCTCGAACAGCGCGTCGCCGAACAGCCACTGCTGGAACGTCCGCACGCCCACCTCGGCGACCAGCGACTGGACCTGCGGCTCGTCCGGCCAGAACCAGGTGGCCCCGAGGTCGACCGCGCCGTCGCTGTCGCCGACGCTGAGCAGGCGTCCGCCGACGCGGTCGCGCGCCTCATGGACCGAGACGGTGCATCCCGCCGCCAGCAGGGTGCGCGCTGCGGTGAGGCCGGCGATGCCCGCGCCCACCACGACGACGTCGCAGCGACGTGTGCCTTTCATGGCCTCCCAATCAGCGGCCCGCGTTGGCTTCGGCCCGTCCACACCGGCCCGCGCTTCTCCAGGTACGCATTGATGTTCTCCACCGTATGAGGGGTCTGACCGGCACCAGCCATCGCCTCCATCGCCATAACGTAGGCCTCGCGCTCAGGACGATCGAACTGGTGTGGGGCGGGTGGGGCTCGAACCCACGACCGAGGGAGTATGAAGCGAAGAAATCCGGTCTCCTTTCGTGTCGTCTGGTGTCGTTCTTGCAGGTCGCGGCGCGTTCGTCGAACGTGGTCACACTCAGCCCGCTTTGCGCGTCAATGGGGTGACCAAGCCGGGTGGAAGGGTGGAGTCCGTGGACCAGACGGACATGTTCGAAGCGGAACGACCGCGCTTGGTGGGGATCGCGAGCCGGGTGCTCGGCGACCATGCCGAGGCCCAGGACATCGTGCAGCAGGCGTGGCTGCGGCTTCATAGGACCGACGCCGAGATCGGCAATTTGGCGGCATGGCTGACGACCGTGACCACCCGGCTGTGCCTTGACCGGCTGCGCTCACGTACCCCCGTACCCGTGCATGACATCGAGCTCAGGAAGACCGTCAACGATCCGGCCGACGACGTCGAGCTCGCAGACACCGTCGGCCTCGCCCTGCACGTCGTGCTCGACCGGCTCTCCCCACGCGAGCGGGTCGCCTTCGTGCTCCACGACAGCTTCGGCTTCGAGTTCCCGACGATCGCGTCGATCCTCGACACCACGCCTTCGGCCGCCCGCAAACTGGCCTCGCGAGCACGGGCCCATGTCAGCCAGCCCCATCCTGAGGACGGCCTCGCCGACTGGGAGGTGGTCGACGCGTTTATGGCCGCAGCCAAGAACGGCGACTTCAACCGGTTGCTGCGCTTGCTCGCACCCGACGCCGCCGTGACCGCTGACGACGCCGCGGTCCTTGTGGGCACACCGCGGCAGATCGAGGGCCGCGAACAGGTGGCGACGTTCTTCAACGGCAGTGCAACAGCAGCGCTCCCGGTCTTCGTCGACCACCGGCCCGGTACCGCCTGGTTCCACCTCGGGGCGGCCAAGGTCGTCTTCGACTTCACCGTCACCGACGGCCTCGTGCACGCCATCACCTTCCGCGCCGCGCCTGAGGTGCTCGCACGAGCCGTGCGCCGCGAAGGCGGTGGGCCGCGCAGCTGACCGGTCACACCGTCGCCGTTCCGACCGTCAGCACAGCAGGACACCAGATGAGTAGGAGACGAACATGAAGACCATGACCTGCCGGGCCCTCGGGGGGCCCTGCGAACTTGAGCACCAGGGCGAAAGTGCCGACGACGTCATCAAGGCCCAGGACCGCCATCTCAAGGAGGCGGAGAACGCCGGTGACGCGACCCACCAGGAGGCCTGCGATGCCATGAAGAGCCGGTGGCGGCACCCGAAGAAGTCGGTGGGTTGGTACCGCGACGCCAAGCGGGTCTTCGCCGCGCTCCCCGGTGACTGACCCGTTTTCGGTCGATTGCGCACCCCCGCAGCGCAGGGTACCGGGCCGATGCACCCGTACATCGGCAGACGCGGTCGGGTGCCGGACGCCATGTACGCCGCGAGGACGTCGTTCGGGTGCCGGTCGAGGTTCTTGCGGGCTCGGTCCTCGCGCATGGCGGGTACGCGCGAGTCGGCGTGCCGAGCCGCGATCTGGACGTGGCGCAGGTCGACCCCTGCGCCGAGCAGCGGGTGCGCGAGTCCTAGGGTCAGCGACTCCGGCGGCCTGTCGGCGGCCGGATGTAGCCGCCGGCGAGAGTTCACGGACGCCGTCGTGACGCAGGTGCGGTAGGAGCCAGCGACCACGGACAACCGCCGGGAGACCGTGGAGGGCTGGACCGGACGTGGCGTCGATCGTGCTGGCCAACCGCTTTAGACAACCAACTGGTTGACGACGACGAGGGGACGCAGCATGCTCAACCGTGTGCTCGAAAGCGACGCCGGGCTCAGCCAGGTCTTCGCCGCGCTCGCCGACCCGACCCGCCGCGACCTCGTGGCCCGGCTCACGGTCGGGGATGCGACGGTCGGGGAGCTGGCGAGGCCGTACTCCGTGAGCCTGCAGGCTGTCTCCAAGCACCTCAAGGTGCTCGAGGCGGCAGGGCTGGTCAGCCGAAGCAAAGACGCGCAACGCCGGCCGGTCCACCTGCACGCGGAGGTCCTGGACCTGATGACCTCGTGGATCGATCGCTACCGACTGCAGGCGGAAGAGCGCTACCGGCGCCTGGACGCCGTGCTCGCCGACCTCGACAACACTCCCCTCGACGAAAGGACTGCACGATGAGCACGAGCAGCACCACCAGCACCGGGGTCAGCATTACTGCGGACCCCGAGCTGCCGATCATCCAGATGACCAGGGACTTCCATTCGACGCCGGCGCAGCTCCAGCGCGCGCACGTCGACGCGGCCCTGTACGCCCCCTGGGTCGGGCCGACCGACATGACGACCGAGATCGACTACTGGGACGCCCGCTCCGGTGGCAGCTGGGCCTTCAGCAATGTGCGCGCCGGGGAGCGGCACAGCTTCCGCGGCTGCTTCCACGAGGTGCGGCAGGACCGGCTCGTGCAGACCTTCACCTACCTCGGCGACCCCGACGGCGTGGCGCTCGAGACGATCACGTTCGAGGACCTCGGCGACGGGCGCACCCGCCTGAACGCGCACATGCTGGTCGACAGCTTCGAGAGCCGCAACGCCTGGCTCGCGAGCGGGATGGAGGGCGGCATGCACGACGGCTACGCCAAGCTCGACGCCCTGCTGGCGGCCGGCGATGTCTGAGGCACAGCGACACCGGGACACCGCGGCTCACTTCACGCTGCTCGTCGACGGCGTGACCGACTGGGACGCGCCGGCGCCGGTGGAGGGCTGGATGGCTCGCGACGTGGTCGGCCACCTGACGGCCTGGCTGCCGGAGTTCCTGCGGGGGGCGGGGGTCGAGATGGCTCCCGTCCCTGCGGACCCGGTCGAAGCCTGGCACGACCATGTCGCCCAGGTCCAGACGATCCTGGATCACCCGGCGACCCCCGGTCGGGTCCTGCGCAACCCCCACACCGGTGAGATGCCACTCGCCACGGCGATCGACCGCATCTACACGACCGACGTCTTCATGCACACCTGGGACCTAGCCCGAGCGACAGGCCAGGACGACACGCTCGATCCACAGGCCTGCGCCGAGCTGCTCGCCGGCATGACGCCGATCGAGCAGATGCTGCGCGACTCGGGGCAGTACGGGCCGCGCGTGGCCGTACCGGCCGACGCCGACCCGCAGACACAGCTCATCAGCTTCCTCGGTCGCGACCCATACTGGACGGCCCACCGGGACTGACCTGAGGCCGCTGTTCTCCGGGCGATCGGGCAGCACGCTGGAGGCGACTCGGCTGGTTCCGTCCAGGTCGCGAAGCGCGCTGAGTCGGCTCTGCTGCCGCGCGACGTGTGACCGTGGGGCTCGGCGAGTCGAGCCCCACAGCGAGGAGCGGGCCGCGATCTGGAAGCCGCTGCCGAAGGTGGTCTTCTCCACCACGTCGGCCGTCCAGGGCAGTGCCCGCCTCGCTTCCGGCAGCCTCGCAGAGGAGATCGGGCGGCTGTGAACAAAGCCGGACGAAGGCGTCATCGCCATCGGGGCGCGACTCTCGCCGCCGACGCGGCCGCCTTGGGTCTCATCGACGAGTACCGGCCCAGGGTCTACCCGGTGCTAATCGGCGGTGGCACTCCGTTCTTCCCCCAGCACGAGCGTCGACAGAACCTCGAGCTCGTCGACACCCGCACCTTCAGCTCGGCAGTCGTCTACCTGCGTTAACGCGTAGCGCTGCGCTGACGTCGAGTGCGGCTTCGTCATCCCGCAAGAACCGCTGACCGGCGGTTCCGCTCATCAGCAGTAGCGCAACTCCCGGCAGAAGAGGATGACCATTACATCCGTCTGCCCGTACTTGCGCTCGACTCGGCTGGGCTGGAGCCGTCTTCTGACAGCGCTACTGCCACCTCGAGCCGCTCACCCACCACCAGGAGTCCCAACGCGGGAGTTGGACGTTCTCGAGCGTTGCTGAACCAGCTGTAAGCGGCGCTCTTGGCTTCGCGGCCGTGCACCGCTCCGACGGTAGCGACGGGGCCGAGACGCCCTTACCGTGGGGGCATGGGTAGCGTCGGGCTCCGCACATGTCCCCACCATCTCCGAAGTCCGGACCACAGGCGAGGTCCACGTGAACCCGCTGCCCGACGAAGGGGGCTGCCGAGTGCGCAGTGCTCTCGCCAGCACGGGCGGCTGGCGAGCAGCCTCTGCGTTCTTATGCACTCTGGCGCTCTTGAGCTGTGGAAGGTCTGCCTCGAGCGGAATGCCGCCGGGTCGCAAGTCGAAGTGACCGGCACGTTGGAGCGAATGGCCACGAGTACTAGTCCGGCGGTTCCAACATCGGGCAAGCTGCACTTCACCGCTTACGGGGTACCCGCTGACGTCTCCGTCAACGGTGCTGGGGACTTCGGCCTTCTGCTCCCGCCAGGGAACTACCTGATCTCCGGCACCGGGACGAGCGCCGCGGGGCACGGGCTCTGCCACGTCCGTCAGAAGCTCGTCGTGACCCCATTCGAACCGCTGAGAGTGCGTGTCGCTTGTGCGTGAGTGGAGCCTCACGGCAGTGTCCGTTCGGGCAGAAGGCGCCGCCTTGCTGTCCTGGCCGCGGGCCTTGTGGTCATCGAAGGCGAAGTCGTGTTGTTGCGCTATGCGACTGGGCAGCTCAGACCATTTGACGGGCGATTCGACACAGTCCCCCACATGCGCGGCCGGTACCGGGCAACGAGGGCGGGTCAGCCGGCGACGGGCAGGCGAGCCGCGCGCCCGACCACGACAGGGTGATGCGGCGGCGCTATCCGCGGTGGAGGAACCGGCATTATCCACTCCGGCCGAAAGCCCGCGAATAGCAGAGGGCACCTAAGGTAGACAACGCACGAGGCGGTGTTCTTCACGCTGCGCAGTCAGGCGGCTCTGGCGACGACATACCGGCTGGTGGCGCGGAACGCGGAGGGGTCTTCGTTGCCTGCCTGCAGGATGCCCAACAGGTGGGCGCGTGCCTGCTCGGCTATACCGGCTTGCTCCAGGATGCCGAGTCCGGAGACAGCCATCGGATGACGGCTGCTGATGTCGAGGTATTGCTCTGCCGAGGCGGCGGTGAACGCGAGCTCGTGTTCTTCGAGCCGGACGCGGAGCTCGGTCCTGATGCCGCTGAGCAGTGCCGTCAACTCGCCTAGTTGGTGCCACGGAAAACCCGGGGGCGGTTCGGGAGCGCCGAGGGTCTCCATGACCATGCGGCCCGCCGCCGCGTTCATGTCGCCAACGGCTCCCCCGGGCAACCAAGCGCTAAGCCCGGATCCACCGTCGTGCCCGTTGATGATCATGGTGCGGCGTGATCTTGTAGTTCAGGGTGTGAGGGCGCGTCGGTATGGCCGGGCGGGCCGGCTGGTCTCCACGATGGTGTCTGGGTAGGTCCT
>JAABUK010012044.1_pt1 | contig 11102 bp, 7 predicted proteins | sample 5559141 | NCBI WGS metagenome assembly JAABUK01 (sample SAMN10711869, study PRJNA513367) | rock metagenome | isolation source: Antarctica rocks | place: Antarctica: Victoria Land, Pudding Butte nord | collected 2016-01-03
AGTTCATGGCAATGCATGTTACCTTGAGAAGATTGGGAACATCCTTGTGCTCCAGACTCCATGGTTTGGGGGCTGCTGAGGGGGGCATAGGCTGTCACATGGATCCCCTCCTTCTTGCACCAGTTGACAGTCCTGTCATTGCGCCAATGGCAATGGACTTCCACCTGCACATCTACTGCTGCAGCCTCACAACCTTGCTGTGCTACTGTACTATGAAGTCAGCGCTGTTGCAGCGCACACAGGCAGCAGCGTCTCTGCGGACAGCCCATTCTGTTCTGACTGCATTGTATCGCAGCTAACCTACAAAGTAAATCAGCCAGATGTGCAACTCGATGCAACACATGCATACTGTTCATCGTAGTAATCCTGCAGAAAGCGGGCGATGACTTGTGTCATTTGCATTTCAGCTTGTCAGCATGACCGACCCAGGGCTTCAAAGCTAGCATGGCCAGTACAATGCACATGACCTAGCATGAGCTTGGCATATGGTCACAAGAGCATTCTGACCTGGTTGACAGCAGGACGGATGCGAGCAGTCTTGAGCAGGGTCTGGATCTTCTCAGGGCTGAAGTTGGAGAGGCCAATGCTTCTGACCAGGCCCCTGTCCACCAGTGACTCCATGGCAGCCCAGGTCTCATTGAAGGGGGGTACCACCTCTGGCCCTGCCTCCAGCGAGGAAGGCCTGCACAGCTAAAGCAACATGTTCATTGCATCAACAGAATAGTAGGCACAACAAGGGGAGCAGAAGACTGCAGACTTTCCAAAGGCCTTTCACAGGTCCTGCCTGACTGATGTTGATCTTTCTCTCCCAAGAAGTACTCATTAAATCACTCTGGCGGCTGAAAACTGGTCTGCCGTGTCAAACATCCCACGCTGTGATGTAAACCACAGACTTGCATCGCAGCTTGGTAGTCACAACCACATCTTGCCTGTGTGCTCAGCCTTTTGCATACTCCCAAACTTTACTGACTGGGTAGTACACCTGGACAGGATTTACAAAATGAACAAAGAGCACAATGCAATGCTAAGTAGTGGCGGGCGGCTGGCAAGCAGGTCTGATGGCAAGCCTGATGCCAGACATCCCTTTGGGGCTAGCAAGAGGTTGCCAACTATCTTGCAACATGATTTAAACAAGAATGCAGAGATGCACATAGCAATAGTGATGACATGACTATGCAGCTGCAGTGTGAACAAAGATGGACTCACCAGTGAATCAGATACAGGTCTAGGTAGTCTAGCTGTAGCTTTGATAAGCTGGTTTGGAGTGCTGGTAAAACAGCCGATGGTGCATGATCGTCATTCCATAGCTTAGAGGTGACAAAAAGATCCTCTCGCTTAACGGTGCCTTCTTTGAACAACTCTTGAAGACCACTGCCTATCCCCTCTTCATTGCCGTATGCTTTGGCAGTATCCACATGCTACGCACAACAAAATATGTTGCACACAGCAGCCAATTTTCCAGCAGTTGCCAGCAGACACAGTAGCTGGCACTCTTGCACCTACCCTGAATCCAGCATTCACTGCATCTTGCACAGCTGTCACTGCATCCTCTGCTGAGGCATGAAAGGAGCCCCAGCCCAGCAGAAATATGCCATGACCAGAACTGAGGTGCGCATGAGTGTCTCCAAAGCTCCCTTTGGTTCCGGCCAGAATGACGGATAGCTTGAGGTGACCTATATTGCATGCTTGACTGATCAGGGGCTTGCAGTGCACGTCAGATGCGTGTGTGCATCGAAGGCAACTTCCAAAAAAAAGATCATACGTGATGCTCAGGCAGCAGTACACGATCACTGCGCAGGAAACGGACGCTGAAATGCAAGCTAAGCTAGCACTCACTGAGAGGGGGCCCAGTTGCAAGATCATTGCAGCGACTGCGATCGCGGCCATGCCCCATATCTTGTTGTCTACCATGCTGACTGGCAAGAATACAGGACGCAAGGAGTCGTAACTTGGAGGCCAGTCCTTACTAGGTACACTATCAGTGCTCACGTTGAGGCACGTGCAAGCGTTACACATTCTGATCTTCGATTATTTCAACAGTGCTTCCCGCAAAAAATGCGCACCTGACCTTTCGTTTACTCATTTGCTGTATGACTCTTGTGACATAAGCACTTAAAGCTTGTTGAGACAAATACACTCTTCCAAACTGCTAAACATGTTGTGCTAGGACTTCTTCTGTGGTCGGGTGCAATGCAAATTTTGACTACAACTATTGGACCTTTCAGTGGCCCAGGACAGCCTTGGATGACCCAAGTGCACTGCAAGCTTGCAATTGTTCCATTTTCAGAATTTTCCGTAACGTAATGTACATTGATTGATTGATTGAAAACCGATATGCTAAACCAATATGGTTCTCTCTGAACTAGACTGGATCGTGACTTTAGGCGAGCAGTCATTGAGAAAGCCCTGCGATTTCGGCTAGAACATGATGGCCCCCACGCAGGCGTTCAAAGACGTTTCGACCACCACCGAAAGTGAGTCATTACCCACGAGCGGCTGACATGCCAGACATACCGTTCACTTTAGCTGCCCAACACCGCGAGCCCTCAAAATTGCAGACTGTGTTTGACCAGTGGCGGTGAGACAACAAGTCCTGTCATGCTGGGCTTGGTACCTGTTAAGACAAGCAGTGTTGCTGACTGCACTCTGTGCAACTGCACAGGTGCATTGTTTACAGACATAGGCTTGACAAGGCTAAGCTTACCTTAGCTGAGTCCTTCCACAGCCTCTGTTTTGTCTCCAAGTCTTTTGAGCAGTGGCATCGACTTGCTTGTTACTCCCTTTGCTTGAACAGCAGTAATACACCACAAGGGCTGTCAAAACAGCATGCAGCGCAACAACCTGGTGAGCAACAACTCAGTGATTGCTTATGTCCACAGCATGTGCAAGCACAGCATGAGGCTGTCGCTTGCGGGAGCACCCTGTATTTCAGTATAGAAGGGAATCTGCAGCTGCTGCCATCTGTTTTTTGTGCAGGTATCACGGCTGCAACAGCTGACGAGCTTGACACGGTATCAGCAACACATTCTCAGGATGGTTTGCAGACACTCAGCAGCTTGTCTAGACAGGGGATTCCTGACAAGGCCAATTTGCAGACTGTTGCTCATCAAGCCACCTATGAGCCCACTAGCCATGACCGCAGTGCTGACAGCCACTTGGCATCTTCCATGTCCACGCAGTGTCAGCCTGTATGTAAACCCTTGGAAGCATCTGCTGTGATGCCTGATGCAGCTAATCCTGAGCTGCAGTCCCATGCAGCAGCAGCAGCAGCAGCTCTGGTGAAAGCTTCTGAAGCTTCAATACCCAGACCTGTTGCAGATCCAGAAGGTACTGCAGCAGCTTCCACATCAGCTGCAGACCAAGCTTCCACAGCAGCTGTCAAAGGTGATGGTGCCTCAGAACCAGCAGCTCAAGTAGGATTGCAGCTCTCAGTGCTGTCACCTGATGCCAGCTTTGTAATGGAGTTTGCGCCAACATATTCACCTGTGTTTGCCCCGGTGTTTTCACCAAATGCAATAGCATATCCAAGTACCACATCAGCTGCTCCACTGGCAGCAGCACTCCCAGTGGCAGCTGCTGCTGCAGCTGCACAGCCGGCATTTGGAGCAGCAGCTGCACCAGCTGAGTCCAGCTGTGCTCATGCAGCTGAGCTAGTAACAGCAGCAGAAGCTGCACTAACAGCTGCTGGCTCAGCTCCTCTAGCAGCGCGTGAAGAAGCTGGCCAACAAGTATTACAAACAGTTGCAGAGGAGACTGCAGCAGCGACACCTGAGCTGCACGACTCATCAGGCTTACCTTTTGCTGCCACATCAGATGCTATCGGGCAAGGCTTACCTGCTACAGACCAGAGTCCTTTGACCAGCAGAGAAGATGTGAATCTGTACCTCCAGCCTGAGCATTTGGGTGAAGAGTCTGATGTTACAGCTGTGATGATAGCTGCAGACTTGGAGGGCACTGCGGCAGGTGCTAAGGCAGCTGCTGATGCCAGGCCTGCTGACAAAGCAGCCCGTGAGGAAGCGGTAAGACTTGTCGTATCTGTTGCATGGTCTTGTATGCAGCCGCTGTATGCAGCCGATCCTGCTGCTACAATTACAACTTGCGGACTGCATTCTGTATTGGCCGTATCAGCTGTTGCTGTGAAGGTAATAGCTAGTATGTAGCCATCGTCAACCCTGCTTCTACATGCTTGTTGCACGCCTGCTGGTTCATCAACGTTTGTGCATCTTTGAAGCCCATAGAAGGCTGCTTTCTTGTGCACCTGCAAAGACACCAATGCTGAAGTTGACACCTGATTGTTTGTTTCGATACCTGACATGCTATGTGATTGCACAGGCAAGTCAGTTTGCGCCCAGGAGGAGTCTGAATCCGGCTGCACCTCTGGACAGATCCACAAGCGAGCCAGCCTTGCTCACACGGCAGCAGTCGGATTTGCTGTTCACAACTCCTGTTAAGCCACAGCGCAAGTCTCTGATGTCTCGCCTGCGCCGCACCAAAGCAGCACCAGACTCGGTGCTGGGCAGAACAGCCAGCGACACCAGTCTGCTGGCTAGGCACACTTCAGGATATCAGTCACAGGGATCATCTACCTCACTCAAGCGCAGATCTCTGCTAGGACTGCTCAAGCGTGGCAGCAGCGGCGGTGCAGCTTCCACAGCAGGTGCAGCCATGAGTGATGCTCAGTCACTGGCAGGCAAGCAGCCTGTGGGAACCCCAGTAGAGTCCCAAGAAGAGTCTGTCGTCACGACGCGTAGTCCAAGCTTGCACCTTGATGCTCAATTGGCACTGCCTGAGCAATTCAGCATCCCCCTAGCAGCAGCAGTGCCTGAACAGGCAATAGGCTCAGAAGGGCTGGTATCTCAGTCAGCCCCTGCATCTCCCAGGGGCAGGGGCAGTGCGCCTCCAGTGCTGGTGCCTCAGGGCAGTTTAGGCCAGGCTGAGATGGCCCTGGGCAGGGCAGCCAGTGATCCCAACATGCTGTCACACAGACCATCTGGGATGCACTCAACCCCCACCACGCCTCGGCGCATGTCACTGCTGGGTCGGTTGTCCAGAGTGCGGCGCAGCAACAGCATTGTGCCTGAGCCTAGCATTGCAGAGGAGGCAGGGCAGATGGAAGTGCCCCAGCCTGAGCAGCAGGGCTCTACTGAGCAGGTCCCTGGTGAGCAGCCTATGAATGGGGTGCCCTTTGCCGAGCAGCCCTTTGCCAATGAGCCCATTGAGGAGGCCCAGCCTGCCCATCAGGACTTGCCCAGTGGCAACGAAGGCCTGCCCATTGAGTTTGAGGCTCTGCCCACTGGAGATGAGGCCTTGCCTGCGGCAGACCCCAATGCAGTGGCTCAGGCTCCCTACACTGATCAGCCTCCTGTAGAGCAGTTTGCTCCTGGCAGCTCTTCAGCAAACAAGCTTGGGGCAGCACAGCTGCCACATGGAGGGCAGGTGGTTGATCAGGCCGTTGCCGAACAGGCTGCTCAGGAACAGCCCCTTGCTGAGCTGCCCTTGAGTGAACAGCTCACTAGCAAGGAAAGTGGGATGCCTGTTGATGAAGTTGCAGCGTTGGACAGCAGTGACATCGCCCCGGTGTATGAGCAGTCAGGTCAGTACATGCCGCATTTGCTGTAAATGTGCACAGATGTTCACAGTGTTTAATGCTGACACCCTGAATGGCAAATGAGGTTGCCCACAACATACAATATGTTCTAAAAGTGTCGGAGCATACCATAAATCATACTGCTTACATGGCGTACAGCACTGCTGACTGCCATACAGTAACATTTACCAGCGACAAGAGGGATGTAGAATGTTCACTGTGTCTCCATTAGTCAGTCCGCAGTTGACAAGTGTGCTGACTGCAAGCATGAAAACAGTGTCCCTTTTTGGCAAAGTTGACATAATGCTGGCTTGTATAGTTTGGTTTTGCTACTCTGAGCCATCCGTTGATGTTTTGCCTTTTGTACCAACTACCCAGTTCCACACCATGTCTGCGCACAGAGGCGCCAGCAAGCTCTGAGCCAGCCTCATCCTTACATGCTGACATACCAGACTTTGCTGCAGCCCCAGAGCCTGCTGCATCACCGGTGGAGCCTGCAGCGTCCCCATCAGAGCCTGCAGCATCCTCAGCAGAGTCTGCAGCATCCCCAGCCGAGTCTGCAGCATCCCCAGCACCTGCAAGTGTGCCTGCTTCCAGTCCTGTGGCAGCTGCCAGGGCAGCTGATGCTGCACCAGCTGCAGCAGCTGCATCAAGTCAGCCAGCAGTGGGAGTGCCAGGGTCAGCACCTGGCCCCAGCTTTGTATTCTCTCCCACTTACTCACCGGTGTTTGCGCCTGTGTTCTCACCAAATGCAGCTGCTGCACCGCCTTTTGCACCAGCTCAGCCTGCTGCAGCAGCAGCTTCAGAACCACTTGCAACCCCAGCCGCAGGTTCAGCTTCAACACCAGCTGCTGCAGCACGGCTGCCTGCTCAACATGAAGCATCAGATGCAGCACCAGCTACCGCACCAGCTGCTGCACCAGCTGCCAGACCTGCTACTTCGCAGCCTGCTCAATTGCAGCCTGCTGACACAAGGGCCGACACAGAGCCTGGGCCAAGCCTTGCCCATGCACCTGACCAGGAAGCAAAGGCTGTACCAGATTCTGAGACAGCTGCGCAGCCTGAAGAAGTGTCACAGCCAGAAGCGGCTCCAGACCCTGACAGGGCGCCACAGCGTGAAGCAGTTCCTCAGCCAGAAGCAAGTCCTCAGCCTGAATCAGTAGCAGAGCCTGAAGCAACTGCAGAGCCTGAAGCAGATGTAGAGCCTGAAGCAGCTGCAGAGCCTGAAGCAGCTGCAGAGCCTGAAGCAAATGTAGAGCCTGAAGCAGCTGCAGAGCCTGAAGCAGCTGTAGAGCCTGGAGCAGATGTAGAGCCTGAAAGACCTGTGCCTAAATCTGACGCCAACCAGACAGCTGCGCAAAGGCCTGCTCAGGCTGCTGATGTGGCAACTGCAAAAGCAGCAGAAGCTGCTCAAGCAGCTGCACCCAAGACAGCTCAAGCAGGAGCTGAGGCACCGCCAGCTTCAGGGCAGCCAGCTACAGCCCCTGAGCCATTGCCAGGGGCAGCTGGACCAGCCCCTGCATTGATGCCACAAGGGGAAGGGCCATCAGCAACGCCCCATGTGCCAGGGGCAGATACAGCAGGGCCACCTGCAACAGCAGCAAGGCCAGGATCAGATAGGGCCCAGCCGTCAGCAGCAGCCTCAGGGCTTCCAGCAGCAGCCCCAGGGCCTCCAGTGAGACCCTCCAGGCCATCATCAGCAGGGGCGCTCCCCTCAGCAGCTCCAGGGCCTCCAGCAGCGGCCCCTAGACCTTCATCAGCAGGTCCAGGGCCCCGGCCCTCTCCTGCAAAGAAAGGGAAGAAGGGCAAAGCACCTGATAGGCTGAGTGCCATTCTGCAGCGTCTTGCAGACGAGACCGCTCCTGTCTTGCCGCATGAAAGTGGTAAGCTCTTCCACTGTGCACAGACTGTATGGACTGTATTGAACCATGACTAGAATCGTATACAAGTGATGTGTATGGACAGCTATGACACAGCTGTTGACGAAAACCGCACAAACATCTTTGAAACACTTTCACTGAGGCCCCTTGCATTTCTTTGAATGCCAAGATGGCGCACTTGCACTAGCATGATGATGTCAATTTGTGTCATTTGGTTCAGCCTGCAGCTCATCCTTGCACCGCTCTTCTTCAGAATGTAAGACAGGTATGCAGCTATGACACTCCAGAATTGACAGTACCACCACTAGCAATGGCACTAGCACAGAAGTCTTCTGTGTATTGCTGCTCTTGCTTGCGCTCTTCTTCGTAGACGCAGAAAACCCTTGCGGCCATACCATTTCAGGTCTAGCAGCAGCAGCAGCAGCAGCACACCCTCTTTCTGTTGCCCTCAGGTGGTCTGGGGCAGCTTTCAAGCATGTCCTCATTCAACACCCACAGTGATGAAGTGGCATCCCTTCATTCCAAGATGGACCAGCTCATTGCAGCCTATGCCCTTGCATCCTCACCAAGGGGGACCTACATCCCTGAATCCATATTTGCCCCCACCCCAGACACCAGGCCACAAGTGGTAGACACATCACTCACCTCTGCTGTCAGCATCGCTCCCAAGCACAGACTTTCAGAGCCAAGCAGCCCTTCTGCTATCAGCAGTCAGGAGGATGCTGCCCAGGGCAGGGCTACTGCTGGTTCTGCCTTCAGCCCTGCTCCAGACAAGGCCATGCCTGGGAGTGCCCTGCGCCTCACCCCTTTACAGATCCCGAATGCTACGCCCAGTGCTGCACAGGCCACTCCACCCAAGGTCAGGTTCTCTTTTGCAGTACCAGACGGCAGTCCTGGCAATGAGTCAACCCAAGATGATGAGTCACAGGGCAGCACAGCAATAAGCAGCAGCTCAGGGGCAAAGGCTGTTAGCGCAGATGCAGCAGCTGGCACACCTTCTGCAGAGCAGCAAGCTCTCTCCTTGGCTGGAGCTGCAGCCAAGCCTAAGAGGTCATTCAAGCAGTTCTTGAAGCAAGCGCTGCATTGAGGCTGGACACAAGCAGAGGGCTGCAGGGCATTCACCTCCAGAAGGGATTTCATACCGTATGTACATGCCTGAAGTGATTATCATGATCACAGGCATCATGGCATGGTGGCGATGGCAGTGTTAGGGAACACGGCAGCAGATTGTGCCTGCAGCTGTGGGAATGGTTTGAGTTTGTCAATCCTTGGTGGCGAGGAGAGTCGGGAGCAGAAGTCAGGTGTGACTAAGCTATGCAGTTCAGGCTGCTCATCACAACATAGCATCAGTGTGCAGGTCAGCACCAATCATCCAATTGCTTTCATCTATTGACTGCATCATTTCAACTTGGCTGTCTTGTGTATTGCTTATTGGTCATGCATACCAAGGAAGCAATTGTTGTTTGCACTGCTGACTGCAGGCATGTCTGTATTGCAAGTGTATGCCTTACTGTGGCGTCTCATGACAAGCACAACGATCCCTTACTTTTCCCTATGATCATGAGAACAATCCGCAGTCATTGCTTGCAAGTCATAGATTTTCCTCATCCAGTGACTGGCATTCTCTTCTAAATGTCTCTGCTTAGCAGTCGTTTTCGGGATCGCTGTCAGGACGGCCATCTCCAAGCAGATGTGTGCAAATGCAGGGCTGATCATAAGGTGGATGGCTGCTGCTCATGCGCTTCAGAAGGGCTGCAAGGTCTGCTAGACATGAGGACCACGCGCTGCAGCCGCTTTTGGCTTGCCAAAGTGCGTTGGATCATCCGTGACTGGATGTGGTGTTTGCGAGATGGAGGCAACAAGACATACCTTGCTTTGCCAGCAGAGTTTGCTCAGACATGCTGCACAGGGCCCGTCTGTACTGCAATCTTGACTCTTTTGACAGGCTGGCTTGCAGATGCGCAGTGACAAACCCGCTGTTGAGTGTCTTTGTATGCAGACACAGCATACCTGGTGTATGCTCTGCCTGTTAAGCAACAAACCTGTGGACTAAGGTTCAATCTTGTATATTGTAGTGATCAAAATTGCAATACTGCGTTATACCATTGAGTGTCCTGCCAGCTCCCATTGATCATCAAAATGCATGTGAGATATGAGCTGTGACAATGCCACGAGAGGCTTTGCTTGCGTGTTGTAATTGCAGTTACACTGCAGTCAAGTACGTGTAGGCAGCAGTTAGGTTAGTACTATAGTCATCATACATAACAGCCATCAGGCTGTCGCCTTTGGTTTAGCTGTTTAGGATCATAAGTAATGCATTTACTCATCGACCTTGAATTTAAAACTAGATTGAATGTGAATTGCGTTGTAGTTGCCAGATGCTGTGTGGCTTCATGAACTCTTGCATAAATAAATCTTGCTAGGCCTTTATGGACAAGAAGACAACACCTCACCCCTCGGACGTAGCACTGCTGTTGCTTCTGTCAACCACCTTGTAACTATCCCCAATGGGTACCCACTCTCACAGCTTCACCCGGTTTTGCCTGCATACTAGTCTGCGCGGCATACCACAGTACGCGTTACATTATTGCTGCAGCTGCCATTCCTCATGAGGTGTATCATTCTTGGCAAATTTGTGCAATCGTTGAATGTTGTATTGCTGCAGTTGTCCCTTTGCTGCCAATTTGCTGGAAGCTCCTGGAGCAGGGGAGGAAGTGTTGCTATAAGACATTGTTGTACTTGGCAGGCCTGACATGTGCTGAACTTTGGCAGCAACAGATGCAGCAGATTTGCACTGCTTATGCTTGCTAGGGCTGCTGCTAGGACATGCTGTCATACTTCAAGTACAGCTTCTGTGGCCTGCCTGATCTACAATCGAGCTACTAAAGCTGTTACTTATAAGTTGTGCAGCTTGCTAAGCTTGTTCCAAGGTTTGTTTGAAACAACGTTGCTATCAATTTGCCTATCAGGTGGGGGGTGGTGATGCGCATCAACGCACACAGCATGCATACATCCAATCTTGCAACAGTGTTTGGCATCAGGCTGCAGTAGCAACAAAAGGTAGTGAAGCCAAGGCACAAAAAGGTATTCAGTTCAAGTGTGTGATCACAGCAATAGCCTCTCAGCATACTTTTGGTCTGCATGCTGTGCATTGCAATTGGGATGCCTTGTTGGGTGGCAGGGTCCCAGCCTCCAGTGCGGCCAAGCAACTCAAAGTCTGTAGCTAGGTGTGAGTTGATGCCTGCCAGGCTGCTTGGTGCTGCTATGCGCTCCTCCCCTGTCATTGCTAACCCAGCATGGCAGCCAGGGATGTGTGAAGCACCCTAGCATATGATCTGAAATGACAGTCTGCAATGTTTTGCTGCCTGATGCATTGACTGTTTGCAGCCACTCTGATACAGCTCTGTCACAGCTCCCTCCCTGGTCTGCAGGGTGCTTGCCTGAGCTGGTTGCTGTTGCAGGCTGGCTGCTGCTGTCAGACCTTTCCTGTACAGGTTGGAGCACTCCGGTGTGACCAGCTTTGGGGCTGTGCAGATGGTGGAGGTTGGTGTGACACACAGGCTGAAGTAGTGGTTTTTCAGGCTGGCTGCAGCCGGGTCCAGGCTTAGTGGGGCCTGCACCTCGTGAACTCACTA
>JAABUK010012046.1_pt1 | contig 11102 bp, 9 predicted proteins | sample 5559141 | NCBI WGS metagenome assembly JAABUK01 (sample SAMN10711869, study PRJNA513367) | rock metagenome | isolation source: Antarctica rocks | place: Antarctica: Victoria Land, Pudding Butte nord | collected 2016-01-03
GACGCGGCCGATCCAGAACACCATTTCTCGGTCACACCCCTCGGATCCATAAGCGGCCCCGGGGCGAGGCAAGCTCCCCCGGCGGGGCGTCCCGGCCCCTTTTCGCCGGAATCCCCGGAAAGTGTGTTTGCGAGGTCTCGCTCGGGATGAATGTATTGACGATGCCCGTGGGCCGATCGCACCACCCGAGACCACGCCGAGTTGAGGCCACGCCGATGATCTGCTCCGAAGCCCGACGCCTTGCCGACCGCCGCGCCGCTCTGGAAGCCGCCGGGGGCGACTCGCCCCGAGGGGCTTCGCCCAGCCGGGCCCTGAGCCTGACCCGGGGCCTGATCGGCTCGGCCGTGGTGGCCGAGGACGCCGCCCTGATCGAGGAGCGGTCGCGCGACTTCTTCCGCACGCTCAAGCCGCAGAACGACTTCCATTGCTGGCTCGTCACCCAGGTCTCGCTCAACAGCATCCGCATCGACCGCTCGCAACGGATCGAGCGGCGGGTCCGCGACAAGATCGCCATCCGCGCCGAACTCGCCTGGGACGACGACCGGCGGCTGGCGGCGACCCTGCTCGGCGAGCAACTCGGCAACCGCCCCGAGGTCGTCGTCGACCAGCTCCGCCGGTCCCTCCACGGCTGCGAATGGCTGATGGGCCGCTGGGCGATGCTCGCCCACGTCGCCGACCTGAAGCGGGCGTGGACCCCGGCGCAGGAGCAGCTCGCCTTCGACCTCCTGGCCACGCCCCCCGAGTTCCGCGCAGGGCACAAACCCGGCGCCTCGCTCGACCTCGACGGCCGGGTGGTCGAAGGGGCCGACGACCCGGCGGCCGTCGCCCGCCGCGAGATTGCCGCCCTGAAGGCCCGCCGCGAGGCCCTCCGGGGCCAGGACGAGGCCGAGCGGGCCCTGGCCAAGGCCGACCTCGGCGACGACTCCGACCCCGAACTCCGCCGCCACCGCCGCCACGAGGCCACCTTGCACCGGCGGATCCGCTGGTCCCTGGACCAGATCCGCTACCAGTCGCCGGCCAAGGAGCCGCTCCGCGGGCTCGAAGCCGCCTGGCTCGGCCGCAAGGAGCCGACCGCCCCGAAGCTGCCAGCCCCCTTGCCGACGCCCGCACCGGTCGCCGAGGCCCCGATCACCGCCGGCCGCTTCCCCGACCTCCACGCGCCCTTCGACCTGGAGCCCGACGAGATCCCGCCCCCCGGCCAGAAGGCCGACTTCCCCGCCATCCTCGCCGCCCGCCACGACCGGAAGCTCCGCAAGGCCGAGGCCCGCCGCCAGGCCCGCCGCAAAAGGCTCGACGACCTCCGGGCCTGACGCCCGAAGTCCCCCCGACCGGCTCGAAAACCCCGCGGATCGCGCCGGGGCCCGCCCCCGGTCCGCCCCCGAACCGCGATCGTCTTTGAAAATTCGCAATGATCGGGAACTCTGCGTTGGCTGGGCAAATTCCGTCGTCGCGAGGAGTTCCGTCCTCGGGCCGATCCGGCCGCCGCCCGACCCTCCGCGCGGCCCGAAGCGACCCCCGGTCGCCGTCGAGGGGCCCCGAGGGCGATCCGGGGCCGGTAAAGGTCGGAACGAACCCATTTCGGGGGGCACCGCTCGGGGGTTGTCGGTCGGACGGGGGCGGGTTAGATTACACCTGGACCAGGCCCACATCTCGCTTGACAACCGCGATCGCCGCCGAACCGAGGGCCGGCCCGACGTCTCCCTTGCAGCCCAGGACGCATCATGCTCGAACTCAAGGCGTCGCGATTCCACCAGGCCGCCTTGCAGAGCGGCTTGATCGACGAGGCCGGGCTGGCCGCCTGCTTCGAGCTGATCCCGCCGGAGAAGCGCACGCCCGAGGCCCTCGACCGCCGCCTGGCCCGCCAGACGATCGCCACCGGCCGGCTTACCCTCTGGCAGGCCCAGCAGATCCTCGGCGGGCGCTCGTCCGGCTTCAAGATCGACAAGTACCTGCTGCTCGACCTGCTCGGCCGGGGCGGGATGGGCCGGGTCTACCTGGCCAGGGACCTCCGGCTCAACCGCCTGGTGGCCCTGAAGATCCTCTCGCAGGAGCGGATGAACAACACGCGGGCCATCGCCCGGTTCCAGCGCGAGGCGAAGGTCGGGGCCCAGCTCCAGCACGAGAACCTCGTCCGGGTCTACGACGAAGGGGACGCCGGCGGGATCCGCTTCCTGGTGATGGAGTACATCGAGGGGAAGAACGTCGGCCAGCTCATCGGCGAGCTCGGCTCGATCCCCTGGCCGACGGCCGCCAGGCTCGCCAGGCAGGTGGCGCTGGGGCTGGACCACGCCCGGCTCAAGGAACTGATCCACCGCGACGTGAACCCCTGCAACATCCTGGTCACCCATGACGGCACGGCCAAGCTGACCGACCTCGGCCTGGCGATCGACCTGAACGACCAGGACAACGTGACCCGCGACGGGGCGACCGTCGGGACCTTCGACTACCTCTCGCCGGAGCAGGCCAGGCACTCGAGGTCGGTCGACACCCGGGCCGATATTTATTCGCTGGGGTGTTCGCTCTATCACATGATCGCCGGTCACGTCCCGTTCCCGGTCACGAGCCTCCCGGAGAAGCTCTACGCCCACCAGTTGCACGAGCCCGACCCCCTGACCGAGACCGCCCCCGGGGTACCCGAAGGGCTGGCCGAGGTGGTCCGCCTGATGATGAAGAAGCGGCCCGAGGAGCGTTACCAGACGCCGCTGGAGGTCGCCCAGGCGCTGGAGCCGTTCGCGATCGAGGCGGGGTGGACGGCGACGGCGACGGCGGCGGCGGCGGCGGCGGCATCAACGGGCACGGCGGCCTCGGAGGCCGTCACGGCGACGGCCACGGCCACGGCGGCGAGGCCGGCCACGGCGGAGGGCCTCGAAGCGGCCCGGGGGGGCGTGGCGACGGTCGCGGAGGCCCCCTCATCGTGGGGGACCGGGATCGACGTCGGGGCGGTGGTCGACGCGGCGGCCTCGGGCTCGGCGGGCTCGGGGTCGAACCCCGGCGTGGCCGTCGGCGAGTCGTTCTTCCCGCTGGACCTCGGCCCCGACGAGCCGCTCCTCCAGGGCCTCAACCCGGCCCCACGGGGGAAGGCCAAGGCCAAGCCCAAGCCCAAGCCCCCGGCCGAGCCGAAGCCCGCGAAGGTCAAGCCGGGGCCCGCCCCCGGGGGACCGGGCCGGATCGGCTGGCGACCCTCGAAGCGGGCGATCCGGGCGCTGGCCGTGGTCGCGGCCGTGGTCGCGACGGCGGCCGTGGTCGGCACCCTGGCGAGCTTCGCCCTCTCCGGCCCCGGCTTCGTCCGCAAGCCCAACCCCGGCCAGGCCGAGACCACGGCCAGGATCAAGGCGGCCAGGCCGATCGCCCGGGGGGACATCGTCCTGGTCTTCAAGGACGGCGAGTCCGAGTCGGTCAAGACCCTCGCCGAGGCCTTCGGCCGGGCCTCCTCAGGCGCCGGGGCCGAGATCGTCCTCGGCCCGGGGGCCGTGATCCGGGTCGAGAACGCCAAGACGATCCGGGTCGCCGACGGGGCCCTGACGCTCCGGGCCGCCGAGGGCGCCCGGCCGGTCCTGGAGGTGAAGGTCAAGGGCCCCTCGCCGATGTTCCTGGTCAACGCGGCGCTCCGGCTGGAGGGCCTGACCGTGGTCGTCAAGTACGAGACCCCGGCCGACGCCCCGATCTTCCAGGCCGAGCGCGAGCTGGCCCTGGCCCGGTGCACCTTCCGCGCCGACGGCCCGACCGAAGGGTCGAGGTGCATCCTGGCCGAGGGCCGCAAGGCCGAGGTCGACGGCTGCCTCTTCGAGGGGTTCGAGACGGCCCTGCACGTCGAGGCCAACCCCGGGATGGCCGTCAGCCTGAGGCGGTCGATCTTCCTCTCGGCCAGGCCGGCCGAGGAGGCCCTGGGCCGGGCCCTTCGGTTCCGCTCGCTCTTCGGCCGGGGGGCGGGGAGCCGGCTCTCGGTCGAGTCGTGCTCGGTCCGGGCGGGGACCTTCCTGGAGGTCGGGAACTTCAACCCGACGACCGAGCTGGCCGTCGACGTCGCCGCCTCGGCCTTCCTCGTCAAGTCGTTGCTGACCTTCGAGGGCGACCCGAAGCCCCCGCTCGTCGGCGACGCCGCCCCCCTCCGCTGGAGGGGGAAGGGCGACCGCTTCAAGGTCCTCGGCCCGGCCTGGTCGAACTATCCGGGGGCCCCGGCCGACCTCGACGCCTGGGCCAAGCTGACGGGCGAGACCGGCGGCCAGTCCGTCGACCTGAAGCTCGCCAAGGAGCCCCCCGACCCCGCCACCCCGAAGGACTGCGCCCTGCTCGACGCCGAGGGCAAGGCCGTCGGGGCCGACCCGGCGAAGGTCGGGCCGAAATGATCCAAAAACTCGGTTAACGACGGCCGGATTTTACGATCTTATGAGATAGACGCCGCAACCCGTGGACCGGGGGATGCCCATGAGCACCGAGACTTCCTCGCGGTTCGACCCCTCGCCCGGCGTCCCCGGCGGCGACCGCTTCCGCCCGAGGGACGAGCCGCCCGAGCCGCTGTTCGGCCCGCCGAACGTCAACTACCCCGACCGCGACGGCAGGCCGATGGCCGACAACACCCTTCAATATGAGTGGATCGCCCGGATCAAGGGGAACCTGGATATCGTCTTCCAGGACGACCCCGACGTCTTCGTCGCCGGGAACCTGCTCTGGTATCCGGTCGAGGGCCTGAACCGCCGCCGCCTGGCCCCCGACGCGATGGTCGTCTTCGGCCGGCCCAAGGGATATCGCGGCTCCTACATCCAGCACCGCGAGGGCGGGATCGGGCCGCAGGTCGCCTTCGAGATCCTCTCCCCCGGCAACCGCAAGCGGGCGATGGACTACAAGCGAAGGGTCTACGAGCGGTACGGCGTCGAGGAGTATTACGTCTTCGACCCCTACAAGATCGGCCTGGAGGTCTGGATCAAGGAAGGGGACGAGTTCCGGCTCGTCGAGGAGTCGAACGGTTGGGTCAGCCCCTTGCTCGGGATCCGGTTCGAGCTGGGCGAGGACCTGACGATCTTCGCCCCCGACGGCCGCCCCTTCCTCGACATCGAGGAGGTCGCCCGCCAGCGGGATGAACTGGAACGACGCTCCGAGCGGGCCGAACGCCGGGCCGGCCGCGCCGAACGCCAGGCCATCGCCGAGCGGCAGAACGCCGAGGCCGAACGGCAGAAGGCCGAGGCCGAACGGCAGAAGGCCGAGGCCGAGCGGCAGCGGGCCGACCGGCTCGCGGCCCGGCTCCGGGAGTTGGGGCTGGAGCCCGAGGCTTGAGGTCGGCCCCGATCTTTGACATCCGAAATCTTCAATACTGGGCCGACCGGCTCACCCCCGGCCCTCGTCGCCGAGGAGGTGGCGGCTCGACTGGAGGATCCGGTGCTGGCGAGTGGTCCGGGCGACGGTCGAGGCGGGCTCGGCCTTGCCCTGGAGGTCGGCGAGGTTGGCCTGGCAGTAAGGGCACTCGACGACTTCGATGTGGAAGCGGAGGTAGGCCGCGAGGTCCGGGTCGAGGGCGTCGAGCAGGAGGCTGCCGAGCTGCTGGCGGCTCGGGCAGGTCAGCCGACCCCGCCGCCAGATCGCCCCGAGGGAGTGGAGGCCCGACTCGGTCCGGTCCTGGCGGACGTCTTCGAGCCGGGCGCGCAGCTCGGCCGAGTCGCGCAGGGCCTTCTCGACCCGGGCCAGGGTCCCGGCGGGAAGCTCGTCCTGGAGGTAGGCCTTCAGGGTCTCGGAGTCGATGAAGGCGTCGTGCTCGTCGGACATCGCGGGCTCACCCTTCGCCCAGGTGTTCGAGGCTCAGGCCCGACTTCCGGGCCATCTCTTTGAGTCGGCCGATCGTCTGGAACTTGTAGCTGGCCACCGCCTGCTCGGTCAGGTCGAGGTACTTCGCGGCGTCCTTGTTGGCCCAACCCTTGACGATCAGGAGCTCCAGGCAGCGGAGGCGGTCGAAGTCGCCCTTGGCGAGCCACTCGCGGACGAGGTGGCCCATCGCGTCGGTCAGGAGCCGCTCCTCGGCCTCCCGGCGCTCGCCGCTCCGGGCGATGCTGGAGGCGGCGCGGGCCCCGCCGGGGACCTCTTCGAGCGGCCGGCCGTGGTCGTCCGAGCCGAACTGGTCGATCGGCCGACGCCCCTGCTTGCGGAGGTGGTCGGTCAGCTTGTGGGCGGCGATCGAGAAGAGGTAGGCCTCCATGTCCCGCTTCTCGTCGTAGTGCGGCAGGCTGGTCAGGAAGCCGACGAAGGTCTCCTGGACCACGTCCTCGCTCGCGGCGCGGTCGCGTAGCCGGCTGTCGACGAAGGCGATCAGCCGCCCCTCGTACCGCTCGATGAGCTGCCGCCAGGCGCCGGCGTCTCCCTCACGGACCTGGCGGATCAGGAGGGACTCGGTGTCCGTCGTCGGCATCGATCGCGAGCCCTTCGGCCATCGAAGCGGGTCCCGGGTCGTCGAGGCCCATCGTAATCGGCGAGAGTCCGGCTTGCCTAGGCCCCGACCCGGGGTCGCGTCAGAACCCCTCGTAAGCCTCGGACCCGGCCGACTTGGCCTCGGGCCAGTGGGCCTCGCGATAGCCCTGGAACATCCAGGCCCCGACCGGCGGCAGGACGATCAGCAGGATCGCCCAGATCAGCTTGTCGTTCCGGCCGGGGAAGGCGTCGTCCGGCAGCCTCATCAGGCCGGTGAACTCCCGGACCCAGGCCTTGCCGAAGAGGATCAGGGCGAAGACCACGGCCGCCGTCAGGACCAGCGGGAGGGCCGGCAGGACGAAGATCCCGAGCAGGATCACCAGGGCGACCTGCCACCCCTCGGCCTGGCGGAACCAGCCGTTGACCCAGCGGATCGACTCGCCAAACTGCCTGGAGATCGAGGACATCGGAGGCGGCTCCCATCATCTTGGAGGATCGAGGTCAGGCCAGGTCGCCGGCGGCGGTCATCCGGGGCTTGGACTCGGGCTCGGGCCAGTGGGCCAGCCGGTGCGAGCGGAAGAGGACCAGGCCGATCGGGGGCAGGGCGATCAGCAGGGCCGCCCAGATCGGCTTGTCGAACCGGCCGGGGAGGTCGTCGTCGCGGAGGGTCATCAGGAAGCCGAACTCGCGGACCCAGAGGACCGTGAAGCCGACCACCGCCGCCCCCACGATCGCCAGGGCGAAGTAGCCGTCCTGGTAAGCATGCCGGTTCAGCAGGGTGTAGAGCAGGATCGTGCCGAAGGCGACGGCGAAGGCCTGCCAGGGCCGGACCCGCCGGGCGAGGTCGACCAGGCGGCGGAAAGCTCGGGCGATCGGGTCGCGGTAGGCCGTCAGCATCAGGACCAGCAGCGTCACCCCCGAGGCGAGCACGGCGGCGACCATCAGGTCTTCCAGGTTCATGGCGCGAGGCCTCCTCAGTCCGGGTCAGGCAAAGTAGCGATAGGCGGCCACCCCGGCCGCGCCGAGCCCGGCGCCGGCGACGAGCCGGAGGCGGTTGGTGTAATAGCCCTTGGTCGCCTCGTCGGCCTTGATGTAGCCCGAGAGGACCGCCAGGCCGACCAGCGCCACGGCCAGGCCGCCGCCGAGCCGGTGCATCCGGGCGGAGGCGACTTCCTTGCGGTAGGCCGCCACGATCCGTGCCCGCCGCGAGGGCGAGAAGTCGAGCTTCTGGCCGGCCCGGTGGAGGGTGTAGAGGCTGTCGAGGCCGGGGATCTCCGCCGCCTTCTCGGACGATTCGAGCCCCGAGGCGGGGCCGTCGAGGCTCCGGGCGACCTCCTGGGTGTGCGAGCCGAGGATCATCCGCTTGACCTCCCGATCGGGGACCTTCCAGGAGGTCGGGACGTCGGCGGCGAGCCAGGCGGAGACCTCGCGATCGACGATCTGGCGGAGGTCGAGGCCGGCCCGGTCCTCGGAGGCCGAGAGCCGGCCGAGCAAAACCCGGTGGCCGGAGGCGTCGGGCCTGGCCAGGGCCTCCTCCTCGGCCTCGGTCTTGGGGAACCACGGCGGGCTCGGCCGGACCGACGGGGCGAGGGCCGGGGCGGTCCGGCGAGCCCGATTGGAGGCGGACCGGTTCCAGGGGACGACCCGGATCGCGTCGGGCGGCCGGGGCGGGTCGGCCACGGCCGGCGCGAGGTGCGGGGCCAGGATCATCGGGCCGTCGTGACCGGGGCGGGCCACGCCAACCGGGCGGTCGGCGGGGTCGAGCGCGATCCGGGCGATCTCGGCCCTCGTCGCCTGCTCCTCGGCCTCTCGGCGGCGATCGGAGAGTAGCCAGGACGCGGCGACGGCCAGCGTGGTCACGAGGATGAGCTTCTTCATCGCGTCCTCAATCCTTCACCGAAAGGGCCGGGGTCCATGTCAGGGATTCGCGACGGCCGGGGCGTTATTGGCCGAGCCGGGTCAGGCGGCCATCGACTTTCGGGTCTTCTTCCGGTCGGCCCGGACGTACTCGGCGTAGCGGGCGGCGACCTCGTCCCAGGGGCTGGCGAGCTGCGCCACGACCGCCGTCAGGACGACCGCCGGGAGGGCGTAGGGGTGCGCGTCGGGCTGGAAGAAGAGCATCGCCGGGACGGCCGCCAGCAGCCCGGCCTTGAAGACCGGCCCGAGCCGGAACCGCGACTTCCGGTCGCGGGCCGTCAGGGTCCACCAGTCGACCGCCAGGCCAACGAGCCCGAAGTAGGCGGCGTGGCCGAGCAGGCCATTCAGCGTGCCCGGCTGGTACGAGTAGTCGAAGAAGACCAGCGTCAGGTTCGAGCCGGGCGGGGTCGCGGGGTCGACCAGCATCCAGCCGGCCAGGAGCTGGGCGAACAGGCCGATCAAGGCCCCGATGACGAGCTGGACGACCCGGCGGATCGTCAGATCGCCCTCGGCGTCGCCGGCGAGCTTGTTGCCGGCCAGGACGACCCAGCTCCCCACCAAGGTCGTGGCGAAGAGGTAGCCGACGTCCTGGGGCTGGCGGGCCAGGTCGACCTGCATCAGGGCCCCGCCCATCAGGGCCCCGAGCGCCGCGAGGGGGGCGGCGCGGAGCATCGAGGCCGACAGTTCGGCCACGCGGAGCCGACCGGTTGCCGGGGGCTCGGGGGGCGACGGCGGCTCGGGGGGGATCAGGGGGGCGGTGGCGATCAGCCGGACCCGGCGGGCGATGGTCGGGTTCGGCGTGAAAACCGGGGCCGGGGCCGGTCGAGCGGGCATCGGCCGCCGGGCCGGCTGGGGCTGGGGGATCGGCCAGCGGGCCCAGGGGTTGTACGAGGCGACCTTGGCGCGGGGCCTGGGGGCCTCGGGGCCGATGTAGTGGATCGGCTCCTCGTCGGTGATCCGCAGGACGTCCTCCTCGACCGGCGGCCGGGGCCGGGGGGCCGGCGCGGGGGAGGCGAGCTTCCCCTCGCCGATGAACCGGACGTCGCGAGGCCGGGGGGCGTCGTCGGGCGGCAGGAGCTGGATCACCCGGCCCTGGCGGTGCGCGGGGTCCTTGGCCAGGGCCTGGCCGACGATCGACTTGAACGGCTCGGGGAGCGGCGAGAGGTCCGGCCGGTTGGTCAGATGCTTGATGAGGACCTCGCCGACGCTCTCGCCCTCGAAGGGGACCCGGCCGGTGATCATCTCGTAGAGGATCACGCCGATCGCGTAGACGTCGATCGGCTTGTTGTACTTGCCCGTCGAGATCTCCGGGGCCATGTAGTGGCAGGTCCCGATCGACTCGGAGTGGTGGCTGGCCGCCTGCGAGGAGATCATCTTGGAGAGGCCGTAGTCGCCGATCTTGACGACGCCTTCTTCCATGAAAAGGTTGGCCGGCTTCAGGTCGCGGTGGACGACGCCGTGGTCGTGGAGGTAGGCGACGCCCTCGACCAGCCCTTTCAGCCAGGCCCGGGCCTCGTCCAGGGGCATCCCGTCGGGGTACTGCTCCAGGACGGTCGAGAGGCTCGGCCCGGCGACGTATTCCATGATGACGAAGGTGTCTCCTTCATCATTGGCCTTGATGTCGTGGATCGCCAGGAGGTTGGGGCACTTCAGGTTCATGCACTGGGCGACCCCCCGGCGCTCGATCTCGAGGTTCCGGGTGATCAGCTTGAGGGCGACCTCCTTGCCGGAGTCGCTGGTGGCGTAGTAGACCTCGCCGAAGCCGCCTCGGCCGACGGCCCGCTTGATCGTGTAGCCTTCCAGGGGGCGGGCGCCGGAGGTGAAGGTGTAGCGGTGCTGCCCCTGCGGGGTGTTCCTCGGCATGTCTGGCTGCCCCTCGGGCCGTTGGGGGCCCGACTCGTTGGTAGGGAGGAAGTCGATCGTCTCGGTCAAGGGGGTCGGGTTGTTTCGGGTCTTCGCGTTCATCGCCGGTTCGACTCCCATGCGTCCCGTCCCGCCTCGTCCCATCGATCGCAGTGATTCGCCCGGGTCGGCCCGAGATTGGGGCTTTTGCCCCTCGATCATCGCATCCCGAGGCCGGCCCGGGCGGAAGATTTCCGATCCGGGATCTCGGATCGCTCCCCGTCAGGCCGGAGAGGTCCGGGGCCCGAGGGGTTCGAGGCTGAAGGAGTAGCCTTCGCCGAGGACGCTGGATTGCAAGGTCAGGGGGGCCCTGGCCGCGCAGGCCCGGCCGTCGACTTCGATCGGGCCGGGGGCCCGGCACCAGAGGGCCTCGCCCTGCCGGTAGAGGACGATCGGGGCGTCCAGGCCGGGCGAGGGGACGTGGGCCTGCTTCGAGCCGCCGACGATGCAGGTCTCGGCCATCAGGATCACCCCGTCGACCGCCAGGGGGAGGCGATGGCGGCTGACCACCCGGAGCCTGGCGGTGGCGCTGACCGGGCTCGGCTGGCGGAACTCCAGCTCGACGGTCGCGCCGAGCCGGATCACGTCGCCGTCGCGGAGCGGGGCGGTGGTGACGGGCTTGCCGTTGACGAAGGTCGGCTTGACCGCCCGGACGACGTACCCCTCGCCGTCGCGGGCGAGCCGGGCGTGGTCGCGGGAGAGGTCGCCGAGGAGCTGGACGTCGGCGACGGAGTCGACCCCGGCCCGGCCGAGGACGACCTCGTCGTTGAGGCAGACGAGGTAGCCGCCGACGGCGTCGAGCCAGAGCAGGAAGCGGCCATCGGGGCCGGGTGCCCTGGCCTGCGCCAGCGCCCTGGCCGGGGCGATCGGGATGCTGCGGAGCCCCCGGG
>JAABUK010012047.1_pt1 | contig 11101 bp, 7 predicted proteins | sample 5559141 | NCBI WGS metagenome assembly JAABUK01 (sample SAMN10711869, study PRJNA513367) | rock metagenome | isolation source: Antarctica rocks | place: Antarctica: Victoria Land, Pudding Butte nord | collected 2016-01-03
TCCATGAACAACCCCCCCAAAAGAGCAACCCAACACCCTCAGCCATTTCGTCCTCGTATACCCTCTTCTCCCCCTCTTCCCTCCCTCTATCCACCTTCCATACCTTTCCCACCCTCCCTCACAATCCAAATCTCATATCCCATTTCCTAATTTACCTCATATGTGCACACAAGCCTGTTACTTCGACATGATGCACGGTAGTGCTATCGCTATTTTCATGGCTTTGATTACTCATGAGGATCAAGAATCTTGTCGGACATTGAAACGGGAGCGCGCTATCGCATGCAGAATGTGCAGTTGTAGCTGCATAAAGTTCAGGGAAAGGCATTATGATTAGGCGGATAGATGGCATTATCGAGGCAGTAAGTTTGGAGAGAGTGCAGCCTGACGAAGCTGCCATCGTTGACCGTGTTGCATGTCATCTAAGTCCAGACCATTCATCAATCGAGTTGCACGTTGAAGGGATGTTGGACAGGTGTGCTGCATTCCATGAATATTCGCAACATGACAGCCGTCTCCGACCATCAATTGACACTTATACTACAATAACAGCTAGTGAGTGGCATCAGCGGCGCTACCCTCAGCGCCATCTTGCCTCTGACCATACCCCTTGAAGACCGACCAACCCGCCTCCGACGCCCAAATCGCCAACGCGCTCACAATCAACAGCTCCTCAAGCCGCTTATCCAAGCCCTCAGCAATCTCAATCTCACCCCCCTTCTTCCAATTAAACATGCCCCCACTGGACATACTCGCCACAAGCTGGCCTCCATCGTCCACGCACCTATACACAGTTTTGGTCAAGTGCTTATCCACTTTCCAGCCAAATGTCCTTCTGGACTCCAGCCCGACAGACGTGTCGAATTCGTAGTCGCTGCGCTGCAGCCTGAACTTCTCGCGACGCATCTCTTCCCACACCAGGCTCTGTTCGGTGTCGTCTTGGTAATCGCCGCATCCGAGGAGCACGTGGCGCGAGGTATAGTGGAGCTTTGCGACGGCGACCACCGGGGCATTCTTCGAGTCACCGGAGCGCAGCTGGAGCTGCGGCTTGGTGGTTAGGAGTGTGCTTTCGCCGTAGTACATACAAGGCCCTGAGGAGGAGCCGAGGTGCAGCTTGACGTTGCTTCTGGAGGCGGTATAGTATAGACTGTAGGTCTTCATTGCGGAGGAAGAGGTCGGATGGGGAGGAAGGGGATCTGCAGAGGGCTGCTGGTACTGTCCATGAGATGGCTGCTTGCCCTGTCGAGGATCGGTTTGATCCTAACCATGAGGTAATGGGGAGATCCTTCCTACTGGATGCAATCTGCTCGCTTTAGGAGGATCTTCCAGGATGTATGTGAGTCTCACTATGTGGAGGAAACATGGCTACTTATTGTCCACAGAAGGGACACGTAGATTTATAGGCTCGGATATAGCGGGTTCCCCTCCTCTGGGGTGAGTAAGCTCTAAGATCGTAGCTGAACCAAGACCACCGCATCGGCCGATAGCATAACATTGGCAAGACCGTCAGCATCCTCCCACGTGTTCACTCTGACTATTGTCATCATTCGATAGAAAAATCATAACGATGACAACAAGTGCCGCAATAAAGGCGCGGGCGGAGTCACAGAGCGAGCCAAGCTTTAAGCCAAGCTTTATATTCCAGTCACCAATATCGTTTCGTCGTTCCCACTGGCTATTTGGTCTGACTAACGTCTGGGCAGACTTGCTGCATCGCCTCCGTTAGCTCATGCACTTTGACCGAGCGCTGAGTCATCGAACATCAGGTAGGATGCGTTTGATCGTGCTTCCGACTGTTGAAAAGAATGCTCTGCCAGGACGGGAAAGTCCTAAGTCAGCGCTGATGGGATGGCCTCTGCGACGCTGCGACGGCTGCTTGGGCTTCTTGTTGTTTGGGAGCCAACGTCATCCCGTCCAACCATTGCTCCCGGAGGTGTATATTCCAGTTTCCGGTACGATCATTGCCGTCGTAGTCGACCAGAGTATAGGTGAAGAAAATTTTTAGTCAATAATGAGAGCAGGTGTCGAGACATCATTTGCGAGCGACAACCTTCAACCGTACATACCCCAGGTACATATTCCCATCCTCCTCGTGCGTAAGAATCGTCTTGAGAACATCACACACTTCTCTCACAACAGCTTCCCTCCTCTCATCCGTATCCAGAACCTCCAAGAACTGAGCACCCATCAACCTCAGCCAACCTTCTATCCCACCCTCCTTCTGCGTTGTCAGTTTCGTAGGCCTGTACTCAAGCTTCGATCGCTGCACTTGAAACCCTGCCTCTTCTAGCATGTTCTTCATCAGCAGCTCTGACGGAAAAAACCACGGACTGGTCTCTCTGGCCTTCTCAATGCTGACACCCTGGTGCACAAGAGCTGCCAAGAGAGCTGCGTGAACCTCTGCAACATTTCCCGCTCCACCCATCTCGAACACAAATTCTCCTCCCTGCCGTAGGGTGCGGTGTACACCCCTCAGCACCGACATCCGCGTCGATGCATCTCGAAGGATCCAATGCAAGGCGGCATTTGAGAAGACCTTATTGTATTGCCCCTCCTTGACGTCCTTGCTGCTCTCGAGATATCGGCAATCAAGCACATGCCAGCTAAGATTCGACGCGGTACCGTAGGTCGATTGACCAGCTTCGATGAGGTTTGCGGAGGCGTCGAAGCCGGCGACACGGGCAGAGCGCTCGGCGATCTTAGCGGTGAGAGCGCCGTCTCCGCAGCCTAGGTCGAGGATGGTATCGGTGGCTTGGGGGTCGAGCCATTGCATGATCTCTTGGGTGAGGAGGGGGACGAAGGGGGCAGAGGCATTGTAGGCAGAGTGGGTCCAGTGGTCTTTGGATTGGGCTGCTGATGAAGTAGCGCCATGAATGATGGAGTCTCGGCCTTCTTGCCTTGACTGCTTGTCAGTGCCATGCTTCACTGGGCTATTGCCTATGTCCGACACCATCGTGCTAATCACTTGCTGAAATCAAGGCTCGAGCGACAGTGAGAGCAGTTCTTGGAATCAAGGACTTGGTGAGGCTGGAGAATAGTCCTCAGGATCAGTAGGAACGATAGAGAGGAAGGTGTCATGGCTCAAGCCTCGAGCATGCACAACTTATGTACTCGACATTTCGCGATGCTTCCGACTGATCGCAACAGGGGATCTTCATAGTACAGATTCCCCAAAGAGCTGTGCTCCGGCATCGGATAGGTCGTCTTGGGTCTTCCAACTCCGACCACTCAGAGAGGCTTCGATTATGCTGAGTAATCGCCACGGTGGGCTGTTCGTAGCTCAAGCGCTAGATCGACCCTGTCCTTGGCGGTCACTCAACGCGTAAGATCGCAGCATTTATGACTGATAATCATTGAATCATACTACTAGGAGTCCAACAATCTCTGCATGCTAAAGAATCGAGACAGAACCATTTCCCTCAATAGTAGTACGCTCGTGCTGGAGAGCCTTATTCTTGGCCTCACATCGAGAGCTGCACTATGACATAACTTTTAGGTAAAGCAAATTGGGTCTGCCCATTCAGGGGCGCCATGCTTATCTTGCCCTTCAGTGTCATCTCAGACATGGGGGCGCGCAAGGTGCAACTGCCCTATCAACACCCGAGGATCTGACATCCACTCGTCCAACTTCCTCCAGATAATTTGATATGCATTGATTGCCCCTGCGACACCAGATGGAACGAGCACACGACCGCTTGCTCCAACGGCCACATCCCACGCGGAAAGCCACGATACCCTAGAATAATTCTACGCTTGGATAATGCAGGGCAGATCGACCGAGGCTTGCAGCTCACAATCCTAATTTATATCAATCCTGAATCGCCAAATCTCTGGCACTCTCACTGACAAATCTATATCAATGCTTCCGTCGGGAGCTGCCGCCTTTGCAGCCTTAGCGGACAGTGTAATAACCGCAGTGTTGGTCCGAGCTTGGTCAGAGCGTTGCTCTTATGATCACTGATAGCCGACCACAACTTACGTCGGCTTCTTAGCAGTTGTCACTCGACGACATTGTCCGACCCTACCCAGCCTTACCTCTCGATGGGATCATCGTCCAACAGGCAAAGCTGACCGAGTCCCAGCTAATTACTTGAGCAAGCCAGCCAGTCAATTGTCTCACAACGAAAAAGCCTCCTATATTATACCCCGATACCATGGCTGCTGCAGTGGCATTCCGCCAACCACTCTTGCCAGCAGCCATTCCGACCATGCCAGCACCCGCACCATCCTCCCAGCGGTCGAATGACAGCCGCTCCACCGACTCACGGCCCTCCCCCTCGGCGAGCCACAAAGGCTCCAAAGGACGCAAGGAGCGGCCATGTGACGCTTGTCGAAGGAAGAAGAGCCGATGCGTGATGAGTGAGGCTCAGCCAACTTCATGCGTGGCGTGCAGCACCCATGGTCATAAGTGTACCTTTATCGAGGACCCACGGCCGCGGAAGAGGAGATTGGACTCTGATGGGAAAGACCCCAACCTTGGCAAGCGGAGGTAGGAGACTCAAAGCTCCAAGTGCCATCCCTCTATAAGCGGTGTCGCTGACAATTCTCTCAAGATCGGTCCTCGACATGCAGACTCCAAGCAATCCGCAAGGAGCAGTGAAAATAAAACAGGAGGAATCCGGAGGCTCAAATGCTTCGCGTTCCGATGGTTCATCTAATAGCTGGCAATATCAAGGGTCACATATGGGCTACACGACGGAGCTTGATCCTATCCTATTCGATGTTTCGCATGCGGGAGAACTGAGCTATCAGAAGTCTGATGGTCGGAATGCCTTTCTCATACCTCAGCCGGGCACCCCTCGTTACACCGAGCCGCAGACAAGCTTGATCCAGACTATCGAAAGATACGTTGGTTCCCATGGGCCCTCTCTCATACAGCACTTCCGATCGATAAATCGCAGCCTGCCCATCATTGAAGGTACCCTTTTCGAGACGTACAACAGTCGCCAAAGGGGTTCTCTCGATCCTGCTCTGCTTTGCGCCATATATCTTGTTGCGGCGACATCGGGGCTTCATGAGCTGGAGAACGCTCGTTGGCAACAGATTGATCTGGTACAGCTCGAAGGTTTGGCTTTCAGACTGTTTGAAAATGCTCTTCTCAGTCCGACCCTGTCGACGATTCAGGCAGGGCTGCTTCTCATGCAGATGTCCAACATCGATTCGAAATTCTTGAACACGCAGCTGGTGGGCGCTGCCTTCGAGCTTGGCCTACATCTTGACTGCTCGAATTGGACAATATCCACGCTGGAACTTGGTTTAAGAAGGAGATTAGCCTGGGCTTTGTATATGGAAGATCAATGGTGCTCCTTGGTACATGGTCGACCGTCTTTGATCTCGAAAGCTCATTGGGTTATGCACGATCTCTGCGTAGGAGATTTTGAATCCACCGACCGTCTTGATGAAAATGTCTCACACGAAGACTTGAAACTCGGAAGAGACTGTTTCTGTCAAATGGTAGTTCTGACGGGCATACTTTCTAGTATTCTGGAGGCGCTCTACACCCAGAAAGCAATGCAAGAATTTGATGATGCCAAAGAAAATGGGACCAGGCTGGTGCTCGCACGAGCGAAGCCTATTCAAGTGACGCTCAAGGAATGGTTCACGCGTCTGCCCAAGGACCTAAAAATGGACAATGGGCAGGCACCTGCGACTATCGGTACTTGCGCTCTACTCAACAAGTCCGATCCCAGACTAATGTGCATAGGACATCTCCATCTTGCTTACTTCGCTACCGAGATAACCCTCCATCGCTGCATAATTCGCTCCCTCGGCTCTACCTCTGCAGACACCTATCTCACGCACGTGTGCCGATCAGCGGCCAAGGCTCGTCTCATCTCTGCCATGGAATTCGTAAATCGGCTTCGCCCTATTCATCTCATATCCTTTTGGTACTTCCCCTCTCGAGTCAATTTCGCCCTGATTGCAACATTTGGCAGTCTTTTGCTTGCCACAGCGCCTTGTCAAGAAGAAGCAGACTTCTACAAAGCAAGGCTGGCTGAGTATAGATGGGCACTATCAGTCAGCGCTAAGACCGCCGGTTTCCTGAACTTTGCGATCGAATCATTGGAGTCATCGACAGGCTTGCTCAGGGACATGCCAAAGAAGCCGAAGCTTGAAGAAATGGACGTGAGGGAAATGCCAGCGCCGCCGCCACCATCACTACCGAGAACGATATTGGTACCTCCACCAGAGGAAGAGGAGGAAGACGATGCTATGGACGATGGGACCGATACACAGTCCGTGCCCATACCGGTACCGGACAATTTTTCTCAGCGCTCAGAGCTCTTGTCCCCCTCAGCATCTGCGTGGAGCGCTCCAGCACGATACACTGGCCACGCCCACGAAGCGTCCTTTGGACCCTATATTGGCCCGTTCGCTGGGCTCGGCACACGGGACTGGTTCGACACGACGCATCATGGATCGCCAGAGACTGAGCGGGTGAGCTTGTGGGCCGCGTAGTCTGAGTTGAATAAATGCGATGATTGCGCAGTCTTGCTAGGAATTACGGAACAAAGAACGAGGGTGGTAGCGAATGGCAACAGGATCTTTCATTCATCAGTTCTCGGTGAAGACGCAGTGTTCCCTGATGCGGAGCGGACCGACGAATGGGGGCGATTATAGAAGCACGAGGTCTTTTGCGGGTTGCCTAATCAGGAAGCTCTTGTCGATTTTATACCCTACAATACGTGGATTTCGTTTTGACCTTTGAAATGTTGCACATTGTGGCTTACCATTTGATGACGTTCTAATTACTCTGCGCGCATGAGGTCAGGCTGCCGGCACAGAAGTACAGCCACCAATCAAACGATCACGATGTCGTTCCTGCGTCGTAGTTCTTCGATACTCGCCAAGCAGGTACATCTCCTATAGAAGAAGCAGCATGCATATCCAGTTTTCTTATATTTTGATCATGTTTGATCCTTGTACCTAAAAATGCCTTCCTTCTACGGAATTGTACTCGGCTTGGCCCAGACCGCGTTCCTGTTCACGCAAAACGCTGCAGCTGGGCACTGTCTCGATTTCCCACTAAGTTATAGTAATACTACCGCCCAGAATATATGCTGCTTCAATTACCCTGGGGGCGAGCTTCTGTAGACGTAGTCCTGGGATATTGACTCTGCTATTGGGTCCACTGATTGATGGACGGTCGTGGTGTTTGGTATGTTCACTTTTTAATGAGTTCAAGTACTTCATCGTTAATAGAGCAAGGCCAGCGGCAACCTAGCATGCGAATTTGCAGCCCACGTTCCTATTGCCATTGTTAAAATTGTCAACCGTGCAAGGATCCTTTCTTCCCTTGGACGAGTTGAACGTCTGATCATTGTAAGTAAAAACCAACGGGTCTGCATCAAGGCCCAGGGCGGTCACTGTGAAGGGTCCCTTCATTCCGATCAAAGGAACCGGCTTCCCGCTAGGCGCAGCCACCTTCCCGCTCGAAGCACCATCAATAGGCGCGACACGGGTGTCTTTGACCGAGGCTTCGATCTCGTAGTCCCCGGTCGGGTTTTCGCCCTCTTCGTGTTTCTGGTACTGTTTGACAAGCACGACACACGTGCCACCAGCGTACGTGGGCGTGGGCTGGGCGGCCGTCGTGCCAATGGGCGACGGTCTCGTGTATGTATTGATGAAGGTTGTGGGACCGCCGATTGCAATGACGGGGCCTGTAGGGAGCGGATATGCTGATGTTGCGCTCACGGAGGGCTCACTGGGGGGAAGCGGGCAGTCGAACGTGCAGTCCAGTTTCCTCGAGCCGGAATCGTAGGAGCCAATCTGACATTGCTTTGCGTTGGCCGTGCTGCTGAGCCAGAATTGGTCTGCGTACCAGAAGGATAATGGGTCGTTGTCGCCGGTGCCGGTGGCTACTATCAGATCGAAGGGCAGCTCGCTGTTCACAACCTCGAGCGGCTTGATGGCTGGTTCTTTCGTTGCTGATGCGATTTCATGGTTGGCGTTGTCAAAGATATCGATCGCGAGTTGGAAGTTGTTCAGTACGTTCTCGCCATTTGTCATCTCATTCCTTTGCCATTGTTCAACGTGTACTCGGCATTTGCCTGGTTGATACAATCCCGGTGGTTCCATGCCTTCGTTGGCTGACACCAGGTCACAAACCTTATTTTTATGTGTATCAAAGCCGATCTTGGGGCAGCCGACACCATGATCATCTAGGCCTGCTAGAATGTCGCACACCGGGATGTTGACCACGCCCGGTGCTTGAAGATCATTCACAATATTGCCATTTGAGGCCGCGGTTGCATAGCCGTTAGTTTTGGAATGCTTCTGCCAGCCTAGAACGGAGGGGATGATGAAATCCTGAATTGTGAGATTGGCATATGTTTGGCTGTTGTTGGCCATACTCGTATGGGTTCCACCTGGAAGAGCATGCGCACCGTTACACCTGGGACCGGACACTGTCTCCTCGTTGTTATATGTCGGTATCGCGTCTAGCAGATAGTAACAGTCGCCCTGGAAGTCAAATTGGACATCAAGCTTTTCGACTCCTGGGAGATAATAGTTCCCCACAGATGTAGTCTTCTTCGGATCTACATCTGAACAAGCTCCGGTATCGAAAGCGATGAATGGAGTATGGGTATAGCCGTCAACTTCGAGGTTCTGCCATGTCACAAGCGCTAGCTGCTGGTAGAGAAGCTTCTCATATGCCGACTGTAAATTTATGAAATAAGTTTTGGGGTCCCCATCTTGCTGCATTAGCTGTCCGCCGCTCATCTGATCCTGCAAAGATATAGTGACATTCGCCCTCCCATCAGAGGTGGCGTGGGTGTAGGTGCCGGTTTGAAACAGGGTGTTGGCCATATCTGCGTAAGCTTTCTTGCTAGCGCCGAGAATCATTCCCAGCGGACCTGCATCGTCCGGGCTAGTGGGCAGGGCACTGAAGTACTTTTCTAAGCCAATACCAGTCCCGAGTCCTGTAGCCATACCTGCAAGAGCCCCTCCGATTCCTGGAATGAGGCCTGCTAAACCCCCAACAATAGCCGTGAATACAATGATAGTCATAATACCCGCTGACTCGTCTGGTACTGGAGCAAAGACTTGAGCAAAATGCTTCATCTGGGCCAAGCAGGCCGCACCGGCTGCTTCGAGCGCGTCATAATTGGCTTCGAAAGAATTGTGAGCGGCTGTCAATGATTTAAGCAGAGCGAATGAAGCTGGGCCAGTCTTACAACTCTCACAACGCGGAGATCCCGAGCATGTACCCGGTCCAATTGCACAAGTAAGGTCCGTATCGTCGCTATCCTGAGCGAAATGAGCAGCTGCGGTGGTCCAGCTGGGTTCCTTCGTGCCGTTGAGTGTAGCAAGATCTCTTATGCCGTTTTGGCAACCAACATCCTTGCTTTGACAGTCGCCTTTCGACTTACCAAAACACTCCTTACATACCAGCTTATTTGAGTTATACATGTCCAAAAATTTTGTCACTGCGTCGTCGCCTTTGACTGCATCCCATTGCTGTGATGCAGTCAAAGAATTGAAGTCGTCACATATAATATTCATCGAACTTAGACTAGGAGTCGGTATACTATTATCTATGGAGAGAGATTAAGTAGAAAGAAGAAATCTAGTTGTAACTATAATATTAGTAGGATTAATATATTAAAAAGGGTTATATCCTTAAATATTACTACTTATAAATATTAAAGTAGGGAAAGTAAATATAGTTATTAATATAATAAAGGTAGTAATAAAATACTTAAAGCTATTATTACTATAACTATTATTACTTATAAAGATTAAGGTTAGTAAAATAGATAAGGTTATTAACTTAGAGACTATTAAGGAAGGTAATAAAGCTATTAAAGTAATATCCTTAAAGAGGTCTAATAAGGCTATTAACTTAATTAATATTATATTAATACTTCTAGAAAATTTTTAATTAATTAGATTACCCCTAGCTAAAAGAAAGATAAGGCTATAAATAATAATAGAAAGATAAAAAGACTTTATTATAAAATATATAAAATAAATATAAGGATTAATAATTAAATTTAAAGCCTTATAAAGCTAATTAGCTAAAGTTTAATAATAAAGGATATAAATTAGAAAGAAGCCTTTTAAGGTATCTATATATAAAATATAAAATAGTATAATACTATAAATAAAAAAGCTAGATACTAAAGTCTTATATATAATACTTAATAATTAAATAGCTATTTAGGGCTTTATAAGTATTTATTAATATAGGAGCCTAAACCTATATTATATATAAGGGAACCTTTAAATTAAATATAATTAACCTTAAATTATAATAAGGATAATAAAAGTTTATTTTAAGCCCTTAAGTTAAAACTTTAATTTAGATATTCTATAATAGGAATCCTCTTTAAAAAGATAAAGACTAACTTAAGTCTATAATAATTAAGATTAATAAGTTAGATATAATATACTTTTTAATACTTACTTAACTATCCTATAAATATATTAATAATATAATATATTATTAAAATATATAAGCCTTATTTATACTTTTAATATTAAAAACTTTATAAATTATTATAATATAATATAATATAAATTATTAAAGATTTAATAGAGCTTTATTAAATAATTATATATTTCTTATTATATTTATAGATATATTCTTATAAAGATAGATATACCTCTTAAAATAAATAGATAGAATAGAGGAAGGAATAGGTCTTATATATAAGTATTAGGAAGTTTTATATAAGCGCTAGGTTATACTTAATATCTTAATAAGGCTTTCTTAATAAAGAATAGTATATAAATAGCTATTTATATTTAATATATATTTAGAGACTTAAATTTTAATTATATTAAATTATAAATTCTTTAGATCTTTTAATATCCTCCTTTTATATATAATCTTATAACTTTATAATTATATATTTAATAAAGCCTTAAATTATTATAAGGATACTATTAATCCTTATAATTATATTATTATTTAAAATTATCTTTACTTCTCCTTATACTATTTTAAAGCCTTTTTAAAGGAGTAAATTACTAGCTAGGATATCCTTTAATAAAGAATTAAAATATTAATATTAAGAGGATAAAAGAAAACTCCCTAGCTATTTAAATAAGGATATTAGATATCTTAAAGTAATTAAATATAATAGGAAGAAGG
>JAABUK010012048.1_pt1 | contig 11100 bp, 14 predicted proteins | sample 5559141 | NCBI WGS metagenome assembly JAABUK01 (sample SAMN10711869, study PRJNA513367) | rock metagenome | isolation source: Antarctica rocks | place: Antarctica: Victoria Land, Pudding Butte nord | collected 2016-01-03
CTGTGAATGCACATGAGAGTCATCTTCACCATTGTCTTTAGCCTACCTACTTTGCAAAACTTTGGGCTTCGTGTGTTGCAGGGCAGAAGCTGCGCCTCCAAGACGCCGCTGGTGGCACCGACTGAAGCGGAGCACACCAATCTCACCCTCTCCTGACACTTCTAGCTATCAGTTCCTCTGGACAGACCCCAACTACTGTTCAGGAGGACTGCTGGCTCATGACCCATGCAAGACACTGCCAGGGACTTGCAGCACTGCAAATGAGATCATTCAGGTCCTGCATCAACTTTGGCACCTCACCTTTTCCACAATGCCCTACAGCTATGGATTGTGCTTATATTCATGATGTTGCCTGCGCCTCCGCCAACCACAAGCAAGTTACATAATGTGTCAACTGTCTCCAAATCACTCAGGGAAAGCGCTGCTATCGGCAGAATTCAGGATGTTGAAATCATCATCAACACTTGCTATGCAGAAATGACATGTATGCCCTGCCATGACATTCAGATCATGGTTTGGGTATGCTGCAGCACTCTAGCGCAAGCCCATCAGCTTGAATGTGCTCATTGCATGACGAGCTAGCTCAGAAGAAACATAGGCCTTGTATATGCTGCAGATGGTGACACAGGCTGCAAGGCGCTTGACAACAACAAGCCAAGCAATCAACAATACAGTATACCATGTGCAGCCATGCTTGCGTAGCACAAATGTGCCCCTACACTTGCATACAGAGGATGCTCACAGGCCAGTGCAGCAGCCCACTGCCATCCCTCCCTTCACAGAGCACACACCTAGAATGGTACAGCTTGACATTGGAGTTGGTCGTGGTGCGTCTCACGAGTGCATATGGGACCCAGTAACCTGCGATTCATGTTGATGGCACTGAAGACATCCCACAGCTTGGACAAATGGCACACTGTCATCAACAAATGCGCGCCACAGATGCTTATGTCTGTTCATACTTGTTGCCCTCAACTGCATTCTGCATGACATATGCTCTAGAACCTCATGTTCCTCAAGCTGCAAGCAATACAGCATGCATGCATGCATACATGCACTGTATTTGGCAGATAGATGCTGATTGTGAGCCTGTGGGCATTGAGCAGGTGTCGGCACTAGTACAGATGGTAGACCTCCCAAAGATGCTAGCATAGTCGATCCCAAGCATCGCTTACTGGTTATGCAGCAGGATGGCATCATTGTGGCTATTCCTGTGATGCTTGACAGTCAGGTTGCTACAGTGCAAGCGGCAAAGAGTGTCATCATGCATCAAGTCCAGCAGCTTGCAGAAGTGATGCACAGCATTAATAGCATTATTCCTCTTGAGAAACGTTGCCAATCAGCAGGCAATGTAGCATAAGTCGATGGAGTGATATTATGACTCCTGCATTTGCTTGTTCCATCTGTGCAATGTTGTGATATGCTTTGGGTTATACAAAAGCTTGGCTGCATGTGGCAGCATTGGCCAACAGTCACAATGATTGACAGTCAGTAGATGCCAAATGAAAAGAGATTACAAAGGCAGTGCAAGAACAGCCTGTTCCAGTCAGCATGACGAGAATCTCTCTCTGGATCAAAACAACAAGTCAACAGGACAAGAGTCCTAATGCCAAAAGGGAAAATGAAGTACTTGTGTCACGATATCACAATTCGCTTGGACCAGTCTCAATTTCTGACAAACAGCCAAGATTCACTTTTATGCAGGCGTTCTTTAGGCCTCTGCATGTATGAACTTGACAACAACTGCTGTGATGTCATCAACCACCCCTTCCTCCTCCACCAACCACCTCTGATATGCCTCATCTACCAACTGCGACCAAACAAAGCTTGCTCAGCAACAAACTCTTCAATCAACGTGACCATGCTGTTGTTGACCATGCTACTTGAAAAACAAAATGGCTTCTGCATCACTGAGACATCCCTCCAGCAAGGAATGCACAAAGCAACCAAACCTCACAAGAACAGGCATCTGTCTGATGCCAGCCAATGTGAGGCTGGCAAAGGAATGCTGTTGCACAGCCATCAAGATACGCAGCATGCCTTGCCAAAATAGACAAGCCATCCCTTAGCACAAGCAGATGCCAACAACACCAAAGCAACACAATCAGCGCTGATTGTTGGCATGATCAACTGACCTGTCTGCATCCTTCCTCCACAGTCTCACAGTTGCCGACAATGTCAACAGCGTCCTGGCTCTCGATGAACTCCCATACACCGTCACTGGCCAGAATCATGAACTTGTCTACAGGGGTCAGCTCCTTCACTGTGCACTCTGGCTCAGATGTCACACCCACACTGCATGCAGCATACACACTCAGTTTTGACATCCTGGCTGGTGATATCATCACAGACATGACACTGCAGAGCGCTTGATAGCTAAGCAAGGCTATCATGGCTGACGATGATGTACTAGACCTATGCTAGACCTTGAGCAGCAGACCGCCAAAACAGGCTGTGCAGCAACATCATCCTCTGTTCACCACGATTATGTGATCAAGTGCAACAGTGTTGCACATCATGTGTACGTCAGTAGCCACATGCTCTGCAGCCTAGCTGTCAACAACGAGACAAGCAAGCTTGAGCCTCACCACATGAGCATCAACACATAAGCAGTGCAGTGTGAAGAGGTGTCTGAAACAAGCACAGCAGGAATGCACAGCACCACAGCAGAAGGCTTCACAACCAGCCAAGCCCACTCCAGACCTTACTTCACATAGAACCAAGCGCAACAAGACAGGGCTGCAAGACTTACGAGTGAGCGACAGCGTCTCCCAGGGCGCGGCTCATGGCTAGACCCGGGATCCAGGCGTACTGCAACCACACCCTGAAGGGCCCGATGGGCTGACCCATCTCATCCACCAACCTGCAGCCAGCAAGTCATGCTTGCAGTCAGCAACAGACTGCACTCCCGGCTTCATGCAACATTGTGGTGGGTGCTTGGGTCTCTTGAAGCAGGCTTCTGAGTCACAGCTTGGAACAAACATCCAAACATGATGCTTGCAGTCAGCAACAGACCCACCCTCAGCTTCATGCAACAGTGAGATGGATGCTTGGACTTCTTGCAGCAGGTTTATGAAGCTCCTGGTGTCATAGCTTGGAACAGACATCTGGTCATAGTAAGTTGATTGACCAGTCAATCGTGGCTCTGATCACAGCAAGATGCTGCTACTGCTTCCATGCATGCAAGCTACCACGACTTGTGAGCTACAGCAAGCACGCTGATTGTCTCAAATGACAAACAGACTCACGCATGCTCCTGAAGGCATCATCTGAGCCCAAGTGGTACTCTGAAAAGCACATTCTCAAGGGCAAACTGCATACACCAAAGGCGCTGAAGTTGCTCACCTCTCAACACACCCATTGGTGGCAACAAATCCTAAAGGGCAAATCCTTGAAAGCAAATCCTTAAAAAGCAGACTGCATTGACCAAAGGCGCTAAAGTTGCTCACCTCTCAACACGACCATTGGTGGCAACAATCCTAAACGGCACTTCCTTGAAGGCAACTCCTTATGGGCAAAGCCTTTAGGGCAAAATGCATCGACTAAAGGCGTCGCAGTTGCTCACCTCTCAACACGCCCATTGGTGGCAACAATCCTAAAGGGCAAATCCTTAAAAGGCAGACTGCATAATACTAAGGCGTCGCAGACTGCTCACCTCTCAACACGTCCATTGGTGGCAACAATCCTTGAAGGCAAATCCTTAAAAGGCAGACTGCACAAACGAAAGGCTCACCTCTCAACACGCCCATTGGTGGCGACAATCCTGGCCTTCTCCTCAGGGGCAGTGGGCTTGTGGTCCTTGGTCAAGGGCACAGCCTCATAGCCGCCTCCCTTCTTGGTACGCCCCATGACTCCCCGGGAGTCACCCACCCAGGCAGTGGTCAGGGTCTTACCCTTCAAGAAGGACACCACGCTGGTGCTGCCACTGAACTCACAGTCAATGCGGCTGCTGCCCAGGGCCTTGTCAACCTCCAGAAACCCTGCACAGGACCAGCTTGCTTTAGATTAGAAAAGAAAACAAAACAAAACAAGAGAAAAAAAAGAAAAAAAAGAAAAAAAAGAAAAGAAAAGAAAAGAAAAAAAAGAAAAGACTACGCCTTTCGGCATCAATTCATTGAGAAGCCAAGTATTATGCCGGGCTGCCCAGGGATCAAGAGGTGTTAAGTTGTTTAAGCCCGCCCCAATTTTCCTCCTATTGCCTCTGGCTTGCAACGCATAGCTTACTTTAGCATATGGTGACAGGTCTTGCTCTTGTGTTGCACCAATCGGTTGGGTCAGGCTTGGTGCAACAGTGCATGGCACAGAAGCTGCAGGTGATGATGCAGCTGTTAGCTAGAGCAAAAGGGGGGGGGCGGTAGGGGCGGGGGGACTAAAGAAAGGGAATGCAAGGGGACGTGGGTGTTGGCACTCAAAGAGGATTGCATTGCACCATTCAGATTCCACATCATCGGTTCACAAAGCCTCAGTGCAAAGGCAGGGCATGCAATAAGGCAGCAATGAACACAACAGGATTCATTCAGTACACCACTCATCAGAGTCTTGTCGTAAAACATCAGGTACATGTACTCCTTTGTACCTTTTGTTATGAACTCCTGTTCGGCTGAGAACGTAAAGAACTGAGCTCTAAGCCCAAGTGGACCCTAACAGAAAGCATGACTGACCTTTGGTGAGGGCCTTGGAAGCATCGTTCTCCATGCTGAGGTGGTTGACCAGCATGATGGGCAGGTGCTGCTTCACATACCCTGACACCAAGTGCCCTGCACCCCACACCACATGCTGTGAGTCATGTGTCACTCATACTGTTAGTCATGTGTCACTCATACTATTAGTCATGTGTCACTCATACTGTGGTGCTGCCGCATGTCAGTTAAAATTTGAGGCCCCAATACTTCAATATGGGGTCGGACCTAGTTAGCGTAATGAAAATGACCACTAGCGCAATACTTTGTCACATGTCTGGACACCTGCTCGCCTGCGCCACAGCTTAAGGCATAACTAGACAAATGAAGCGCCTCAACAAAGAGGCAAACGGGCAACAGGCTGATGTGCATATGCACAGATCCACCATTCCTGCAGCATAGTGTCACAGCTTGGTCACATATAACTGCATATAGCTTGCTTGCCCGTATGTGCTGTGACTGTCAGCACAGAGAGCGCATGCTTCAAGAGTCCCAAAATGTGATAGCCTGCAGCACCATGCAAACAGGATCTTCATTCAGGTGCCAGGCAAGCCTGACAGATGTATTTGCATGGTGATGGTCATATCTGGCCGTTGTGGTCTGAAGACTGGAATTGCTTTTCTGCTGCACATTGAAGGGCAGGATTGAAGTAGCTGCTTTGTCATCACACATGGCCTGATGACGCATACCAGACCCAACACAAACACAACACACCACAGAAGCAAAGGTATCACAGTTTTGCCAGGCCGTATACCAGCTTGACCTGTTGTTCTCAGGCTCAGACCCTGACAGTACATAATGCAGTGACCAAGTACAAATTACACACACAAGCGGGTGGGTGTGGGCATCTGGTGTAGACAACCAGCTGAAGTCAGCATCTACAGAACGCACTTGAATGATGTTTCCCGTTCCAAGCACACAGATGTCTATAGGCTGCAAGGCATGTACTCCCTGGAATGAGGTTCCAAATTGGAGTGGTGTGATACAACAGAGTGATGTGAGGGGACAAAGGATGTCAGGTGCACCCTGTACGCAGCTCCAAGACTGTTGATGAGCATTGCAGGTGTGCTGAGCCTCTCAACCTGTGTTGCCTGCGCCTGTCTTGCTAACATATGCTAAATGCCAGGGGGAAGGAATGTGCATCACTGCTGGTACTCTTCCTCTAGTCATACCATCCTACTGGGCCAGGACTCACCAACACTAAGGTCAGCCCCAGACAGGGGCAATGCACCACAAGCACAGCAATCAAACAATGCTCTTTCCAACAGGATTCTCCAAAGAGTCGTTTTCAAACAGTTTTCTCTCAAACGCTTTTTCGAACAGTGCAGAGGAGGGCATCGCCTACCATTGGGTCCATGACCATCAAAGGCACCGAAGAGGGACTGCTCATTGGTGATGTACTTCTCAAAGGCAAAGCAGTTGTCCTGGTTCTGCTTCTTGAAGCCAGGCTCCCGGCCTGCTCTGGACATGCAGGCCATTGTGCACGTCACCCCTGTCGCACTCTGCACAGACAGACAGACAACACAGATCAAAGCAGGCCTGACGATGGATTGGGGACAATTGCTCAAAAAGGCCATTGTCGGATTAACTCCAGCTCAGTGATGCACAGAACACATCAGAAGTAGTGACTAAAGCAAGTGTGGGACTCAACAATCACCAGAGTCAGAGTTTGCTTGGAGTGCTTGTTAGCGACTTCTGCTAGCATCCCCAGCAGGACCACAATTTGACCAAACGCTAATCATGTGGACCATTGCATAGGTTTTGAGACCATATGAGAATCGATAGGGTAGTCAGAAGGATGCATCACACACAGCACTCCTGCTGCGCTGCTGCATGCATGTAACTGGAACCCCAGATAGGTGGTGTAGTACCTGGACGTTGCTGACTCCTGTAGTGGTGACAGTTGGAGAAGACACACTCTCACCGCCATCTTCCTCGGGCTGGGGCTTCACATTGGGCTGCAGAGCGATAGCACAGTGTCACTGGTGATGATGAAAGGCAAAAAGCAATATCTTTGAAGTCGTAGCGTCACCAAAGGTGACACCAATATCTATGTCATGCTGTATGTCACTATTAGCAGAGCCCCCATGTTGAGAAGATCTGTCACCAAACATGCAGAGTGTGGAACTACCAGGAGCGCAGATAGGATGAATGTGCTTAGCATGTTGACTAAGGACACCTGTTCATCAGCTGCCTCATACATCAGTCAATGGTATGAAATAGAACAGCAAGATGACACAGTTCCGCTCTCTTGTGCTCTCACATCATTTGTGACATAAGACAGCCTTCTGGCACGTGTGTTGGAGCTCTGAGCTGGAGCCCTTGGCTTGTCAGAGGCTGCTGGTGCTGCTGCAGAGCTTGCAGCAACATTCACTGCTGCTGCTCTTGGCTTGTCTGCAGCTGGAGCTGCTGCCGAATCCCCTCCCAAAGCCGGCTGCAGGACACAATTTCAAGTATAGCATGTAACAAATGATCGAGACATTGGCAAAGCCAGGAAAGGGGACAAACAGGAACAGCACAACCTCTCAGTACGCACCTGTGGACCAACACCTTCAGCGTTGGCTACATAACTCAGACGCCTAGCTCGTGAGTTCTTGCTCTTGGCCTTTGTTTTTGTGTCTTCCACCGTCTCAGTACCCGCTTTAATTTCGCCAGGTGCGTCGGTTTCACCAGGCAAAGCAACACCTGCAGCCTGCCACCTGTCAGACAGTGCCCAAGGCAAGTAGCAAGCAAGCTAAGCGAGCTCTCATCGACAAAGACGTCAATCTTTGCGACCACAAGACAAAGCCAGCGATCGTCTGACGCCACCGTGCTGACCTTTTTGCTTTGCAGGCACCTCCTTGGCATCTGCTGCGTTTTGGTTGACACGGCCTTCCGCAGGGACACTAGAAGCGCACCCCATGGCGGAGGCGCGGCTGAGCCGAGATAGAGCCTATGCACGGCTCTAGGATATTTCGTGCGCAAGTCTACTGAGGCTGCACCCTGGCAGACCCTGACAGAGAGTAGTCAACGAGCACACTATCTCTTTCAACTTAAGCCTCTGACGATCGAGGGTGTAGCCGTTCCGCGAGACAGGGACCAGAGCCAAGTCCTATACTCGTCTGCTTACCTACGCTGTAGCTACCTCAAGGCGACGCCCTAGTGTGAATTGGTAGAGACTTTAGAAGTGCCACAGGACTTGCGACGTAATACCCCCAGGCGTAACCGTAAATGTAAGACATGTTTGCTAGGCTCCGAAACCAGCTGTCTTGGAGGAGAAGGCCAAAGAGAGGGCCAAGTGTGCTCAAACGCATAATCCGAATATGACATCTGCTCTCGGACAAGCCTACGCCGTCAATCAGCACAACAGCAGCGGATGCGATGCGCATCGCACAACGTTCTCCCCAAGGCCCTGGAGGCAGCGAACGACTTGCAGATCAGGCTTGCACCTTCGTCGGGAAGCGTTCACCGCGCATGCACCAAGAAAGAAAGCAAGAACGATTCTCAGGTAACTTGATTAAGTTGCACGAAGTGGAATGGATACCGGCTGGTCCATCTTGACTTTATGACTTGAATTGACTATAACTGCATATCGAAGGTATAGTAGACACAGGCCTGTGCAGACGCAAGCAACTCAAGACCAGCAAATAACACAACGGTAAAGATTACAGGGCACCTTGATGCGTCCTTGCGCCTTTTGCCTCGAGACGTGAACATGTAAACCATGCAGGTGTGCAGAAGAGCTTGTTCAGCAGCACGTCCACAGCAATGATGTTGTGGGTCTTGGCACAGGAGTCCTGGTGAGTCATACGACGTCTGCAAAGAGAGTGGCCCTCTTGCAAAGTTTGATTGTAGATTGCTTTGCACCTGCAGGTCAATGCAGTCATAGAGTGTCTGGCCCAGAAAACAACTTCAGGGCTGCTTCAGGCAGGTGAACTGAATTGGCATCATTTCTGGCCAACCTTACTGCTGCAGAAAGCTGCTTGTCACCACTCATTGCACACTGTTCTGTAGCTGCAAATGCGTGTGCTGTAGGGAGTCAGATGCATACCAGCATCAGATGTGTCAGCCAGTGAAGCAGCTTTCCAAGGTGTGCCGGTCACCAGCCTAGCTGAGCATCCCATGGTAAGCACAGTGCTGCCACACACTCAGCAAAGTTGACTCCAAATGGCTAACAATGGAACAACTGTTGATGTGCCAGAGATTCTGCACAACATCAAGTGCTCAGGAGAGGCTGCTAGGGCGTGTCTTGCCTAATGCCTGCAGATGGCCAGCTTTGCCATGTGGCCATGCCACCATGCATGGCATAAGCGACATTCCTTACTCACCAACAGATGTTGTAGGTATTCCCCTGTATACTCTGTGACACTCAGACTTGCAATCGCAGGTGGATGTGATGTTCGAAGAGGTGGATGAGATTGTGGTTCAAGAGCCAGACCTGCCATTCATAGCAGGCCGCCTAGCTGAGCCTGTCCAGCCAAACCTGCTGCGCATGAGAGCTCTGCTGTCTGCTAGCAAGCACAACATTGTCTTGGTAGATGGCATAGAAAACGTGAGTATACTAATGCCTTTGTTTTTCGCTGTGTGTCTTCATGCTCAAGCATTACTTTTGCTATGCGATTGACAACATGGTCCTGGAACTGCACTGACAAGCAGTCAAGAACATGACACTGCTCCATGTGCATGTGTATTGCAGGTTCAGCACCTCAACTTCCTCTGTGGCTCCTCCAAGAGGCTGATGTGATGCGTTTTGCTGCATGTCACAGAACCACCTTTCTTTGCTGCAAACATCAGAATGGCCTTTACACGGCGTACATATGTGCAGATGCTGCAGTCAGCAGAGTGCATCAAATCGATTGCCAGCTGTGATGAGACTGACAGCATGATGGGGTTGTTTGGCATGCAGACATCAGCCAGGCTCAGAGGAGTCTTGCCTGTGGTTGTTGACGCTGATTACTGGGAAGACATTGGGGAGGTGCTGGATGATATCTTCATTCCTGAAGCAGAGATTTGGTGAGCCAGTGCATGTGTCACACTCCTCAGCAGCAGAATCACGGTTTCAACAAACAGTGGTTGAGAGCTGCTTCATTGACGCCCGCATTTCAACCTGCCTCACGTCTGGTTTTTTTGCACCTTGATGATGTCCAGCTTGCCCTGTGTGCTGGGCTGACACAGCCGAAGGTTGCCACACCATTTGTCGCATCTTCTGTGCATGCAACATTGCCTGTCAGTTTGGTAATTATCAGATAGTGCAACTGAACATCTGTTGTTTGTCCCATTTCATCAGAGCAACCTCAAATGGGCCAGCCCATGTGACAAGAGCATGTGGGTTTTGTCGCAGGCGAAGAAGTGTGGCTGGTTATGACCCAACAGACCCTAGAGCAATTTCCAGTCCGTACTTGAGTGCACAGGGACACAATGTGCTTGATGTCAAATTTTGTGAGCTTCTGTACTCCTGCTTACTGGATGAAACACTGCTGTACATCAGCAGCATGTGCATCAAAGAGATGAACTTGTGCATGCATCAGAGGTCAAGTTCAAGCAGTCATTGCACTGTCTTGCCAAAAGAATCATACAATGTGGCTTGCTTTGCAAATCAATGTGTGTGTGCTGCACACATGCTTCATGTGTTGTTTTCTGCAGATGGGCCCATGAAGCTATTTGGAGAAGATGCAAGCTATAGCTCAATAGCAGAAGAAATAGAGAAGCAGGCAGGCGTTATCACACATGGCTTGTTTGTAAGTGTGGCAGACTCAGCAGCAATGTTTACCGAGGACGGCATTCAGCTGTTCCAGTCAGCTGCTATGGTGTAATACCCAAACGCTCAAACTAATGGCAGTGACTATGTAGAGTGCATGTGCACTTTGTCATGCTCTGCATCAGTCATCGTGCACAACAGAAAGACACCTCCAGACCACTGGCCTCAGTTGCTGCTAACATCATGCATGAAGGGGCATGTACGCGGATCACGTGCAGGGAACACTACAAGGGGCATGTACGGAATCTGTGAAAGTGTGCCTTCATCCTAGACTCCTTTGCAGCGTGCCAGCCTACGAGGCTAATATTGAACGCCAATAAAGCACACGAAGCGCCTGCGGTGACCACACTTGCAAGCATCAGCACATGTTGACTATGACCTAGAAGCACACTCCATCCACAGTGTCTGCTAACTAGCAAACATCGTCACAGTCCATTCCAAAAGCGTTCAGGCAGCAACTCATGACTTGCCCACGGCAACATCAGCTCATGTCTGCGCCAGTTGTCCTCAGGAACAATTCTGACAACACATTCACCTGCCGCAATGCCATTCCTACATGCAAGAAGCTGATTCAGCTGCAAGCACCTCTGCATGGACCTAGCATCCAAGACAGCCACATCCCAATTGATGTGCAGTTGCTGCAGATGGCAAAGCGCATCTGCAATAGCAACAAGATCAACATGT
>JAABUK010012053.1_pt1 | contig 11096 bp, 15 predicted proteins | sample 5559141 | NCBI WGS metagenome assembly JAABUK01 (sample SAMN10711869, study PRJNA513367) | rock metagenome | isolation source: Antarctica rocks | place: Antarctica: Victoria Land, Pudding Butte nord | collected 2016-01-03
CGCCAGTTCAATGTCTCGATGTTTGGACGCTTTTCTCGGGTACAGACGATGCTAGCCAGGGCGATGCTGTAGGAAATGACTTTTCGATGTCGGCGAGACTTGTGCGGACCGTTTGGGAAATCTATGGTGTATGATGCTACTGCTGCTGCTGTTGCTATTAAGGATGCCAATGAGTAACGGGCCAGGCATATTGACCTAGGCAGATATCAATATTCGTGCAAATCCAGAGAACCCCTGAAACGGCAAATTCCTGTCCGAGAGACCGTTCATCTGTCTGGAATATTCTTCTCTCCTAGCTAAGATGTGCGATATCTAGGGAGTAGATCTCATTGAGGATTTATTACGTGCCGTGACGGCAGGGACCGCTATTAAGGGTAATAGTTTCTAGAAATTTGCAACGGAGAGACTGTTGTTCATGAATAACACGTCCCCGCTAAAACTCCATCACCAACCACTGTATCCTACAACCATGGCTTGTGCGGGTAGCTGGGCACATAGCCCTGCCCGCGAGGCCCATGCTCTCGCTAGCCATGATATTAGAATTCCCTCAATCCTCACAACCGGAATGAGTGGTGTCGGCAGGCATAGTAGGAAGAATGTTGCCCGCCGTCTTGAGCTGGCTAACGTGCCGAACAGAGGGGTTGCCCTCGATGTGCGTAAAAGGGCCATGGGGTAAATCTGCGGCTATTGACGGCGTTGACGAAGACATGAGGATGTCTTTGAGATCAATAAATGACGTTTGCGAACCCCTGGGGGTGAGCAATGCTTTAAGTGATCACTGGGAATGTTCGGTAGGCGGGCACATAAGGTGGACAGGTAGCCACGAGAGCTCAACGATCATGAGATTGTGGGTAGATTTTCCGAAAGAGCAAGATGGAAGAATGGCTCTATGAGCGAAGTGACTCATAAGTGCGGCGGTCTGTATTGATGGAGTGCATTATAAACGGTTAGTGGCTTTTTTGCTATTGTGCTCTCCTCGGCTTCGTCCAGGAGTTTTTTTCTTTTTGTCAAAAGAGTACACCATCTAGTGGACTCTCGAGACGGTCATCTCTTACCCTGCTGGTGATATACGCTTCCACGTGGCCTGGGGCCAGCATAGCTGGCTCGGTAGTGGCCTGCGTCCCCTGAGCTCAACGCCACCTCTCGATGGTCTCTTCTCCTTCCGAATTTGCACCGATACCGGCGCGGTGAGACGAACGGCATCTATCCAGCGCCCGCTCCATCAAACGAGGTATTGTGTGTGATGCCTCGCGTGCCCTTGCTTCACGTCCCTCTCGTCGATGATCTCCCCTTCCCATTACTGATCTCCGTAGATAACGGCCATCGGCAACGGTGGGCGCCGGTCCGATCGCCTGCTTGCGAACTTCATTACGCCATGGTTACTGATGTCTAGCTCAGGGCCGGTTAGGTGAGAAGGAGTGGTTTGAGAGTTTGGTGTATGATGAAATTTGGGAGGTACGAGCTCCATTGCACCATCATCGCTTGTAGTATCCTCAAGACTGATCAAGTAGAGGGTTGAGAAGCCGGATCGAACATGGTGGAGGAAGGGCAGATGAGAGGCTGCATTGGACTAGGTATCAGGATTGTCGACGTAATATGGGATGATATGGTTGTCGTCCCAGCCACTTCCTCTGGCGCTCAACGGCTTCAAAATCCACGTTTCCAATAAATCTCAACACTAAGACAAGGGAGCGAATCGCTTCTGAATAGCTTCTTAATGCGACAAAAGAACCTCATCTGAAACCACAAGCCGACTAACGACGACAGCCGTTAAAAGGACTAGGATAAATTGAAGCGTCCCCATAATAATAAGGATGAGGTTGAAAACCCAAAAAGAGTCGAGTTGCAGTCGCACACCTTGTTTGGGCAAGCTACCTTGGAGGAACATTGGCGGATTGGTTTGTGCAGCAGCGGAAATGACACCGATTGCGAAGCGGGAGATCAGACTTGCCATTCCTGTTGCGCTGTTGTTTTGAGGCTCTCCGAAGGGGAGACCGAGGTTGTATGCGACGAATTGGTTATATTCCTCAGCAGTGGAAGTGAATTCGAGATGTATTTGCCCGGAGAGGACGATAGCCTGGGCTGCCACCGCTGCATTGAGTGGTGGTAGTCTTGTGTTGTCGACGTGATTGATGTTGCAATCGTAGAAGAAGTATGCTGAGTTTGAACCGTTGACTAAGGACCCGTCCACAGGAGGGCCCGCTGCCGGTCCAAGAGCTTTGACGTTGTTACATCCTGGGGCATAGGGCCCGTTGCTACTGCTGCTGTCTTCGTGATCTGGCATAGGTGCTGTAAGATAGTAGACTGATTCCACCCCCAAAGCTATCGCAGGGAATGTGACTGTTCGACTTCCATTGAGAAGATGGATGACTGCAAGCTGGCCGTCCACGTCGACCTGGTAAGAAGGTACTGTGCAGGTGCCGGTCGATTTGACGATGCGATTTGAGTAAATAGCAAGGAATTAAGCGCCAAAAGCTTGAGAAGGTACGAAATCGAGAAAATTATACTCCCAATGATCGGTGCCGTTCCAGAACCCTGCAGGACTAGAGGCCCAGGGCGTACCATCGAGAGGCTCTTTGGGGAGCATCGAAAAGTTGTAGCTACTTCCAATATCTCCAAGCACATGGGCGGCAAAGGACTCCACAGTAGAACTGGCACCAAACCGTCCAGCGGTAGGCGGGAAATGGGTCATATTCGGAATTGAAATGTTGTTCATGCCGGGTTCTCGATACATATCTCCGATACCCGGAGATGCTGAGTACGTGAGACCCAATACCGCGATTCCAGCCTGGATAAGCTAGACAGAGTCAGCAGTAAGCATCGGAGGTTTCGGCTCAAAATTCTTACTACGTTCAAAAACAGCCAGGAAAGACAAACGACGATCGTTCTTCATCGTGGAGCGACAAATACTAATCGTAGGAACTCGGTCGTGCTGTCACAATACAGAAGAACGTCAACCTGATGAGCAAGAGTGAGTGAGCACCCTCAGCGCTTTCTTTCAATTGCAACATGTACCCTACCTCCCGCAAAGATCTCTTCTTCAGGCACAAGACCCACCATGGTAGGTCAAGCGCAATTACTTTCAGGGCACTGGCCATATTAAGGCCGAGAGCGATGCTCAATGCAACCGTAATGGCGTCGAATAAGGACTTGGCCTTCGGGCTGAGGACACGATCTTTATACTTCCACAAGGAGAAATAAAGGGCTCCGATCAGGATCCAGCTGATAAGGCACCCGGCCAGTCCACGAAGGAATCGTTTCCTGAAGCTTTGGTCGGGTCAATCTTATTCTTCAAATGCCTCGGACTGAAGCCGTGGTGTTCTGTTCGTATTAGATGCTCACTGTTCTCTCAGGAAGAGGTAAGCCTTTGCACACCGCTCTTGACGTGACGTTTGAATAAAAGGACGGCTTTTACTAGGATAATCCAGCAGTGGCCCCGCTGTATATCTATTCTGAAGATCCAAACCGTCGTACCTAACATCGAACCTATCAGGGGTAGAGTCGAAGCGCGCATCCACCGGTACTAAGGATGACGAGTGAGATCGCTGACCGTGGTCCGCTAGGTATCGACGCAGAGGCACACTATCAGCGTACAAGTCGCCGTTGTAGGGAGATCTAGTCATTGATCAGTATTCTTATGAGGATGAAGGGGGAGGGCAGCGGGACCTCTCGCTCAAGTAGTTTGACACTCGATGGAAGGTGTCCCCTCACACCGAACCCCAGACGTGAAGAGCACACCCCTGGCGGCCGACGCTCCACGGAACAGTTGGTATCGATCTTGCCAAAGCACGCCTTGCCAGGATCAGTGAGGATTGCCACCGACAGACTTCTGGCCAATCCATCCCAGCTATATTGACATCAGGCGTCATGCCAAGAACAACGCCAATCGATCCACATCTCGGCCCGAGCCTGAGCTTAAGCGCTCCATGCCTAATCCAATCACTGGGGACTCGCTGGCGCCTATTCTACCAGCGAATCCGTTCTACGGACTGTCAAAGTACGTGATCGTAAACCCAGTAGGTGGTTGTCAGCGTGGGCCAAGTTTGAGCGTGGCAAGATCGCAACAGAGAAGCACGAAGTAGGCCGTAGCGAACCTGTCTGGTTAGATTGGCCAAGCTTGTTAAAGTCAGCTGCATTGATGACGGGATAATACTTGATGTAAAGAATATTAGCTGATGTACTCGGTATTGATTGGCATGACCATCTCATCCCGTTGCTCATCCTCAGAACGACAAGCCCTTCTCTTGTTAGGCAAACAGTTTGTCTTTGACTATCTTTGGTCATTGCTTGTTGTTCTGTGACAATTAATTCCCTATCCTCAGTTATAGCTCATCCACTCCAGAAGTCAGCTGGTTACCTTTGCTAATTGCATCTGTAGTCTCCTGGTGGCATGTGGCTGGCTCCATGCAGTTCCACGGCACCTCCTGTCCTAACCGCGCATACATCGCAGCTCCCTGCGCCGCGGCCCAGAGAGGGTCCGCAATTGTCTCGACGTCCGCTTGCAGCCTATCCTCTTCGCCGCCGACATCCCGTTGCGTCTCATCGCCGCTCCTCGCGACTTCCACTTTCGTTGTCCAGGCGCCGCTCAGAGCATCTTTCAGCACTTTGATGAACTCCGGCAAACCTGCGTTCTCCCCTAGCAAGACCAGTGCGCTGATAGGCCGCCCTTGCTCAGCCGCTGCACGAGGTAAGGTTTGGAGTTGCTTGTGAACTTTGGACCAGTAGATGGAAGAAGAAGGGTATGAGTCGAGAGCGGATAGTCCGAGTCCTGGCTCAGACAACTGCGGGCCAAGGTCCCGACTGAAGGCGTAGTTAATACGGGTGACTGATGTGTGGAGCGTCGTGTTAGTGAAGCTTATGAAGAAGTCAGCTGATATCGCGACCAGAGGAATACATGGTCGTGGAGGTGGCAAGTGCAGAACGTACGTGATGCCATACACCTCCTCGAGCGGAATATCGCCTTCCTCGGCTTCTTCCAGGCAAGCGTAGAGGTTTCGTCACCCTTCACACAAGCCACGCCCGCTAGCAGCGAAGGCGGCGTTGGGGGCGTAGAGCATAGTAGGGTACGGTAGAGGGTACTCCAGCCATGATTTGAGTCCAGCATACTCGATGGCGTCTTGAAGGTCCTCTCGGGTGAGGCTGGGGAACGGGGGCGTAGTGACAACAACTCAAGAGAGAGTTAATTAAGCCGCGTCTCGGTTTCGGCTCGTAGGGAAGTAATGAGCTCGCTAAGCGTGCCAACATCTTTGGTGACAGGGTGGCCGAGACGTTTGTTGAGGTGGCGAAGACAGCGTTGAAGAAGCGAAGTTTGAGGGACCTTGGACGAGAGGGAAAGGCGGTGGAGTAGATCCAAGTAAGAAGGGGAGCCGCCTATGTAGGCTACGTCCAATCTAGCACCGTTATAGTAGTACACGGAGGACGTCCTTCCAAGATGTCAGTGTCGTAGGGAGGTAGACGGATCCAGGACTGACCTGTAGGATGTAGTCAGCTCAAAGCCGATTCCGGGAGCCTCGCGGATCTCGGCAGGTGAGCAATAATTGCACTCCTCTAGAGGACAGTCATATGCACCAGTGAGACTCAGAAGCAGTGACACACAGAGGAGTCGAGAGAACAACGATCCAAGCATCGTTGTAAAAAGGAAGCGCAGGAGGTCTTTCAAGTTGACGGTGATGGGCTTGACAGAAATGAACTCAAGAATTGGAAACGCAGCAAAGAGAGAAGGACTCTGCACCGACCCACTGAGTTTCATGCTCTGAAGACATGGTATGAGGCATCAGTAGATACTCAGCCCCCTCTCTTTATGAGTAACGCTCGTTAATGCCACTTCTAACAACTGCGTCGATTTTCTGGAGAGGCGTGACCTGGATCGCCAGAAAGGCGCATAAGATTATTTCCCCTCGCTTTTGCCATATATACCTTCCCCTGATAACTCCAACTCGCATCATGCTTCATAGTCTAGACACGCCCATCGAGCCAATCCGGGGCCATTCAACCACGTTACAATGCTCTTCATCTTCTTCAACGCCAGCAGTATCACCATATTCTTCGTACCTATCAAAGCGAGACGACCATGTATCTCTCTTTATACCGCACTGCCAGTTCAAGTCATTCCTTTGCATCTTGCCGATCCTAGTCCCTCATTGTTTACTATGAAGTCTTTCTTTATCCTGTAAGTCTGGAGTTTGGTTTTTGTGTTTGCTTCTACGATTATTGCAATTCCCGTGGACACGAATGATGACCTTTTGAAACGCGATAACGCATGCATAGCCCTGGGAAAATGCCCACGTCAAGAGCCTTCGTCTCACCACCTACAAACACCGCTGCGACCGCTCCTGATCTGACGGCCCCCATCCTAAGAGCAGCCATGACTCCATATCTGTATGGATGCACCCAGGAGCAGAAGGCCAAAGTGCAATAGGCATGGATTGAGGCGGGTCGATTAGCTGACGCCCATGCTAAGTGGAACCCACCGTCATCTTTCAAATCGGAGTCCTATCAAGCTGCCATGTCATTGTACATTGGAAGCGATTCCTCTAAGGACAAACCTTTGATTGGAGAGGGCCCCCTGAAGAAAAACATATTACGCGAGCAAGGCATTCATAGAACCGATCGAGACTGGTCGCCGTTTTGGAGCTATGCCTACTTTTACTGTGACGAAAGCAAGCTTCCTAAAAAATTTGAACCCGAGAAATCTTATTGCGACAGCCCTAGTCAGCCGGGAAAGAAGGTCGTGGCATACACCTTTTCTGATGATGGGAGGCTCTCATGGAATGCCAAATATGTCGTGTTTTGCCCGCGCTTCTTCGATCCCGATATCGTCAGCCTGTCAGACCAGGTTGCTAGTGCTCTGAAGCATCCCGCGCTCAAAAAGGTCATTGATCCTTGGCGTAAAGTGAGGGCCAGTGTTATGGTCCACGAGACATATCACTGGGGACCAGCTGAGGTCTCCGACCCAAGATGCGATCGGAAACCGGAGATCTACGACCCCGCAGGAGTGGTGGAGCTTGCTTCGACTGAGAATGTAGCTGGCTCCAGGACCAATGGTACTATCTACTCCCCACTCTTCTCGTTCACGTTTTACTGTCAAGACTTACACTATCTTATAGCCGAGTCCTGGGCCGAAGCTGCCGTCGCCATCTATATGCAGCAAGCCTTCAATCTCCCAGACCCCCCAGTGCCCATGATGCTGGCTGCTGCTGACGACCAGGCAACTTTGAAGGACACTTTTGTCGACGACATCGAGACACAGTCCTTCGATCAACCGCCGAACGGGTTCGGGCCTCCGGCTGCCCTGGACATGCCCCCATACAGTCCGAGCATGAACAACGTGGAGCAGATAAACGTGATCGACGAGGGGCAAGTGCCAAGTTCTTGAACGAGAAATGTCCTTCCAACGTCTTCCAATTTTACCTAACTTCGGCAATGTCGGTAACGATTAATAGCAGCAAAACTTGCTGTACCATGTAAAGCTGGAATCTATCGCATAGGGATTGAGTGACACTGTGTGTGATAACTTGATAGGTGAGTAAGTTTTGTAATATGGAAGTATCTGATGCATGTATGTATAGGGGGTTTCATAACATATGGGACTATCATTGAGTATAAGATTAAAAACTTTATTTGTTCTATTCAATAATACATAATACATGTGAAACCAAGTAGAATATCTTACAAGCTCTACCATAAGAATCTTTACAGTATTGACAGTATTGTACAGTATATAGCTACAGATCACGGGCATAAAGGAGCCTGCCAGTAGTGACCAGAAAATTTGAAAGTGCAAAAAGATCGAATTCGAGGCAGAGGCATGCTTGAGCACCTTATCACAGTCTGATCGATGTTATATTGCACTTTTGTATCCTCCCAACCTATTTGGTATCCGCAGAATTGGAGCGCGAAGTTCTTACTCTGCATCTATCGACATGGCACCAAGGCAACCGGAGTTACAATTGCAATGTGTCTGGTTTCCCTTCAAGCCAATTACTCTAGATTCATTCTTCAGCAACAAATTGCTAGCGCGAAACGTAAAGACTGATCTGTTCATATCCCGATGTGTTGACATACTGCAGTACTGGATCGGGAATACGTTGATTAATCCACTATCGTCCACGGAGGTGGCTATGGCATCATAAGGATTGTTTCGACTGGCGTAGGGCAGTAGGACCAAGGCGCGGTGACAAGAGTGATGAGACACCCCCGGCGGGCACCATGACCAAGATCTGCCCCATCATTGTTGTCGCCGAGCGTTGGCCTGGTCTCTACTTGAACCATCTTGCTTTGGGGTGAGCCAAAGCCGAGTATTAGCTGCGGCTCTTGGAGATATCTATCTGTTAAACCTCATCAGATGCCAGTGTCAGGCTCTTTGAGCCGAGACTTGTACAACGGATCAGTTGATGCTAGCGAAGTTGAGAGGCGTTAGCTAGGCGAGCGACAAAGGTAGGAATGTAAGGCAAAGAGTGGAGGACCAACAGATGAGGATTGTTAAGAAAGAAAAGAGGCCGCCGCGGACCAGAGCAGCAAGAAGATCACATTGATAGTACTGCGTACTGGCAAGTCTCCTCTCCGCTGCATGGTCGCCGCTTTTCCACTCCATCAATCCTGGCACCGCGCGGCACCTTCCAGTAAGGCGGCGCTCTCCGAGTCCCAGTTAGGGGGTGCTGACGCCGTGGCACTTTTCTGACATCTTGGCTCCCGTTTTCCTCCCCTGCAAGCTTCCGAGCTGGCTTTCTGCCAACTTCATGCCCCATCTCCTGATTCTCCCTAAATATCAGCCTTGCAGCCCTTTGAATACTACCACAGCTGGATAGCAAACATTCATTCCTCTCTGGAACGAGCACGCATTTCCCATGTCGTCCCCTTCTTCAACCGGCTCCTCAGCCAAGCGAAAGCGCAACACTCAGATCCCATCGGAGCGTCTCAAGTCCTCAACAACAGACCTGCTGCAGCCTTCTTCTCGCGACGCATCAGCCGAAGAAGCTGCCGAAGAAGCTGCTGAAGCACCCTCCCGGACCTCGAAGCACAAGAAGTCAGCCAACTCGATTGATTCAAAAGACGCACCTCCTAGCAAGCGACCTCGAACACGCGCCGCAGCGGCCGCGACTCCCAACCGTTTAAACAGCGTAGAATTGAGTAGCAGCTGCTTGAAAGTTGAAGTTCCTGCCTTCAATAGCGAAGACCCAGGCGAGCCATCTTCGACCACGGAAGACAGCGAAGATATCGAGAGACATGCCAACCAGCGAAGAGGAAGGACGACCAGTAAAAGTAACGGAGATGTCCACGGGAACGGTAATGTTGGGAAAGATGGGGGTATGAAGCCGATGCCTAAGGCTGGATTGAGAGATCCAATTGGAGGATACAAAACGAATCCACCTCCCACCGGGAGACCGGTCAGGGTTTATGCTGACGGGGTCTTTGATCTCTTTCATCTTGGGTAAGTTCTAAGCTCTACGTGCAGGCATGAGTCTGGGCTAAAAAGGGGCTAACCATGTACAGCCACATGCGCCAACTAGAACAAGCGAAAACCGCATTCCCCGAGACTTATCTCCTCGTCGGCGTGACAGGCGACACTGAGACCCACAAGCGCAAAGGTCTCACTGTCCTGACCGGCGCCGAGCGCGCAGAGACAGTCCGACATTGCAAATGGGTGGATGAAGTCCTTCCCAACTGCCCATGGATCGTCACTCCAGAGTTTCTTGAGAAGCACAACGTCGACTACGTCGCGCATGATGATGAACCGTACGGCGCCGACGAAGGTGACGATATCTACAAATCCATCAAGGAGCAGGGGAAATTTCTCGTCACGCAACGTACGGAGGGTGTCAGCACCACTGGGATTATCACGAAGTGCGTCCTCTGCTTCCATCCCCTTCTTCCCTCTCCCCTCTCATATGTTCTCTTCTTAACACCTCTATCTAATGCAGAATCGTTCGCGATTACGAAAAATATATAGCCCGCCAATTTAAGCGCGGCGCCTCCCGCCAAGAACTCAACGTCAGCTGGCTGAAGAAGAATGAGCTTGATCTGCGCCGCCACGTCACTGAGCTGAGGGACAGTATCCGCAGTAATTGGACCAGTACTGGGAGCGAGGTTGGGAAGGAGTTACGCCAGTTTTGGCAGAATAGCAGGCCGGCTAGTCCTGCACCCGGCTTTTCTGGGAACGGCGGTGGCAGGGTGAGTATGGAGGGGCAGAAGAGCCCTACGAATGCGAATCCGAATGCGGGAATGGGGAGTGCGTTTGAGCATTTGAAGCATCTTGAGATTCCGGGACAGGGCGGAGAGAGGGGCAGACCGGAGAGTATGGGTGGGAGTATGAGGGGGAGGAGTGAGGATTTCGCCGCGGGCTATAGTTTGGGGTTGATTGGCGGAGTGAGGAGCTGGGTGAGTACTGCTTATTCCCGGGAGAATGAAAAAGGGGTTGTATGGTGTGCTGATACAGAATTTCTATCCTAGATGATGCGAGGCAACAAGTCTCTTCGTGGCTCTCAGCCGCCCAGTCCCAGTGGCAGTGAGGACGATAATGAGTCGCTGAAGAGTCCCTTGGGTGGTGCTGCTGCTGATACGGCGGCAGAGGAAGAAGACAAGACGCCCAGCCGGGTGAGGAAGGGCAAGGTTGATGGAGCAGCGGATGTGATGGATGTTGGGGCCTGAGTTGATGGCTTAGCAAATCTTTCCTCCATACTAATAGAGGTGCAAAGGCCTGTTTTGTTGGGGATTGCACGAGTGCAGCAGCCGACTTGCCTGGCGAGGAAACCTGAGGTGGTGCTACGGCTTTGTGGGGCTCCGGCGTTGGTGTATAGTTAGACACCAGTGGTCAACTGGCAGACATTGGTCGTATTAGGCATTCGTAGAATTAAAAAATGTTTCCATGAACGAGGAGAATGAAATGCACGTATCAAGGATGTCATCGAAGATATCATGCAGGACTTCTTCGAACATGAAAGGCCCGACAGCCGAGTCACTTCCAGGAGAGTCACTTCCAGGAGACGAACTGCTCAATGATTCGGCAATGTAAGTCCCCCACCCGTCTACTGCGCCAGCCCGCCTAATGCGCCATTATTCTAGAAAAAGCGAAATATCATATTTCTATCTCCACTATT
>JAABUK010012055.1_pt1 | contig 11093 bp, 11 predicted proteins | sample 5559141 | NCBI WGS metagenome assembly JAABUK01 (sample SAMN10711869, study PRJNA513367) | rock metagenome | isolation source: Antarctica rocks | place: Antarctica: Victoria Land, Pudding Butte nord | collected 2016-01-03
CCCTGTCCAGGCCCGCTTGGGTGGCTTGTTGGTCTGCTGTCGGAGATGCTGCTGCTGCTAAGGCTACTTCAGAGCATACTGCCAACCAGTAGGAGACTTGCTCAGGTGCGCCAGTCTCCAGCAGACGGGTCAGTGTCGCCTGCACATCAACTTCTTTGATTGCCAGTGACTTAGGATCAGCATCACATTGTCCGGGTGCACCTTATTGACAGGCAGGCATTTGTCCTGTAATACTGTAAAGCTCAATGAATCAAGCCAATGTCAAAGTGAAGAAAGCGTCACCTGTATATGGGCCGCAATGTCGCTGTCCACTTCTGCATCCAGAGCATTGAACAGAAGCTTTTCAAGCCGAGCTGGCAGCATGACAGACGGGCTCTTCTCGGCAAGATGGCGTAGGGTAGCAGCTGCAGCCCGTCGCAAGGCAGGATGGCGGGAAGCCAAAGGCGGAAGCAAGACTGGCAAATGAGCACTGGCGGGAACTGCTTGAGGAGCAAAAAGAATGAGGCTCTGAATGTACAGCACCCCCTCCAGCTCTCCTGCTACCCAATCTTCTTCTCTCAAGCCCCCACTGCCGGCTGAGCCAAAACCCTAGGACACAAGCATCATCCTAAAAAGCTTCATTATAGTATTAAATGCTTGTGCTAGTATGACAGTTGGCTCTTGGCCATGCTGTTTCATCAAGAACATCTCCCCAATGTAGAATCCCATGTTACTGTCTCCAAACGTCTCTGACTTTGAGGAGGGACTTTTCAGTGAAATATAGACATTTCAGGGTTGAGAAGAGCTTAGCATGACAGTGGATCTTGTATACATGCTTAGCATCTTGGAAATTGCTGCATGCAAGCATGCTTTACATAACAGCAGCCTGTTGTTGTACAGCCCCACCTGTACTTCTCTGATCAGCGCTTTGCATTTAGTGTACACATCTGTGCCAGGGGACAGCTCTGGCCCCAGCACTGCTACAACTGAGTTTGCCAGGCGGCCAAGGGCGGCACGCAGCCCAGGCACAGCATAGGCTTCCTCACTCATCAGCATCTGTGTAGCCACTGCCAGACTGCCCTGGAACACACAAACTGCATTAGGCCATGCAGATGTATGGCAGCAAATGGCATCATGATGATAACAGTATCGTGAAGTTGGAAAGAAACATATGTCAAGTGCTCATGCATCTGAATGTCCTTGGTAATTGTCAAGATTATCCCTGCATGAGCTGAAGGTGGCTTGCAACATCAAATACTTGATCAGATAACAAGTAGGGGTATGTATTAATTGTAAAAGACTCGTTGAGACATGGTACCACTGCACAGCATAGGCTGACTGACCTTGCAGTAAGGAACATAAGCCAAGCCTGCAGCATTGGCTGTGAGGCACAAGCCATGCAAGATCCACAGTTGCACAGCTCCCTTGCAGGCTTGAGACACTGCTGTCAGACTTGCCACAGCATTTGCAACACCAAGCTGCAAGGACATCCCACCCTTGCTTCTGTAGATGCATCCCACTGCCAGCGCCAATGAAGCACGCCTGCATTGCACCACATTTGAGCAGGCAGTACAGATTAGCAATGCAAATATAACATGAAGCAATATTGAAGCTTCGGTTGGGGTACAAGGCACACACATGCCATGTAGACCTGCAATTGCACCGCAGGTACATGGCAGCAGCTTGACTAGTCATGCTCACATGCCAATCACGTCGCAGCTAGGCTGCAGCAAATCCGCAATGCATCCTGCATGGAACTCAGACACTCAGCTGATCAATGAAGACAGGTTCTCATGTGAACTCTCCTGAGCAGCAACAGACAGCAAGCTTGAAAGGCTCCTGGAGCATATGTGCTCACCTGGCAGGCAAAGGTGTCTGAGCCATGTCTTTGCAGACAGTCTGCATGAGCTGCGTGGCAGCAGCGTCCGTGCCAATGCAGGCAGCACAGGCATACAGCTGGGCTGCAGCACGCATCAGACACGCATCCTCACTGACAGCCCCCTGGTCCAGCACAGCTGTGGCCAGAGCATGCGTGCTGGCAGCAACGGCCTCCTCACTAAACCCTTCACCTGCACAACAAATGGCTCTGCATTGAGCGAGCAATTGAATTTGTGCGGGGGCATTTCTGTACAGCTGACCAGTTCCTGTAAGTTGCCTGCATGTGGATATTGGAGGCTAACAGACAGAGACTGCTTCACTAGCGCTGACCATCTTTGGGATCGTCATGTGAGCACACCTTCGAACAGGCTTCTCCAGGTGACAGTGCAATCTGAAGTAGCTGGACAAGCATGATATTGATGGCATGGACAACTGACTACATGGCATGCATCTTGTATTGCAGGCAGAGCCGCTGAACATGTCAGTGAAGCTGGACATATACATGCCACAACTGTGAGGGTGCATACCTTTGTATCTGTCCACCAGGGCCTGCAGGCCGGACAGAGCAGCAATGCAAGCTCTGGCAGCAACAGCGTGTTGCTGCTGCTGCAGCACATCTCCACGCTCTCGCTGCTTGCTGACTCTGCCAGAGGCGCTGGTTCTGAGGCCGTCCAGCATGCGTACCTGCTCAGCAGGAGCACACACGCCCATCACCTTGCCCAGCAGCTGCAACTGGGCCTCTTGCAGAGCCCCCGAAAGGGACCAGGCCTGAGGGAAGGGCATGGCACTGCTTGCAATGTCCCCGCTGCCTGTGAATGGTGCAAAGATACACTAGCTTAATTTTGGGGTGATGAGATGTGTCCATTCATGCATGCGCATGCTTGAAGAAGGATTAGAATCCGAAGAATGATCTTGCCAGAGTAGGAATATATGGAGGCAGGATACTGTCATACAACAGTCCAGCAGTGCAAGCAGCCAAATTATTGGCAAAAAAGTCTTTCCTGCTGAGCACATGATTGCCTGCTGAGGGCAGCATTTTCACGTTTGAAGAAGCATTAAACAAGCTGTCTCAGTTCAACTTGTTGCATGTCTCAGTTGTTGTCTGTTGACCCTCCTGATGAGTTCTGAAAATAGAATTCACAATAAAAGTAAAGCAGGCTGCTTCAGGTGTCAGCAATCCGAAAGCAGGTAAATAAACCTGCAAGCTGACCAGCAGGGTCAGTCTGATTAGGCAAGCCCTGCTCCCATGGGCGCAAGGCAGGGCTGCCAGGGGTGCCCACAAAGCTGTTGAGGGCGTCAAGCAGGGGGTCCCTGCCCGGCACTGCTGGCCCCAGCACCGAGTCCTGGTTGTCAAGAAGCTGCTGCAGACTGTGCATGCCACAGGTTGATGCCCACAGGCGCCCTGCAGTGCAACCACCATCAGCTTGCTTCTGATTGAGACTTTTCATGTATCTATAATCAAGAAGCTGACCGCACAGCAGTAGACCCTCAAAAGCACCCAAGACAGTGGACAAGTTGCATGGCACATTCACCCAACACTTTGAGGAGACAATCCAAAACAGGCAAGACATTGGGCAGATTGCATGGCACAAGATCCACCCAAGCTGCATGTGGTGAAGTGTGTGTGTGTTGTACCTGATGGGGCAGAGGTGCCCTTGAGGGCAGAAGCGCAGAGGCGCAGAAGGGAGGCATGCTCGGGTGCAAAGGCTCCAGCCTTGGGCAGCAGCAGGTAGGCTTGCAGCAGCCTCAGCTGCAGCAGGGCCGCAGCTCCTGCAAAGGGGCTGTTCGGGCCACTGCCAGAGCGCCAGGGATCCTGCAGAAATGGCATGCCATGATGAGGAAAACAGCGACAGACAGCTTTTGGGCCATTTTTCTGATGCACAGGTAAGCATCCGCTACTTCTCCTGTTTACTTCCCACTGTCCTCTGCTGCACAAGGTGCCCAAATTGAGGACACATTGGCCCACGCTGTGCTGCCATGTTGTACTAGGAGACCAGCAAGCAACTGCCATGCTGATTGTATCTGCACACTTGACCATGACGCTGAATGTGCAACAACAGCTCACACAAGTTGCTGGTGCCTTGGCCATTCCACGAGAACCCTGACATATACTGCAATCAGGCATGTTTACCTGTAGGGCAGGGGCCGCACAAACAGCATCCAAGGTGGGTTGCAAAAGTGAAGCACATGTGGCTGTGAGGGTTGCCGCCTGCATGGGGGCACATCTGGTGCAGGGCCCAAGCACAAAGGCATGCAGAGCCTCTAGCGCAGCCACACGCCACTGCACTTCTGTCAACATCTCACTCTCAGCTGCTGCCTGTAAGCATAGTCCAGGACCAGCTGTGAACAACTGAACATGGACTGCCGCCATTGACATGGCCGCAGCTGCTTGACACAGAACCTTTGTTGATCATGGCTGTCTCGTCTATCAGTGACATGTTAGCCAAGTCTGACTGGCAGCCGCCCAACGGTTGAAGCACTATTTCATTTGAACGTTTGTTGCTTCAAGATGTGCCATCCACAAAGATCAAGTGCATACAGAACTCAGGTCACTCCCTGATTGAGGGGTTTTTCCCACACATTGAATGTGAGCAGTTTCTCATGCAGATCGAATGGCTCATTGGCTGGATCTTGGCATGATTTGGCCAGCAGGGATGCTGCCATACCAGTGATGCTGTGAGGTAGCGCTTCATGTCCAGGCTCTGAGCTGCTTCAGCTGACAGCGCTGTTTGCCACAGGCTCAGAAGCTCCTCTTGGCGTTGCTGCACAACACCGCACACAAAGGTCAGCATATGCCATGTGTGTCACGCCATTTCTCTACATCATTAGACTGTAATGAAATAGCTGTATTTGCAGTACTTGTTCAAAGTTGATTCAACCAAGAACTCTGTCAGCAGCATCAGCAGTAACGCTCACTTGCCATATTACAATAGAATTCCTGTCACACTGTTCACGACACTGGTTGGAAACGTGTCCTTTTTTGCGAGAAAAATACAACATAACTCCAAGGTAAGGGAAATTGTGCAGCATCTCGCAGGGGTCAAAATTGACCCTGCTGTTGCAACGCAACCACTGTCTGCATTGACTCACATCCATTATGTCTTGAGGCAGAGCAACACACATGGCTCCTAGCACAATGTAGCCGGCCTCCATAACGACTCGGGCCCCAACACCGGCCTCAGGGACCACCTCCCGTATGCACCTTGTAGCCAGCTCAAGCGCTGACATCAACAGACTGGACGGAATGCCCAGGCTCAGCCTGCAACTCAAGCAAGCCATCTTCGACTTTGCAGTTCTGGTTTAGTGCGTTTAAAAAAAGCTGATGCCTGAGAACACCGGCGCTTCAGCATCTTGTCATGCAAGGGTTCAGTGGTCAAGCAAGTTTTTGTCATGCATGCAAACACCAAAGCTGTGACATTTGGCATATCTTCTCTCACAAAGGAGTTTCAAAACTTTAATCTCTCATAACAATTTTAGGACAAACAGGTCCACATGCCTTATGAAAGCTGCCACCCTTGCTGCTTTCACAGTGATGTCAGATAGCAACTGCCGCTGCTGCTCCTGCCGTTTCTGTGGCTTGCTGAGGTAACTGACAACAAGAACGTGAAGCTGATGCCCTCTTTCCATGAGTGAGTGTTGCATAAGGATAGTGTGCAGGTGGACCTGGTGGAAGCAGACACAAGAGCTGCCGAGCCAGTAGCAAAGCCCAGCACAGAGTCCTTCAGCAATCTCATGGTGGTTGAGTTGTCGTCAGTGTGTCTGAGGCCCCTGGGGCTTGAGCTATGAGGGGTGCAGGCAGCTGTGAGCTGCTGCACTTGGGCTGCCAGCTTCTCTAGGCACTCCTGCAGTAGCTGGGCTGCTGATGATGGCTCTGCCACAGCTAATGCGCTCAGTACACCTGCAGCCTACAGAGCATGTTTGAACATTGGCCCATGCCCATCTAATGCTGACTTGTTGACCAGGTTTCAACACTTGTCCAACAATGAGCAGGCTGGGACTGCAGGCCACCTACTCGTAATGTGCCTTTTGACAAAATTGCAACAGCCAAGAAACTCTGTGAAGGCACGTGGTTCAGGCAACACCTGACAGATGACCAAATGACAGGCTTGCGCTTTCCTGGCTGCTGTTACAAAGCAAAGGCATCACATGTCTGTGTGCTCAGGCAACAGCCTCCCCAGGAGGTGTATACAAACAGAGCTTGTTCTTTGCCCTTTGCTAGTGTCGACCCAACATGGCAACATTCTCATGTACTATGTGACAGACTGAGCTTGCTCTTGGCTTGTTGCTCCACATCAAACACGCCATGCAAGTTCTTAGGCACTACAAAGCCTGACATGCTGGCATATGTGGTCTCAAGAGATAATGAAGACCAGGCGAGGGTACCTGGGCTTGCAGGGGCTGTGGGTGTGCAGTGAGCTTGGTGATGCAAGGCTGTCGCATCTGATGCACCTCATCACTGGACACCTCCCCCACCACCTCCACAATGAGACGCATGCTCTCCAAGGCCACAACCCCAGCAGGGACTGCATCCCCAACAGGAGTGCTGATCAGGCCTGTCAGTCTCTCCAGCAGCGCTCGCTGCAAGCACCAACACAGTCTGGAGTCACACCCTGAGCAAAGCCTGTGGGCCCGTTGCTTGACAGTGTCCACGCAGCAGAGCTTTCCCTTTGAAGGTGGAAGTGGATAAGAATGCATTTCACTTAGACATGTCATCATACAGTATGCTGCAAGGCAAGCTGATCTGAGCAAAGCCATGTACTCCACATCCAACCTGACAACATCATACTCTCAGCCGCACATCAATGTGTACATCAGCAATAACAACACGCTCCTGGGGTAGAAACGCGCATTTCTGACGTTCCACAATTCAATGCATAATGAGCTCAACAGAAGCCCACCTGGCCAGTCTCACTTAGCTGTTCCATGACGCCAACCCGGATGACATACAGCACAGCTGCCTGTGCATGAGGCATCTCCCCTTGACCAGGGCCCAGATCATTCCCCGGGGCGCTGCCTGACTCTGAAACAGCAACCCCACTGGCTCTACTACTGCCAAGTGATGCAAGCAGCTCAACCAGCTTGGCAGCTGTGTTGATAAGGAAGGGCTCATCAGCACTGTACTTGGCTTGCATGCTGGCTAGGTATGCTATCCAGGCTTGTGCAAGGGCTGTCAGCGCCTGTCTGTTGTTGGCTGCAGCTGCCTCAGCAAGGGGCTTGGTCAGGCAGATGGAGACAGCTTGTGAGACCATCTGCTCCAAGGCGGCCTTCTTGCTGGGCTTGCTGTCCAGCCCTGCTATCTGCAGCATGGATGATGTCAAGGGCATTGCATTGGTGTGCCTTATAGCCCATCTGCTAGTTTGTGATCAGCTTACACTGCACAAACATGATGACGGGAGCACAGCAAACAGACTGATGTGCACGTGACGCACGGCAGTGCTAGTTCAGCATGCACAATGAGATGCATCTTGATCAGGCCCAAGAAAATAGACAATGTGATGCATCTTCGTGGAGATGCATGATGAGGCACAAAGGAGGATCATGGCAAGGGGATACAAAAGCAATAACAGAAGCACTGTCTGCTCTGCAGCGGCAGACATGGTGAGGGAGAATGTGAGTTGCCACTGCATGCATGTGATGAGTACGCCAGCAGAAGGACAGCGGCGCACCGCGTCTTTTGCTGATGATGCATTGCTGGCAGCAGCAATCTCCCCAAGAGCAGCTGCAAACACCTCCCTGACTGTGAGTGAAGGGTCGACAACAGCCAGTACACATGTACGCACAATGTCATCAAATGCTGAGCCTGCATTTGACCACAAGCCGCTGCCCCCTGCCTCAGCAACAGCTTTGATAACTGCTCCAGCAGCGCTTTTGTTCGCAGTGGATGCAGATTTGTCCTTCAGGCATTTGTCTGCAGCTTTCAGTGCATCTGTGTGCAAAGCTGCCAAGTTGCGGTCTGAGCTTCCCAGGCCCTCAACAACGGCTGCCACAAGCCTGAGAGCCATGCATTGTATAGCTGGATCTGAGTTTCTGCAAAGAACAAATGGCATGCTGAAACAAATGGTAAGCTTGACGGCATGGCGGTGCACATGGTCAATGTCACCTGCTGACTTGCTTCACAGCTACTGCCATTGTCCCAGGCAAACTGCTGACAATCTGATTGCTCAGACTGGTGCTGAGAGCTGCCAAGCACTCCAAACATCCCAAGCACGGCTGCTTGGGAAGACTCTGACTGAATGCTTCCTTGCTGCTCAGGAACTGTTGCAACGAGCTTATGCGTGAGTACAATGGAAGGGTGTCGCCCTTCAGGTACAAGCTTACCAAGCATCCGGCTACCAGTTGCCGCACCTTGCATGCGCCGCATGTCAACAAACTGATCAGTCACTTGCTAAATGTTGTGCAGTCACTAGCTGATAGCATATTTGACAGTACAATCAGAATATGCATGGTGTCAAATTGGGCGCTGCACCAAGTGTCACCTCCTTACCGGGGGAGGTGCGCCTTTGAGCAGCACGATCGTGAGGGCATCTTCGCATTTCCGCTGATAGCTCTGAAGCTGCGCCCTCTCGCTACGACGTATAGATCCTTGCAGCTTCTGCAGCAGCTCAAAGCTGTAAATAGGATCGACCCTTCTGTTGCCTCTGGCGTTCCCGACCAGCAACTCGAGCTCTGCAACCCAAACATTGAACGACAGAGCCTCCTCTTCGTCTACGAAAGTCATTGCAGGATTCATTATTCAGCTTGCGGCACGAATTGTTACGTTGGACCAACATGACATTGCGCAGCCGCGCAAATGCTCCGCAAAACCAAAAAAAACTGCATGCCTGCATATAGTTGACTTTCCTGGGTTGCTGTTGCACTTCTGCTTCTCCTCACACAGAGTATCTTGATTGCACGTCAGTACTGATGGCGACAACGCCACAAAGCGTGCTGGTGATTTGTCATCATCATTGTAGCCCACACGCAGGCTCAAGGGTTGCTGAGCCAAACCCCACATGCCTAACATAGAAATGCTGTGCATGCTGCCAAGTTTTGAAATTCGATGCTCATGCCAACGCAGGTCCTCTTTGGCATAGCGCAAACTTCTACAACCTCATAAACGCATGCTGCCAAATTTAACAAAAAGAGATTCTGTAAAGTCTAAAAGTTTGTGAACAAAACTTCAGATGTCCTCAACGCATTACTGAGCAGAGTGGCAAAGCTTGTATTTGTACTCACGCTCTGGCAGCTTCTGCCACAGCCTTGTGCAGTCTAAAAGCCTGCATGGCACACACAGCACATTGGAAACAACGCAGACCCGGTGCATTTTGGCTTGGCAGTGCTCATGCTCAACATTCACAGTTAGCACCAGCTTCAGGCAGTCAATTTATACACACAGGGAAGCACGGCAAGCAGAGTGTGCACTGTCCTCAGTGTGAACATGCGAGTGTGTGCAGCAAGGCAGACATGCACATGGTCACAGGATTGCTTCGGAATGACTTTGTAACATCAGCAAGACATGCTTGACGCTTGGTGCACGCACCAGTTTATGCTGACCACAGGAACTCGATGTGCTTCTGCAGCCTCCATCTGCAACCACAACATGTACATATTGTACATCATAGCTTTATGCTATATGCAATATGGCATCAGGCAATGCACCAGTGCCATGAACATGCTAGATACGGCATGTTGACAGCACTGGTGTGCAACAGTACAACTTCCAGATTGGCAATTCTGAGAAGGCCAATACATGCAGCAGGTGAAGAAGCGGTGCACACTATGCAGGTAAGCCTCAGCAAGTGCAGTACCCTGCCATTATGACAATGGTGAACAGGCAGAACACAATTGGCCATGAGTAATGAGCAGTAGGTCCTGGTCAATAAGCTAAAGGCACAATTTGCACCAAAGGCGAGACCCACCTGGGCAGTGTAGCGCAAGCCTATGATATGTGTGAAACGGGGTGAGGAGCACCGAGCTCCAAAGGTTTGCGCCAAACTTTTCAGCTGGGCAAGCTCGGGGTCATCATCTGCATCAAACCCATCAAAGCAGATAGAAACACCTTCCAGCACCTGCATCATCAGGCAGTGTGAAGTGAGTACCCAGTCTTGCTCAAGCTGGATCTGCAACACTGGAAATTGGCATGTTGAAGACCAGTGGCCTGACACCACACCATACTTCACACATGATGCATTTCACACATCATGCAAACCTAGAAGCATTTTTGACTGTGTGGCAAGCAGCAACACTGTCTGGTATTCCTGCTGCCACATAACACATCAACATTCAAATGCACTTTACCATGGATCATGCTGACTGCTTAACTCCATATAAGCTAATCATGCTCAGCAGATTAGATGATTGTGTAACTAGATATGACATTGCAATGTTCTCCGTAGTACACCAAACCAGACATAAATCAAAAATCATTTGAAAGCTTTCAACATGCAAAACTGAGGCCTTTTGAGTGATTCGTCATTCCTAATCCTGTCTAAGCACCTGTATGCTTTAGGATCCTTATTCATATTACTCTTTCTTCAAAGGGTTGTAAGACAGGCATGTGCATGCAAGGATAGGCACTGTCAGCACATGATGTTCAGAGCAGATTATAAACACAAAACAAAGGCACTAGAGGGGTCACTGCAGGCAGACATCTACAACTGTTGCATGGAGCAATATTGAGCCACTGCTTCACAACAACTCACACTTCATTGGTATCAGGATTTCTGACAGATGACCCACCATACCTGGAGACGCTCCTGCTGGAGTACAAAGCGCGCATCCCACGAAGGCAAACGCACAGCACTGGACGCTGAGGTACCCTGCTCGGCAACGGGCTGCCTCCAGCTTTCTACCATGCTAACGTGCACCTTTGTGCTCATCCACGCTGCATAGGCCAGGGGGCCTGATAAGCTGCACTCACCCAGCTGGTCTGTGTGTAGGCTGTCAGCTCTGGTGCAGAAGCCTGGAAAAGAGTACTTGGGTATGGGAATAAGGTTGGCCTGATGGTGAGGCCATCTTTCTGGGAAGCTTTCCAGAATAAGGCTCAGCTCTTCTTTGCCCTCCAGTTGCTGCACAACAAGAGGGTGTCTTGTGAGTGTTGGCTACTGAGGGGGAAGGAAGGGGGGGGGGGGGGGGGTGGGGGGGGGGGGGCAGACATGGGAGGCGGGGAAGAGGAAGGCGAGGGCGGGGCGCTGGAAGATATGCTGTGGGGCAACGTGCTGGGGTTTTTCTGGGCGGTGGGCGGGGCGGTGTGGTTG
>JAABUK010012058.1_pt1 | contig 11089 bp, 12 predicted proteins | sample 5559141 | NCBI WGS metagenome assembly JAABUK01 (sample SAMN10711869, study PRJNA513367) | rock metagenome | isolation source: Antarctica rocks | place: Antarctica: Victoria Land, Pudding Butte nord | collected 2016-01-03
GCCTAGCACAGAGCTGAGAAACACACATATAAGAATCGAGTTCTTTTCTGTAGATACTTTTCTTTCTTAGCATTTATCTATTAGTTAAATGACACTCATATGACTCGCTCTATGCTGATTTCTAACATTTTCATAGAAAGACAAATCAGCTCATTAAACTAGATACTTGATCTTTTCTTTCTTGATTCACTGATCAAGTATTTTCTTTATCTTTCATTTCTCTTTCTCTTTTATGAAAATGATCTGCGACTCTGAATTCTCGTCACGCAAGTGTCAGAATTTCAATAAAAAGACATGAAAAATTGAGTGAATTGCATCATATTTCTCAGATAGTTCAAGCTTATATGCTTGCATGTTGATCTTCTTTAATATTCTGAATGATCTCAATTATCTGTGATCAATCTTCTTCTTTGATTGAAGTGTATGAATATTTATACTTTGCAAAAACACTTTGTCTTTCATTTGAAAACTTGCAACTTTATGATGAGCATTATAATACTTTGCTTGCTGCTTTGCTACTCACTTTCATAGTTTCATTAGATGTTCTCTGATACTTCGTAGTCATTCTGCTCACTTCATAGTCAAGAATGTTTTTCTCTTTAAAGCTCTGTTCTCAAATATCTTTGCAAAGCTTGCAATGTATTTCTTTAAAAGCTCATGTGAAGTTTTTTCAATACTAGCGTGTACATTGTTGTTATATGTGAACGTCATCATTGATAAAAGTTCTGATCAGTTATTCATCTTGTAATTGAAATACACTTGCAAATAATGCTTGAGCATCTGATTCTATCTTTCTGTTTGATTGTTGATTTGCAAATGAAATGCAGTGCTTAGCTTTTGCTTCGCTTCAAGATGTTAACATAGAGTGATTCAGAAATGATTGATAAACAGTGAGTCTCAATTCAATATAATGCTTCGCATCATTTCATGCTGAGATATGAATTTTCGTCATAGCAGATTTGCAAGTCTCTTGACGTTCAAATCTTTGATCATCGAAATATAAATTGTGTGCTTGATCAACTTATCTATCATTATCAATATAGCATCGCTTGTTTTTTCAATGTACAAATTCTTCACAGAGAGCATGTTTGTTATGAAATTCATGATCATCATGTGAAATGAATTCACACTTTCTGAAGATATAAACGTCAGCTTCTCATAGAACTTATGATGATGCACTTGCACTTGCTGACAGTCTGAACAGATGCAAACATATTTCATCATTTCTTTGAGCATTTTCAATCAGTAATATTTTCTTCTTATTGCAGTCTTAATATGAGCGTGTGCGAAATGATCTGCTTCGAAATCATCATGATTCATACGCAGAATCTCATTTCTTGTAGCAGAGTCATTGAATACATAGACTGTGAGATCACGACGTAGCAGTTCATCATCTCTCATACTTCATTTTGAAAGCTCATTCTTTCTAGATGCAAATCGTTGATGTTACTTCTCATTCACAACAAAGATGTTTCTTTGTTGTAACTTCAGCAGTTACGCAATCATTGATTCACTCATCTTCAAATAAAATCTCTTCGACTTCATAATTTGATGAATCAGAAGTTGAAACAACGCAGTGTCTAGAATTCTGCAAGATCTAGCGAGTACTTTCTTATTCAAATACATGACTCAAGTATCTGTAATGACTATGTCATTCAGTTGCATTGTCAATGCTGCAAGTTTGATTGCTGTTGAAACTTCTTCATTCTTTAGCAGTTCAGATTGACATTTCTGATTGCGAAGTTTGTTTTGCAAAGTAGATAGAAAATAATCATTATTCTTCTCACTATCATTCAATTTCATGATGTCAAGTCTTCTTGATGATGCATTTGCAAAGTTTAATTTGTTTCTGCGATATTTTATATGAAAGTCAAACGCAATTAATTTCTCAGCTCAACGCATCTGTTGTACGTTGAGCTTCTTTGTCATCATAAAGTAACAAAGATTATTGTGATCTGTTATCACACATATGAGTCGCTTGCTACTCTGAAGATAGTGTCATCAGTTCTTAAAATCGAGAACTATAGCATACAGCTCTTTGTCATGCATGTCTCATTGTACTTCAGCTTCTTTGAATTTATAACTATAATACATGATGAAATGTCATTGATCAGTCTTGCTCTTCTGACTAAGCATGTCTTCGACTTCGCGATTTGATGCATTGATCTTCATGCAAAGATTTGCATTTCAATCATAGTGTTTCAAAATGAAAGCATTGACAAATACTGTTTTCAATCTTTCAAAAGCTTTTCTTGCTTTTGATGTCATTGTGAAGAGTGAACACATCGTTCTCTTCTTTGCACTCTTGATTAAATCTGTTAAGAGTGCAATGATTTAAGAGAATTCTTTTATAAATTGTTGATAAAATCTTGCAAATTTCAAGAATATGAAAATGTTCTTTACAAACTTGAGTTCAGATCAGCTAGTAATTGCGTCGATACAAGACTGTTTCATCTGAATATTTCTTTGTTTTATCACAAATCTCAGAAAGATAACTTTGCTACAATTGAAAGTGCATTTTGACAGCTTGATATACAGTTGATATTTCAGTAGCGTGCGAAGAATTTTGCATACATGCTCTCAATGCTGCTCTTTCGTCTCAGAGTATACTAAAACATCATTCAAATATATCACGCAGCAAATATTCATGAATAACTTAAGCGTATGATTTACATAGAACTGAAAGATCACAAAAGCATTTGTCAGTTCAAAGAGCATCATCTGATATTCAAACTGATCGTAGCGTGTATGAAAAGTCATTTTTCATTCATCGCTTTTGCGAATTTGAATGTGATGATAAACGTTGTGAATATCAATTTTGATAAAGTGTTTTGCATGAGCAAAGTGATTCAGCGTCTTAGACAGTAGAGACAATGAGTAATTGTTCTTTACTATTATCTCATTGAGATCATGATAGTTCATGCATAGATGAAGACTTTCATTCGACTTCTTTACAAACAATACAGATGCTTCTGCAAAACTACTTGATGAACAAATTCATTTCTTTTCTAGCGCGCTGTCTAGATAGTCTTGTATCACAGCAAACTCATCTCATGTCATCTTATAAATAGACTTGATGCAAGACATTTTGCTCTTCATCAAATCAATGAGATGTTTTATCTGATCATGCATGTTCAAACTATCAGAAAGAATTTCAGAAAACACTTTCTTAAAATCTTGAATAGCAAAGAATATCTTTGATTCTTTCGTTTGAAGTGCATTGCATCTTGCAGTCTGATGATCTGCGTTCTGTGATAAGTCATCTGTAGATAGCAGCTGATAAAACAGAGCTACATAAGTCTCTTTTCTTTTCTTAGCTGCAAGCATTGTCAGCTCAGCAAATTTTGATGTCTTGCACAGACTAACTTGTATTTGCTTTGCACGCTGAGTGCTGTTTTCTTGATACAATCAACGATGCTTGCATCAGCGAATATTCAAGTCGATCTCATTTAATCACAAATAGTCAAGAATCATATCATATTCTTGCATGTTCACAGCATGAAACTCAATGTTTCAGCTTTTGCAAACTTTCTTATGATTGATCAACTCAATATTGATCTGATGTGTATTATAGCAGAGAATTCAATGATCATTGATTGTCTAAATCTGTTTCAAAGTTGCATGATTCTTCAATAACTTATGCTTTTTTACTCATGATTGCAATATAAAGTTTCGCTCGATTTCAGAGTCAATAAGACAGTGAGCTTCGCGCATTTTCTCAGAGACATTTGTCAATACTGATATCATCAATGCATGTAACAATCGTCTTTTTGTAATTATATTTAATGATTCAACAATGAACATTAAACTTTCTCTTTTTTCATCTCTTCATCATGATTGCAAGTCTCTTGTCTGAATGCATAGTTGAAACACATTGAATTATCAATCTTGTGTCTCATCTTCTTGCATGATCAGCACGTAAGATTGAATGAAGCAGCATCTTGCTTGAACTCACTAAACTTGAGTGTCACATCGCTCTTAAACTGCGTGCTTGAAGCAGAGAACTTTGAATTCTTCGTTGCAACGATAAACTTCATCTTCTCATGCAAGAATTGAAAACTCTTTTGAGACGCTGCACTCTCACTTTGCTGCGAATGTAGCTTCGACAATGCATCAATATCTTGCAAATGCAAGTCAATGTTTATAAAATGCTTTAGCAAATCAACATAATTGATAAAGATGTATGAAATGCAAAGAGACTCATTCATGATGATTTCATTAATCTTCATTCGCAAGTACATCATGCAAGTCTCATTGAATATATGATAGTTCAGATCTGCATACAGTCTGATAAGATATTGCTCAAAATTTGCAATGCTTTGATTGACTCGCTGCTTTGCAGTCTCAAGTTAACATTCTGTTTGAAAGTTGCGAATTTCAAAATTGCTAAGTTTAGCATGCAAGTATTTAATGTAGTACTTTCAGTCGAATGTCTTCTTTCAATTGCACATGCTCATTACATGATCTCATTACTGATTGCAAGACTTCTTTGACAAATATGATGCAGATCATTGCAGCTTCTCTTTCTTCATGATGAAATCAGATGACATCACAATTATGAAGTCTTTGCAGTCTTGCAGTCAGAACATCAAGAAGTTGTAATTCATGACGCTTTACTCTTTAAACTCGCAAGATCAATTAACACGCTTGCGTGCATCACTTCAATAGTGATCATCACTATGTTGATGTCAATGATCAGAAAGTGATTGAGTCTCTCGCTCAAGTTTCAATACATAAAGTTGCAAGACAAGCAGTACATTCTGCATCTTCAGATTCTTTAACTGCTTGCGTACTTCACTTGCTGATCATCAAGAAATATGATCTGTCTGTTCATTAAATTCTTACAACTTGAACTTCTCATCTGCATGTTTGAATGCGTGATTCTCAGATCTGTTTTGATGAGACGATGAATTCTCAGTGTGAGAGAAGTTATTACTTCTTTCAATTATGCAACTTTTAGTGAGTCGCTGCGCATTTGACATCTTTTACTGAGCAGCTTCGTGCAAATGAAGCAATTAGAACTGTGAGACAACGAGATTTCTTTACATGAAACTGCGTAGTAAAAGATAATAAGATAGCATTTTATTGATGATAGAACTAATTGCTAAGAAACGAAAGTGAAAGCTTGCAAAGTTTTCATCTTCTGTCAAGTCATTATCTCTATTCACTCATTAATCTTTTTAATCTAATCTCGTAGACTAGTTTTGCAGACATGCATCATTCATAGTCGATGAGATGTGTTCTCACACAAATCATTATGAATTCAATGCATTATCATCTTGATAACTTCGCTCAATTTTCAAGAGTTCATATTTGTTATTGATCTTTGTATCAGCTTTCATAAGTAAATATTTATCAACATCATGTTTATTTTCATCTGTAAAATCTCTGTTAATGTTACATGATAGACGTTGATGATTTGTCACAATGCTCTTTCTTGCATTGATCTCAGCTTGACATTCAGACTTTTTCAATGATCTTTCACTCTTTGTGATGTATATCATATGATAACTTCGTGACTAAGCAGAGAATGCATCATCACGAAGTATATTTGCTTACTTGTTGTCATTGATGAGTCTCAAGTAAACTCAATGATTGTCTGCATGATTTTTTGTTTAATCACTAGTTTTGCTTCAACATGATGCATGTGAGTTACTCATTTCAGCTTGAAGTTCAGTTGAACTCTTAAGATTCTGATATCTGATTTCAAGTTGATCTGATGTCTTATCAACTTTATGTCAACTTTCATATTGAATCATTTAGAAGTTTTCATAAAGTGAATCAACTCATGCTTTGTCATTAAGAATTTGATGTCATGCGTTTTTGATCACTGTTTGCATCTATTATAAATCTTGTTAAAAACTTTGCAGTTGCGTTTTATAAACTCTTTGTATGTCAAAATATTGATGTCATTCACGAAGTTTATAAAGTTAATTCTCAGCTTGATGTTATCACATGCTTCTAACAAGTTTACATTGTAAAACAGATATAATATCAACGATAGTGAAGAGTTTTGTAATATGTTGATATTCACGCTGCATTTCATCATCATGTAATCATCAATTATGATCATAATGCGTTGATTTTTCAGAAAGTTTTTCACAAATTCAAGAAGCAGTTTAGAAACTTTTCTCTTCTTCATGTCATGTAAGAGTCTGCTGTGTATCACATTATCAAATTCACTTTTTGTTATGAATGTGTCAGAATTGATTAAAGCTAGTCAATGATTTAGTTAAGATCTGACTCAGATTTGACTCAGATATGACTCAGCATCTTTTTTCTTCTCTAGCATCTTCTAATCAGCTTCTATTGTCTTTTAGATAAACACACTTCTTTGTGTTACAAATGATCAACAGATTTCTATGACAAACATATTTCTTTGTGTTGTAAACATCTTTTGAATCAACATCTTTCTTGTGTTTCAACACGTTCTTTTTGAGACTAGCGATAATCTGAGTAACTATTATATAGAGTGTATTCTTCTTGTCTTTTGTATCTTCTTTCTTCTGTATTCTTAAAGTCTTAGTTATAGCTATCTTTATTGAATTAAACATTTTAGTCACGCATGCACACTGATTAGTTTCTAAACACGATCTCAACACTACTTTAAGAATTCATTAATCACATGATACTGATTTCTATACTCATTCAAATTCACTCGACTGACAACAAGATGAGTATAAAGAAATTTGTGTATCTGATGATCGATGACATCAAAAGACAGAACAACATTAAGAAATCAATAGAATCAACAAAAACATACAATCATTGAATTGCTAGAGAATCTAAAGCTCATTCAGTACGCGCTCATTCAAATCAATTAATAGAATCAAGAAATTAAAATCTTGATTGCTAAAGAATCATTTAATTAAAAGAATCAAGAAAACATATGATCTTGATTGCTTGAGAATTACAAAATTCTTTCTCAAATCAGCAACATTCTTTTTTGAAGACTAAACACTTTAACAAACAATCTCACTATCTACTGTTGAGCATCATCATTCGCTCGATCATCAAAACCTTCATCATAATTTGATCATCTGTGAATACTTAACTCGATCTCTTCAAGAGTAATTAAAGTCTCGATTCTGTTACGAGCGTGCTCAGTCTTCTACTGAGACGCGTGTTCTTTGAGCGAGCCTAGACTCTATCGAGTCTAGCGCTCACCTTTCCTCTGTACATATAGCCTTCGCACCTCATAGACCTCGCTCTTTAGCTTTGAATTCTCGTTTACCTGATTTACTCTTCGTTTACCTGTATCTTTATGACTTGCTTTAGACATGATTCTAACAGATTCAGTCATTTATCTTGAGTTATCTTCTCATCTATCGAAATTTCTTAGAACTGACTTCGTACGAAAACATCGTCAATTCTTGCCTCATTCTCAGACACTCGATGAATCTCTGAAAGTCTCTACTCTCTGAGATATCAAAAATGTAAAGCAGCTACAACATTGAGTTGAACAAGATTCAGAAGTTTTTCTAGAAGATTTAAACAATCTTCAAACTCAACGAGATCTAGATGTAGAAGCTTGTGAGCTATTTAATAGAATACTCAGCGAACAAATATGAAAGACTCGTTTCAAAGAAATTAATCAAGCAAAAGAATGATCAAATCTAAATCTTAAAAAGCTTCAAGATCAGATGATGAAACTACAACATTGACTGCGATTGATCAAAGAAGATACTTCTACTTCTTTCATTATGTTCAATTCATTCAAGCGATTTCAAAAGCTTTCAAATTCATCTTTATTTACTGATGAAACAGAATCTTTCTGAAATGATTGACAAGAAAAGATTCATGACAAGCTAAAGATCAACGTCGATCATTTTGATACTGATAGAGTCATACTGATCTATATTCACTTCAGAATCGACGAAAACGCAGTCAAAACTACTTTAACTTGATGTTAACATGATTCATTAAATTTCTATAAAATGATCAATGATTTGTTAAATGAACTTGCTCAGCTATACAATGATTTTGACAAAGAGACAAACTTTCGAAGAAAATATGCTAATCTCATTCAAGAAAAGAGCAAATTTAGTGATTTCTATTCAATGTTTCAACATCTGTTCTTTTATCTAAAATATCACGAAAAGCAATTAATTATCGATTTACAAGACAAGATAGTCTATCGTTTTCATGCAGCTTGAAGTAATCAATTGATTCAGTCAGACTCTCTGAATGAAATTCGTAGCTATCTGATTCATTTGAATAATAAGCATTGAGTCATGAGTGACATTAAAGAAAAGAAATTTCTGAACAAAGTCAAAAAGCAAGTAATCTTTGCTGAGAAATGAGGTTCATTGAATCTTTATAGAAAGATCGAAGTCACTATTCTTGTCGATCATTCAAAGTCGTGTGACGCGATTTTAACTAACGTCAAAGACATTGATCTACAAGCTGAAATCTGTTTCATCTGTCACAAATCAGATCATACTTCTAGAGAGTGCTCTGATCGATTGAGAATCAATGCATTAGAAGATGATGAGTTTGATTGATTTACATTGAACTTTGAGTTCGATTCTGATTCAAAAAACTAATTATCTCTTTCAGAATCATTGAAGAGATAGAGATCATATCTTTGTGCAGTCAAATCGAAGTTTTATTGAAAGAAAACTATTTTGAAAAGTTATTTCTGATCAATGCTTCTCTTATCTCTCAAAGCAATTCTTTCAGCCTTCATTCTTTGATAGATAGTGATTTCGTCGTTTACATGCTGATACATGACAAGTTAGTTGATAAAGTATGTCAGAAACTTGAAATACAATCTATATCACTAGCAAAAAAGAAGTTAATACGAGACTATGATGAAAAGCTAGCTAGAAAGACTATTACTCATAAGATTCTATTCAATCTCACGATCGAAAGTCATAAGAAATTGACTATGTCAATGCTGATAGCTGATATCGAGCATCATGAAGCTATATTGAGCAAATTCTGAATGAACAAAAATGAAATATTATTGAACATGAGACATGATACTATCGTATTCTCTGATCAATTAAATATTTCTATTTCGGTTTTTTCAATTTTGTCAAATACAAAGCACTCAAGTTGATCATGATTAACTTTGACCTCTTCAGCGACTCACAGCAAGATCTTTAAGATGCTCAAGTGCTCATTTTCATTCATTCAGAAAGAGTCATTCTTGATTCAAAACATAGACGTCATTTCTTTTCAAGCACTAGTAAAACGAAAAAAAAAGAATCAGACAGAGATTTTTGCTATGTTCATGAAAGACATCGATAGAAAAATCGTCTACAATACTCAATGCGAACTAGATGTCATAAACGTCTTCTCAGTCAATGAAACGACTCAGAATCTAGAAGATATTAAAGTCAAGCTATCATTGAAATATCAGAATTTTCTAGACGTTTTTGATTGAGTTCAAGCAGACAAGCTATCGTCTCATCATTTGTATGATCATAAGATAAAGCTTACTAGTGACGCAATGTCATCTCGCTGTCAAGCATATTGAATGTCTCTTTACAAGCTTCAGAAAGTAAAGAAATATCTGAACGAGAATCTTTTCAAAGAATTTATAACTTCTAGCAAAGCTTTGTATTTCTCACTCGTTCTGTTCATCTTAAAAGCAAATGAAGATCTATGATTCTGCGTTGACTATTGAAAGCTCAATGCTATTACCAAAAGAAATCACTATTCTCTATTGCTCATAAATGAGATGATCGACAAAATAGTTGATTGCAAGCATCTGACTTGATTAAATATCATTTCGACTTTCAACAAACTGCGAATGCATTTTGATAGTAAAAACTACACTATCTTTATCATCGCTTTAGAAGCATACAAATCAAAGATGTTATTTTTCAAACTTATCAATGATTTTGTCTCGTTTCAGCAGTATATAAATGATGTTCTTTGAGACTTTCTAAATGACTTTTGTCAAGTCTATCTAGATGACATTCTGATCTACAGCAAAACTCAACGAAAACATCAACAACATGTCAAGATGATATTAGTTCATCTACGAGAAGCTGATCTACAAGTAGATATTTGAAAGTGCGAATTCGATGTAGAAGAAATGATTTTCTTAGAAGTCATAGTGTCAGAACAAGATCTTCGTATGAACTTTATCAAAGTGAAAGTCATAGTCAACTGAGCTACGTCAATCAATCTAAAAGAGATTCAGAGCTTCGTGAGATTCATTAACTTCTATCGTTGTTTCATTAAGAACTTCTTGAAGCTAGTCAAACCGTTCACTCAGTTGACTAGAAAAGATACATCTTTTGTTTGAAACAAAGTCTGTGTTTAAACTTTTGATGATCTAAAGAAACAAGTCAGCTCGATCTCAGTTTTACGACATTTTGATTCAAAACGACAGACTATTCTGAAAATCAATGCATCTGACTATGTCAAAGATGAAATACTATCACAGTACAATGATGAGAATGTTCTTCATTCAGTAGCATTCTACAGCAAGAGCATGATTCTCGCTGAATGCAATTATCACATCTATGATAAGAAATTGCTAGTCATTATTCAATGTTTTGAACATTGAAGACTCAAGCTAGAATGCACAGAGCTGCTCATTCAGATGTTCATCAATCATCAAACTTTGAAAATCTTCATGAAAAATAAACAGTTAACTTGATGTCAAGTCAATTATCTAGACATTCTATTCAGGTTTAACTTTCAAATCATTTTTCAATCAGGTAAAATGAACATTAAAATCAATGCTTTAATCAGAATGTTTTTGATCGACATCTTTGAATCAACTCAGCGTACTGAAGATCGCTATCAGATCATTCTGACATTTCATAGAATAAATATTCTAGCTATTGAATCTGAAGTTGATCTTTATCAGCGAGTAAAAAATGTCAACAAGATGAATGAGCTTTGCAATGAGTATAAACAAGCTATAAGCGAAAACAAGCTCAAGCTACATAGCACTAAATTGAAGCACTGCAAGATCATTGACGACGTTCTGTTCAGAAAAGATTTACTGTGAGTTTCTGAGAATATGCATACGAAATTGCTAAAGAAAATTCATGATCAGTCTTTCATCTTTCACTCTGACAATCGAAGAACTATTGATCTAGTTCAACGTTTCTACTATTGATCA
>JAABUK010012060.1_pt1 | contig 11088 bp, 18 predicted proteins | sample 5559141 | NCBI WGS metagenome assembly JAABUK01 (sample SAMN10711869, study PRJNA513367) | rock metagenome | isolation source: Antarctica rocks | place: Antarctica: Victoria Land, Pudding Butte nord | collected 2016-01-03
ATGGGCAAGCAGATGCTTCAGAGGCAGGCAACAGAGACAGTGATGCTAGTGCACCCACTCCTGGATTGCAGACACCTCCCAAGAATGGGAAGCGGCGCAGAGGAGGCCGGGTAAGCCACAGTTATTTACATTACTGTCATTTGCATCTTCATGTGTAGTACTGATGTCTGGTTGGCGTGTCAAAGCAGGCTTGACCGTTCCAACACATCCTGTTTTGCGGCATCTGAATTCGCATGTGCAGAGCATGGTGTTGCAGCCGCCTTTATCGACAGAAAGCTTTGACTGTATGTATTATCGAGTGCCAGTGTAAATCTGTTCTGCTGACAGTGCAACAGTCATGGCAATGCTCACAAGTGGAGTGCTCATTGGCAGGGTACAAAGTCAGGTGCTGCTCATCGCAGCCCGCAGATAAGAGGCAGAGGCAGGGGTGCCAATGCAGGCCAACCCAGCAATGCAGACCTTGCGCTGCTTCAACAGCAATATGACCAGGCAAAGTCGCAACTAGCTATCAGCGGTGCACAACTTGCCCAAGCACAGGAAAAGTTCCAGAACATCCAAATATAGATGTTAGGACAATGCCATACAAGCGTTGTACACCGATTGTGGCTCACACTGCCAGCATGAGCTGCTAGTTGCATCCCTTATATTAGATTTGTAAATGACGTCAGAGTCGGAGCTGCTTGATGTCTCTGCACCTGCCAGTGATGGCACAGCTCATGCAATTCAAGCAGGAGGCACAAATAAAGTTGCAGCAGCACAGCTGCAAGGCTGAATTGATGTACACTCCAGACCGTATGAGTTGGTTCAGATACTGGATGTGTGGCAAGCCATATCTGCTACTACTACATTATCGATATGTACCAAGGCTGCTGTTGGTGGGCATTAAAATGATATCATGACCTCAGCAAGGATTCTGCAGCATCTTCAGTTGGCATGCATTACATAAAACCAAACAGTATCAACGCACATCCAAGATGGTCATGTGAACACCTTGACAGCTTTGTCAAAACTACAAGTGACCAGCGTATTAGTTTCAGCATTATAGTCTAGCGCTCTCACGTTCTTCAGATGAGCCTTGAGTTGAGCTTCCACCTACAGCCAGAAGTGGTGTCAGTCTGTATGCTGCAACAAGGCACAGCAGCAAAACTGACTTGGGCCCCCATACCTTAGTTGTGCCAACATGGAAGACATAGACATGGCCAGCTGCAGCAGCTGCAAAGATGTAGAAGCTGCTCTTGTGCCATGCAGCACATGGCTGATGAAACTTCTCTTCAACACTCAGACCATAAAAGTTCCGTGTTTGTGTCCAATCTGCAGGAAGCTCAAAGTTCATACATTTGGCAAACTTAGCCATTTGCCTCTTTGCAAAGGAGCCAAAACTGTCAGGTAGGAAGGTACCTTTCAATCTGAACATGATGATGCGAGACCCATCTGTGGATACAAGCAGGTATCGCTGGCATGGGGACACTGCTAAATGGCTGGCTGAGAATGAGACATGATCATCCCCCATTGCATTCATATTGACCTTGGAGTGCTCCTGCAAAAAGCTATCATTACAGAGTGCTAGCACATTTGCACCTGTGTGCTTGACCCTGCAAACATCTCATGTCGTACCTTGAGCTCATGAACATCAAACAGCCGTAGGTAGTTGGTGTTCTTCAAAGCCACAGCAAGCAGCTGATCAGATGGCTCAGCACCTGGGATGAACTCAACATCCTGCACTTGTGAGAGGTACGTTGTGCTCTTCTGCAACTGCAGACTAGGCTCATCTGTGCTGGTGCTGTGTGTCAAGACTGCCATGGTATGGTCCCAAGAGCAGCTGACACAATGGCTGCTGTCTGGAGCCCATCGCACTCTGACACAGTACTTGGCATGAGCCTTGTGTCGAGTGAGGACAGTGCCAGTGTGAGCATCAAGAAGAGTGACCGAGCCATCCATGGACCCAGCTAACAACAGCATCTTGCTTTGCCTGTACACATATTTTCTTTGTGGACACAGCTTTGTATCTACATAGCGAAGATGCCAGTCAGGCTACACCTTTTAGGGGCTGGCTCTCTTACTGCTGTGGTGGAGACAATAGGCTCAGGACAACACATGGAACAACTGGTACTGATGACTGTATAAAGTACAACTCTGGAAACGTATGATGCAGCAAACATGCGAGCAGATACAAGGGAACTCACCCAGGCACGCTATGAGGAGACAAACTTGCCCCACAGCCCAGTGGTCAGTTGGGCAGATATATATGTATAGTTTGTCTTTACTCACAGCTTTGCATGCAGAGACTTGGATCCAACTGGCAGGTGTATCCAACCAAAAAATCACCTGCTCATGCAGCAAGCAGATAGACCCACAGAGCAAACTTACTCAGCTGTGGGCTGAAGGGCCAGGCTAAGGATGCCTCCTGCATTACTGTGATACCGCCACTCAAACTCGTCCCGGGCATAATCCAGTAATTGAACTAGACCATTCCCTGCAGAAAGACATGTTTAAATTATGCTGTTGCCCAGGATGTCCAGACAATACATTTTGCACAATTAATTTGAACGCTACATAGCATTGTTGCTGTCTTGATGTAGGCAAAAAAGTTACCTGACCCAGTGACTGCCCTGCTGTTGTCTCCAGGCCAGCAGCAGATGGAAATGACACTGCTTTCATGCAGGTTGTCCACTGCATGCGTCAGTTGGTGTGGATAGTCCTGATTGCCCCCATGCAACAAAGCCTCTTCTTCTGCTGCAAGATATGTTTCTCCTGAGTCATCTGCTGCAGCTTGTTCCTCCAGGTGCTTGTATACCAGCTGCGTGTGCTGACATGGTCAGCATTGGCAACAACAAGTAATGCTCAGGGCCGGGCGGTCAGTAAAGTTGCAAAGACATGCTTGCCCACCTCAAGCAACATGGATCCAGTTGGCATTGATCCAGGTACAAATTTGCGCCCTTGCTGCTTTTCCATAGCCTGAAGTGCTGTTGAGGCAACGAAGAAAGTAAAGTGCTGACTGCAAACGAGATGCAAGTACTTGCACAGGACGTAGAATTTGTTATGAATTCGGGTAGAACGAACAGCTCCAGTGTACCTGAGTGCATGCCGTGCTCATGCAAGTATTGCTGTACGACTGATCTTGCGAACGTGTCAGGGTCGGACAAGAGATCGGACATTGGACTCTATGCTTTTTATGTTCTAAACCACACGCAATTTTAGTCTAGTAGGCGGTCCAAATACTGGCGCTCCGCTCTACGCTGATCACATATTGGCATCTTGATCAAAGACAACATAATTCGAGCCTATTTAGGTGCAAAAAGTGCGTAGCCAAGCATTGCCAAGAATCTTACAAGCCCGGTCAACCCAGTCCGGCATCTCTTGTCAGCATCTCGTCCATTGGTCACCCCGTCAGTTCAGGTTTCAGTGTGAATAGTGTGGTCATCTGTCAGGCTCTGGGTCTTGGCAAGGTCGTTGCTGGCAAAGAGTATGCAGCACATAGTGAAAGCGTTAACGCGACAATATTGCCAGACTTCTAGTCACGGCATGAGCGTCAGACTTTGCCCTTGTTGTCGAAGTAACTGTTGCTGTTGCTGCTGTTGTTGTTGAGGTTGTATAACGCAGCATGCAGTTATCCGTTGTCGATCACCTTCGTGTGCTCGCACGTGGAAGCCCAAAACCCGTGACTAGTTTTCCAGCCACAGCTGCTGCTTCCATCCATGCCCACAAGCAACAGTTTCGAGACAGGCGCGCAGTCCCTTGGGCTTTTAGCAGGAAACGTCTCCCTGCCAACAACGCACGGACGCTTTTCCGTTCACAAACCAGCGTGTTGCGCTGCGCGGCTGGCACTACTGAGCAGTCACAACAAGACATTCGGATAGAATTGCAGTGTCAGGTGGACAGGCTGACCAACTTGCTGGGAGACTTGCAAGCAGCCACAACTTGGCATGACAAGGTAGGCAGGTTGCCAAAATCGCCATTAAATATGGGCACTACAGCATCTGTTCACAACTGCCAAACATACTGTAAGCCTCAATGCAGGTGCTGGCTCTGCAAAATGAACCAGGCATTCAGAAATTTTTCAGTACTTACAGGTATGTATTATACCCAATGAACAGTGGCTGTTTCCCTGTTTGTCCTTGAGTATCTCAAAATATTTTGGCCGACTGCAGGCACAAGCAGCTGCTGCTCGAAGAGCTTGTCTCCCTCTCATCTGAGGAAGTATACACAATCTTGTGTCTACCTGCCATGTCACAGGAGCATGTGCTCAATGCACCCATGGCTGAAGGTAAAAGTTTCTAGCTAGACTGCTTATGTTTGGAATCATCTTTGGACATAATCAGGCCATTAAGCTCTACAACACCCACACGCATCTTCCCTTGACTGTCAGGTAGCAGCTTTCGCTCAGCAGTTCAGCAACTGGCATCCACCCTAAAACGGGTCGAGATCTTCTACAACAGCATTGGTGGCCTTCTGGGCTATCATCGCAAGTGTCTTCAGATTATGCTGGAGGGCTCACAGCAGCAGACCAGTCCAGTTGAGTCATCAACCGCAGCAGCTGAGGAGGTGACCTTTCACATGCCTCAGGGCCCTAATCTAGCTGGCCCCAATGGGCGACAGCTGGCAGCTGAGTCAGCAGCTGCAGGCCTGGAGGCACTGCCACACATGGCAGAGATCTACCCTCTAGGAGGTCAGGCCCTCGTATACCTGCAGTGCACAGAAATTTGTTCAATGGTGTTATTTACCTGCCCTTCAATTCGAAGGAAGTGCAGCCTGTACAACCGGCCAAACAAAAGCATCCATTGCTCCAACTCATGTTCTGTTTTCCTTTTGGTCTTGCATTTGAATGTACTAACATCTCATTGGCGGGCAAGACTGATATCAGACAGGCCATTACCACTGCAGTCATCTTGAAAACACTCTGTACTTTCAGGGGCTGGTGACCGCTTGGGCTTGAAGTGTGAACATAGTGGCGAAGGCCTACCTGTGGCTGTGTTGCCTTACTGTGGCAGGCCTCTGCTAGAAAGCTTGATCCGGGATGTTCAAGCCAGGGAGTACTTGTACTTCAAGCTGCATGGTGTCCAGCAGATGACACCCATTGCAATCATGACCTCTGATGCCAAAGACAACCACAGGAGGGTCACTGAGTTCATCAACAACTGTGACTGGTTTGGACGCGGCAAGGAGTCCTTCAGGTAGCCACCATTCACCTTGCAGCCGTGACTTACATGCATTCACAGATTAACAGGCGCAGTCAAGGTTTTGCTGTGACCTTGCACCGGAAGCAACACAACTCAACTGTATGTCACCAATATAAGGCAATGTCACAATGATGTAGCCAGCAAGCCGTCGTACACCCTGTATCAAGCAGTCAGCCACAGTGCATACGCCTGGCTCCAAGATAGTGCTGACAGGCTGCACATTTCCACCAGCTTTACCTGTTGATGGCTTGCTGTACAAGCTGACTTGCGTGCAGACTTCCAATACAGACAGTAAGTATCAATTGTGCGTTGTCTGCAGGCTGTTCAGGCAGCCGTTGGTGCCTCTGGTGAGTGCAGCAGATGGGAAGTGGCTGGTACCCCAGGGCCTGGCCCCCATCCTGAAGCCAGGCGGCCATGGAGCCATTTGGAAGCTGATGCTTGATGAGGGAGTCTTCAGCTGGATGTATCAGCATGATAGGGAGGCTGCGATTGTTCGCCAGATCAGGCACGTCTCAGCACATCTTGCTCTTGACCTTGCTTAGCAAATCATCCTGTGCAGTCCAGTGCAAAAAAAAATCATGGGTCATGAGGCTGCATTTGTAGCCATGCCTTTGGTGCTTGCAGCATGATGCTATCAGCACGCTGCACTGAATTGAGTGGTCACATATGTGTTGCTGCACTTTATCATCCCTGTCATTAATGTCACACATGAAAAACACTTGGTCGGTGCACCGTGCAATGATTAGCTCCTCAGGACTGAATCACAAAAGAGCAAGCAACGAGGTGAAGCCTAGCAGCAAGGCTGGCGCTGCAGTTGCTGATGTCAGCCTTCATAAGCTGAGCCTGGCCATGCAAGGTGTGCTGAGCAAACAGTAGCACAGCTGAAGTTGGATGCCAGGCTGATTTGACTGCTTGCAATGCAGCAACCCAATGGCTGGTACAGACGCCACTCTCTTGTCCCTGTCCGGCGCCGGCTACACAGACAGTCGCTCCTTTGGGTTTGCCTCTTGCCCTCGGGTGGTGGGAGCTGCAGAGGGCATGAATGTCTTGCTGGAAAGGAAGCTGCAGCGCCCAGATGGCCGAGTGGAGCATGCTTACAATGTGACCAATGTGGAGTATACTGAGTTTGAGAAGCAGGGCATCTGTGACGTGCCTGCAGCCCCCGGCAGTCAGTACAGCTGCTTCCCTGCCAATACAAACGTGCTCTATGTTGGCCTCAAGGTGCTTTCATCTTGCTCCTTGCTGTATTTTCTCTACCTGATCAGAGTGGTCAAGATGCAGATTTCAGATGCGCCTGTCTACACTCGAACAAACATGCAAATTGTGTCACCAGAGGCACACCGTTGTTGCTGCAGTGTTGGTTACTTTGTGCTGCTTCATGCAGCAGTGACAGCTGTCAGCAAGAGTATATGCCTGAAAGTGTGATTTTGAGGGTACGCATACCTCCAGGCCTGATCATCATGCCATGAACAGCTTGTTACAGGGCATATTGAGCTTCACAGTATTTGCTGACCTGCTGGCTGCTGCATGTGAGGCCTCAGCACTTGTCATGACATCCTGCCAGACAGCTTAGTACGAAAAGCTTGAGACTGGTGTCAACAGGCTGCAGAGCTAGCTGTGAGGGCGGGTGTGGAGGCTGGAGGGGGGGCGGCCCTGCCAGGCATGATCCTGAACACCTCCAAGAAGACCACCTACACAGATGCGGCCACTGGCCAAGAACACAGTGTGGCTGCTGGCAGAATGGAATGCACCATGCAGGTCTCATGCCTTCCTGCCAACTGCTGTCGTGTCTGGTCTGTCCACTTGAATGTGTGTGACTGTGGCATGACATGTAAGCAAAACAGTAACAGCCTGTGTACAGCAACTTGTAGCAGTAGTCCTTACCCTATGCAAAAGGTATGTGTTGGATGGATGAATGCATGAGTTAATGAGATGCCATCTGGTGGCTGTGCAGTGCACAAGTATGCTGTTGGGCTGATGTTTTGTTGGTGTGCAATGCAGAACCTGGTAGACAGCTTGGCGCAGCACTTTCAGGAGGCAGTGCCCAGTGAGCGGCATGGCGAGCTGAACACCTTTGTGGTGTACAACCAGCGCAGCAGGGTCACCAGCTCTGCCAAGCGCAAGCGCCAGCCTGGCAGCCTCAAAATCCACCAAACGCCTGATGGCTCCTTCTTTGACCTGATGCGCAATGCGCGTGACATGCTGCTGCGCTGTGGCTTTGATGTTCCCCAGGTCAGTGCCTGCATCTCATCTGTTCAGTTGCTGCTTGAGTGTTGCCTCAGCAAGTCATTTGGGCATCATTTGGTCCCACTTGCATCACATCAAGGACAGCATGCGCTCAAGCTATCAGAGGCAGAGGTTCTGTGCCTGTGTGCATAAATGATTCTGTACCGCTGGGATCTGGACCATTTCTGATGTTATGACAGTTGGCATGCGCAGTTACCTGAGGTGAAGGACTACTTGGACCACGGCCCGTCCTTCATCTTCCTCTTTCACCCAAGCCTGGGCCCCCTGTGGGATGTGGTAGCCCAGAAGGTCCAGGGGGGGTCCCTAGCCAACAAGGCGGAGCTGGTTCTGGAGGTGGTGGAGGCTTGCATCACACAGCTGCATGTGGATGGCAGCCTGCGTGTACAGGCAGACAGTGTCATGGGCGGCAGTGAAGATGCTCTGGCTGTAAATTACAACCAGATCCGCAGCCGCCATGACTTGCAGCTGCACCAGCAGACTTCTCGTACCCTCTGGTAAGCTGCATTGCCCACGCTGAGTCACTGATTTGTCAAGCAAGGCGCAATTTGCATCAAGATATACACCACTTTTGTGCTTGCATTGTTGAGGACATCAGCACACTTGTGTCAAGCTCTCTTGTACGTTGATTCAAGCTACTTTGTCACGAGTTGCTTGAGTGTGCAAGGTCATCTGCATGTCTTGCAGCTTCTCCTTGCAGCAATGTGGAGCGCTTCCATGCAACTCAGCTGCCCCTCATGTCCTGCTGTCTTGCTAAATTGCTGCCTGCTGCACTACTGCTTCTCTGCTGACAGAGTTCTCTGTGCCTCTGGTAGCACTGCTGTTATGCTTCGGCATCTGATTTCTGGTCACCAGCTTGCATTGCTGCAAGACTACGCGTTATGCAGCTTTGCTGTAATCACTCACAGATTGTCAATCTGTAGGCAGAGTGGTGCCGCCAATGGGTCATCTGACAGTACTGTCAGCTCTGCTGGGGCTTCTCAGACAGCCCTTCCCTTGCATCAAGAGCTCAGTAACATCTTAGGTATGCTCTCCTATCTTGTGTGCGTCGTACATCTTCACCTGACATTCTTTTCAAAACCCGAGGCTTGCAAAGTTGAGTCCATGGCATAAGCATAGTACATAGTGCACATATGCTCAAGATGAGTCAGCTTCCCTGTAGCATTTGTTACGATCTGTTGTATGGCATGCTGTGGAGTTATAAGCTGGTGCACATGTTGATGAGGTGTCTTGCTGCCATCTTTCCCTCTCTTCCGCAATCTTTTTGAAATGCTAAAAGTAACTGCACATCCAAACAGATGCTCATTGTACATGCTGTTCTACCTGGCTCTATCCCACAGCTTGCTTGCAATCATGGTGATACTGTGCTGACATTGTCAACATGAGCAGCTTCACAACTTGTGGTTGGCTTGATTTCAGGTGGTGGCTTGCTGGGTGGACGGCCCACTCACATGCCTGCCTACAGGCAGAGCAGCAAAGTTGCAGGGCAACGTCTGGTCTACAGCAACCGGTGTGGTAGAGTCATGTTCAAAAATGTCACAGTGCAGAACCAGGGGGTTGATTGGGGTCATGAAGGCAACATTTACTGGCAGCATAAGGTATGTCAATACGGATATGGCCAGCCCTGCCTTGCCCTCTGCCGACTCTCTCCCCGCGCCCCCCCCCCCAAAGTACATGCTGTGTACAGAGTCACTATTTTGGACAGGCTTTATTGTGTTTCTGACTGTATGCATGCAGCATCCAAGCTTGTATGTTTCATTGTGAGTCAATGTGCTGTGCATCAAATTGCAGGTGCAGCGCCATGAGTCATGTAACATCGTCTTACACGGCAGATCAGAGTTTGAGGCGTCCAATGTAACAATCCAGGGCACACAGTCCTTTGATGTGCCAGATGGCTACAAGATGATTGTGACTGCTGGCCCAAATGGTGCCGTCAGGAGCAGCCTTGAGCCATTGCAAAGCGAACCATCCTGGCAGTGGAAATATTCAATGGGTCCAAACAGCAACATCCAGTTGCAGCTTGAGAAGGCCAACACACGACACCATGATCAGCTCAAGTTTGATGCTGCTCCTTTGTCATACATTATCTGACAGCTCCTTTTCTGTAGTTTCTTGTCCAGAGGGTATTAAATGTCACCACCATGAAATGGTGTCTACTTACGGCATACGTGTGTATGTTACTGGTGTTGTGTCATTGCAGTTGTGTCTTTGTCTAGGATAGGTTACATCCGTCTGTCCAGTGCACAGTGACAAATTCACAGTGAGAGGCTGGCAAGTGAGCGCATGTGATAAAATATTTACGATGAGAGCAACGACTAGAACCATTTTGATGTGAGGGATAAGCAAGATTGAAGCTTGACGCAATGTAAACCAGACATGATGCAGGTGATGGTCTTGGAACTCGGAATCGAAACTTGCCGCAAGTCTAGGCTAGACTTGTCGATCAGCCTCTCAGACTCACCACAGGCATTCCACAAGGCTTATAGCAAAGCTCAGTGGTCAGCACCTATCTTTACATGCCCAAGAGACATGTAGGATCAGCACCTGCTGCAAATGTAGATCCGCATGACTTATAACATGGAATTTGCTGTAAGACAGGAAGCCTGAAATGATTGTCTGCATGAGCTTGCTCAACAACATGACTTCTACCTCATTAATCGCGACGCATATGTAAATCACTGCTGGCCATGAGATGTTGTCTTTGTTCATGTCTCCTGACAACCCAAACGAAATGCGCAGCAGAAACAGACAGCAGTGGACAATAAGAAAGGGCATAAATTGAAGCGCCCAAGAACAGAAGGGCAAAAACTGAGTCTCATAGACAAATGCAAAATCGCAATTACATTACCTACAGTAGCATACTGGCAGGATCTCTCTCAAGCAATATCAACATCCATCAGAACCACAAAACCAAGTGGCTGACAAACAATAACACGACTATGTTGCAGTGAGGCAACGCCAGACTTGCTACAAAGCTACCAAGCTCTGAGGTCAAAATTGGTTTCATTTCCAGCGTGATTCACGCTCACCAGTGCCTTTGCTGAACCTGACTTTATCGTCCAGCTCAGCCGTCAGCTTGGCTAGCTGTGCTTCCAAGTCGTCAAGTGCTTGCTGAACGGTAGTTTGTGGCTCATCCTCTTCTTCTTCACCTCCTACTGGCTTAGCAGCTGCTGCATACGAGACTGGCGCTCGTACTGGTGCTGCAGTTGTGTCATCGTCTGAATTCCTTGGGGCCACCTCAGGAGTTTCTGCTGGGTCTGCATTCTCCTTGGCCGCAGCAGGCTTAGACTCGGATGCTGGTTGGTCAGCCTCACCCTGCTCCACCCTCTGTTGTAGACCAGCAATCTTGTCTCCTAGCTGCATCTCCTCCTCTGATGGGTCCCTGGTTGCAGTGAACAGCAGACGTCAAGGCTTGGCGCAGGTGATTATAGCGCTGAGCATTGCACTTGAGCAACTCAGTCAAGGGCACACACTCGAAGGCTCCAGCAAGCCAAGTTGAGTTCTGAGCCTGAGTGAGACGATACTGGGCGCAGCCAGCGCGCATGATCAACTATTTGCAGCAGCATAATACCATATTGCTAAGTTGACCATTGCAGGGCATGGCACGGCATTACTGACAGTAGTTTTGCATTCAGCTGGGCAGAATTTGTCGATACTAGCCGCATGA
>JAABUK010012063.1_pt1 | contig 11087 bp, 5 predicted proteins | sample 5559141 | NCBI WGS metagenome assembly JAABUK01 (sample SAMN10711869, study PRJNA513367) | rock metagenome | isolation source: Antarctica rocks | place: Antarctica: Victoria Land, Pudding Butte nord | collected 2016-01-03
TCGCCACCCCTCTCCCAATTTGGGAGAGGGGGACGCCAGGTGACGCTGAGGCGTAAAGAACGCCTCAGCCCTTCTCTGCTGACCACCGACCGCCGACCGCCGACTAATGTCCAACCCAGGAGCCCGATGAGCGAGCAGACTCCACGGACCACACCGCAAGCCCCGAAGCCGCGCAACCTCGTGTTGCGCGGCGACGGCAAGGCGATCAACGTCTTCCGCAGGCCGGGACAACTTTTCGTCTGCGGCTTTGGTTGATGTTGCGGCCATGTGAACCGTGGGTTCGCACCCGTCCCGACCGAGCTGTACCATAACGAATGGGAACGCCGGAAACTCCGCACGAAGGTCCACCTGTCGCTCGGTGGTTGCCTCGGCCCGTGCGCGCTCGCCAACGTCGCGCTGCTCCTCTATGCGGGGCGCGAGGTCTGGTTCCACTCGATCGCGACCGAGGCGCAGGTGCTGGCGCTCTACGATTACATCGAGGCGCTCGTCGCGTCCGATAGCTTCCTGACGCCGCCGCCCGCGCTCGCGCCGAACGTCTTCTCGGTCTTCAACTGGCCGACCGGCGGGCCGCTGCCGATCGCCGAAGGGGTGAGCGACGACGCGCCCGCCACGCGGCTGACGCCGGGTCAGGGCTTCCTGTTCCTGACGCACGCCGACACCGACATCCTGGCGATCAATCAGCTCGCCGCGACCTTGCCGCGCGACTTCGCGCCGATCAGCGCCTTCAACCTGATGGGGCTCGGGGCCGAGGACGACATGCTGCGCTTCCTCGACCGGATGGCCCCGACCGCGCAGATCATCATCGTGCGGCTGCATGGCGGGCGGGCGAGCTTCGCGGTGGGGCTGGAGCGGCTGCGGCAGCTGGCGAACGACCTCGACATCTTCCTGCTCTGCGTCTCCGGCACCGACGAGCTGGACCCCGAACTGACGGTCCTCTCGAACTCCGGCGCGCCGATCGTGCAGGAGTTGTTCGCCTACTTCCAACTCGGCGGGCTGCACAACTACGAGCACGCCCTGCGCTTCCTCTCCGATCACCTGCTGACGACCGGACACGGCTACGATCCGCCGGCCCCGCTGCCGCGCGTCGGCTTCTACCACCCCGATCTGCCGGTCGATCCGCCGCTCGCCACGCTGCTGGATCGGCATCGTCCGCACGCGCCCACGGTCGGCATCCTCTGCTACCGGGCGCACCTGCTGGCCGGGAACACCGGCTTCATGGATGCGCTGATCCGCGAGATCGAGGGGCGCGGGGCGAACGCGCTGCCGGTCTTCTCGGTCTCCTCGAAGGAGGAGGCCGGGCCGGACGGCGCGCCGCCGACCTTCCTGGCCCCGTTCGTGGAGACGCCATGCGACGCGATCATCACCACGATGAGCTTCGCGATCGGAGGGGTCAATCCCGACGGGCCGACGCAGAGCGGGTGGGCGGTCGAGCAGTTGGAACGGCTCGATGTGCCGATCTTGCAGGCGATCACCTCGCAGGCGAGCCGCCTCAGCTGGGAAGCATCCGGGCGCGGGCTCGGGCCGCTCGACACTGCGATGAACGTCGCGATCCCCGAATTCGATGGGCGGATCATCACCGTGCCGATCTCCTTCAAGGAAGAAGTGCAGGCGGCGGGGGACAAGAAAGCGCCGGCCCGCTACGTGCCGGTGCCCGACCGCGTGGCGCTGGTGGTGGGGCTGGCGCTGCGCCATGCGACCCTGCGCCGCAAGCCGAACGCGCAGAAGCGGATCGCCTTCATGCTGACCAACTCCACCGCCAAGGCGTCGCGGATCGGCAACGCGGTCGGGCTCGACGCGCCCGCATCGCTGCTACGGCTGATGGCGCGGCTGCGCGACGAGGGCTATGCGACCGGCGAGTTGCCGCCCGATGGCGACACCCTGATCCACGATCTGATCGCGCGCTGCTCCTACGATCGGGAGTTCCTGAGCGTGGGGCAGCTGCGCGACGCGGCGGGGCAGGTATCGGTCGCCACCTACGCCGCCTGGCAGGAGGGCCTGGCCGCGTCGCGCCGCGAGGAGATGGCGCGGCGGTGGGGACCGCCGCCCGGCGAGGCGTTCGTCCACGACGACGCGATCGCGCTGGCGGGGCTGGAGTTCGGCAACCTCTTCGTGGCGTTGCAGCCGCCGCGCGGCTACGGCATGGACCCGACCCTGATCTATCACCTCCCCGATCTGCCGCCGCCGCACCACTATCACGCCCTTTATCGCTGGCTGCGCGACGAGTGGGGCGCGGACGCGATCGTCCATGTCGGCAAGCACGGCACCCTCGAATGGTTGCCGGGCAAGGGCCTGGGGCTCTCCGCATCGTGCTATCCCGACGCCTTCCTCGGCGATCTGCCCCTCCTCTACCCCTTCATCATCAACGATCCGGGCGAGGGGACGCAGGCGAAGCGCCGCACCCACGCGACGATCATCGACCACATGACGCCGCCGATGACGACGGCGGGGGTCTACGGCCAACTGGCCGAGTTGCAGCAACTGGTGGACGAGTACTATCAGGTGGAGAAGCTCGACCCGTCGAAGCTGCCGATCCTGCAGAACCAGATCTGGGGCGTCTTCAAGAGCGCGAACCTCGACAGCGATCTCAGCGCGATCCTCAACCGTGATCGCGGCGAGCACATGCACGAGTGGGACGACACCGAGACCGAGGATGGGACGCCGGTCCTGCTGACGGAGATGGTGGGGCCGGAGATCGCCCACCTGATCGAGGATGTCGATGGCTACCTCTGCGAACTGGCCGGGGCGCAGATCCGCGACGGCCTGCACATCCTCGGGGCGGTGCCGGATGGGGAGACGCTGATCGCGCTCCTCGCGCAGCTGGTGCGCCTGCCGAACCTCGATGTGCCGAGCCTCCCGGCGGGGATCGCGGTCGCCTACGGGCTCGACCTCGCGGCCCTGCACGAGACGCCGGGCGCGCGGCTCGACACGGCGGATGCCCCCGCGCTCGACCGCCTCGCCGACGCCGCCGACACGACCATCGTGACGGCGGGGGATGCGCTGGCGGCGATCGAGACGCTGAGTCTGCGCCTGATCGCCGTCGGCCTCGACGCGCGCGACGACGCGGCGCTGATCGTCGCGATCCGTACCGTCTGCCCCGGCTCCGCGCCGCTGCCGCGCGAGACGGTCGGGCGTACGCTGCGCTTCGTGCGCGACGAGTTGTTGCCGAAGCTGCGGCGCAATACGGAGGAGCTCGACCATCTGGTGCGCGCGCTGGCCGGGGGGTACGTGCCCGCCGGGCCGAGCGGTGCGCCGACGCGCGGCATGGCCCACGTCCTGCCGACCGGGCGCAACTTCTACGCGGCCGATCCGCGCGCGCTGCCGACCCAGGCGGCGTGGCAGGTCGGCTGGCAACTGGCGGAGGAGGTGGTGCGCCGACACCTCGCGGACGAAGGGACATATCCCGAGAGTGTCGGCCTCAGCATCTGGGGGACGAGCGCGATGCGGACCTATGGCGACGACATCGCCGAAGTCTTCGCGCTGCTCGGGGTGCGCCCGGTCTGGCAGGCGGAGAATCACCGCCTGACCGGGGTGGCGGTGATCCCGCTGGACGAACTGGGGCGGCCGCGGATCGACGTGGTCTGCCGCATCTCCGGCTTCTTCCGCGACGCCTTCCCGCACCTCCTCGACCTGATGGACGAGGCGATCCGCACCGTCGCCGCGCTCGACGAGCCGACCGACCGCAACTTCGTCCGCAAGAGGTTCCTGGCCGCGCGCGCGGGGCACGAGGCGGCGGGGTGCGGTGCCGAGGAGGCGGCGGATCGGGCGCTGCGCCGGATCTTCGGCCCGAAGCCGGGGAGCTATGGCGCGGGGATCCTGCCGCTGATCGATGAGCGCAACTGGACCGATACCGCCGACTTCGCGGCGGCCTACGTCAACTGGGGCGGCTACGCCTACACCGCGCACGACTACGGCACCGATGCGCGCGACGATTTCCGGCGCGCGCTCGGTGGCGTGGCGGTGGCGATCAAGAATCAGGATAATCGCGAGCACGACATCTTCGACTCGGACGACTACTTGCAGTTCCACGGCGGGATGATCGCCTCGATCCGCGCGCTGACCGGGAAGAAGCCGCGCGCCTACTTCGGGGATAGCGCCGACCCGGCTCGCGCGAAGGTGCGCGACCTCAAGGAGGAGGCGACGCGGGTCTTCCGCACGCGCGTGGTCAACCCGAAGTGGTTAGCCTCGATCACGAAGCACGGCTACAAGGGGGCGCTGGAACTCGCCGCCACGGTCGACTACCTTTTCGGCTACGATGCCACCGCCGACGTGGTGGACGACTGGATGTACGCGGACCTGACGCGCCGCTACGCGCTCGATGCGGCGATGCAGGATTTTTTCCGGCGCAGCAATCCCTGGGCGCTGCGCGACATCGCGGAACGCCTGCTGGAAGCGGCGAGTCGTGGCCTCTGGGCGCAGCCCGACCCGGAACTGCTCGATGGCCTCCGCGCGACCTATCTGGCGATGGATGGGGAGCTGGAGGGGCGGCAGGAGGGGGGCGTGAGTCGTGGGTCGTGAGAGGATCGGCGGTGGGTAGGAAGACGGGTGGTGCATCCCGGCCTACAGCGCATGTAACGGCGACAAAGAGGACTTCGCGGACGCGGCGGACGCGGCGGTCGTCGGCCCGCCAGCCAATTACGCCAACTTCACCGGCTCGGCGCGCGACCAGTACGTCCGCTATCAGTTCTGCGCGACGGTGAACTGCTGGGCCAAGGAAGCGCGCTGCGCGCCGCGCGGTCGGCGCACACAGGGGAGGGGACGGACATGCGAACGAATCACCTGCCGCGCCGCCTGCTCCGGCTCGGTGCCCTCGCGGCACTCCTGGCGCTGGCCGCCTGCGGCGGGGTGAGCGCCACCGCCCCGCCGTGGGCAAGCACGCCGACGTCCGTGATCACCCCGCCCCCCGTGGGGGGCACCGCCGCAAGCGCCGCGACCGCCACGCGCCCGGGGGGCGCGACCCCGGCGACCCCGGCCGATGCGACCGCCACGCGCGGCCCGGCGGCCACGCCCGGCGTGCCCGCGCTCTACCCTGCCATCCCGCTCGCCGCGGCCCGCCTCGCCCGCTTCTCGCCCGCCGGGGACTACCTGGCAGCGGCACGGTCGAACGCGAACCCGACGCTGTACCTCTATCGCCTGGGGGCGGGCGGGCAGCCGCAGCCCCTCGGCGAGATCCCCCTCGCCGCCCCCGTCGACGATCTGCGCTTCGCCCCCGACGGCACCGCGCTGGCGGCGGGCGATGCGGGGGGGGTCACGCTCTGGGCGGTGCCGTCGGGGCGCGTGATCGCGCGCCTCGTGCCGACCGACCGGCGCCGCTTCTACTCCCTGCGGCAGCTCGCGTTCAGCGCCGACGGCGCCCTCCTCGCCGCCGACGACCCGGGGCACGGGCTCGTCGTCTGGTCGGTGGCCGACGGGCGCGAGGTGGCCGCCATCGCGCGCACCGGGAATCCGGTCAATTCCCTGGCGTTCGCCCCGGGCGGGCGGTCCCTGCTCGCGGTCGAGCCGGGGGTCTCCACCTTCCATCTCCCGGCCGTGGCCGGGGTGGAGGAGTGGGAGATCGCCACCGGTCGGCGGCTCGCCTTCCACCCCCTGCCGACCCCCGAGGAGGGCGAGCTGGGCCCGGACGGCGCGACGGTCAGCTGGCGCGCCGATGGCGGCCGGGGGACGCAGGCCGCCACCCGGGACCTCCCCGACGGGCCGACGCGCCTGCTGGCCCCCTACCGCGCCACGCCGCAGGAGGATGTCGCCCTGCTTGAGCGCCCCGCCCTGGCGTTTGCCGGGCGCTACCTCCTGTGGGGGACGAGCCGGGGCGAAGTGCTGATCTGGGACCGCGCCACCGGGGCGCTCGTGCGGCACCTCGGGATCGGGGCGGGCGGGGGGCCGACCGCTGTGAGCCTCTTCCGCCCCGTCTACCGGCCGGACGACGGCCTCGTCCTGGCGCTCACCGGGGACGGGTGGCTCGCCACGTGGCCGATCACCCTCGCGCCCTGATCACACCAGCGGCGACGTCGCCCGGACGATCAGGGACGCCACCGGGCAACCCAAAGGCGGTGGGGCTGCCTCCGCTACACGGACACCGGAAAATATGGTCCGCCAGGAGGAGGTGGCCGATGCCGCGTACCCATCACCCTACCTGCCGGAGTTCCGTGCTGAGGCGGTGCGGTACTTCGACCAGGCCCCCGACGGCGGGAGGAGTGCCGTTGTGCATGGGATAGCCATTGGGCTGAATACCCATGAATGGCGCAATGCCGCCGGGGGACACTGTACCCCGGAGGGCAGCCACTACCCATGAAGGGCAGTATCTCCCGGCTGAAGGGCCTGCGGCCACGAAGTACCCATGAAGGGCACAATGTCCGCCTGCGCGGACTAGGCTGAGGATTGCCCTGCCAATTGCCTCCCGCCCCTCGCTCACGACCCACGACTCACGACTACCCAAGGAGCCGCCGATGACCGCCGACGCGCACCACTATCCGTTCGCCGCGATCGTCGCGCAGGGGCGCATGAAGCTGGCGCTGCTGCTGCACGCGATCAATCCGGCGATTGGCGGGGTGCTGCTGCGCGGGGAGAAAGGGGCGGCGAAGTCGACGATCGTGCGGGCGTTGGGGGCGTTGCTGCCACCGCTCGCGGTCGTGGCGGGCTGCCCGTATAGCTGCGATCCCGCCGCGCCGTTCGCCGGGTGTCCGCACTGCGCGGGCGGCGTAGCGGATGGTGCGCTGGTGGCGCTGGTGCGCCCGACGCGCGTGGTCGAATTGCCGCTCGGCGCGACCGAGGACCGGGTGATCGGCACGATCGATCTGGAGCGGGCGCTGCGCGCGGGGGAACGGCGCTTCGAGTCGGGTCTGCTAGCGGCGGCGCACCGGGGCGTCCTCTACGTGGACGAGGTCAATCTCCTCCCCGATCATCTGGTCGATCTGCTGCTCGATGCGGCCGCGAGCGGGCGCAATATCGTGGAGCGCGAGGGCGTGTCGTTCGCGCATCCGGCGCGCTTCGTCCTGATCGGCACGATGAATCCGGAGGAGGGGGAGTTGCGCCCGCAACTCCTCGACCGCTTCGGGCTGGCGATCGACGTTGGCGGTCTCGCCGAGCCGCGCGAGCGCGCCGAGGTGGTGCGGCGGCGCATCGCCTACGAGGCCGACCCGGCAGCGTTCGCCGCGCGCTGGGCGGATGAGGAGGAGGCGACCCGCGTGCGGCTGGCGGCGGCGCGCGCCCTGCTGCCGGGCGTGACGCTGGATGATGCGCTGCTGGACGTGATCGCGACGATCTGCGCCGGGAGCGGCGTGGAGGGGCTGCGCGCGGACCTGACGATCTACAAGACCGCCTGCGCGCTCGCCGCCTGGGCGGGGCGCGCGGTCGTCGGGGCCGAGGATGTGCGGCTGGCGGCGGAGCTGGCGCTGCCACACCGGCGGCGGCGGCCCTTCGAGGGGAGCGGCTTCGATCAGGAGCACCTCGATCAACTCCTGGCGGACGGGCGCGAACAAGAAGAAGAGCGTGAGCGGGAAGGAGCGGCGGCTGACGAGTCGCCCGCGAGTCCGCCCGCTGCGTCCCCCCCGTCGCCGCCTCCCGCCCCAGCTGAGGCAAACGCCGATCCTGCCGATGCTGATGGCGATGTAGCACTCGAGCACACCGAGGCTGATGCTACCCAGGACGCCACCGAGCAGGAGCGCGGCGAACGTCCCGCGCCCGACCAGGGAGGCGGCGCTGGTGCTGATGGGCGCACAGAAAACCAGGCCACCCGCGCCGCCGCGCCGCTCGCCCTGCCCGCCGCCCCCGCCGACACAGCGCGTCGCCGACAGGCGCGCGAGGCGGCGCGGCGCGGCACGACCGGCGCAGGACCGACCGGACCGGGACGACCGGGCGCGATCGTCCCGGCGGCGCGGGCCGGGCCGGGCGGCGGCACGGTCGCGGTGGGCGCGACGATCGGGGCGGCGGCGAGCAGGCGGGCGGGACGGGGCGGGGGAGCGGACGGCGCTGATCCGTCCGCGCTGACGGTCGAGCCGGAGGATCTGCGCGTGCGGCGGCGCGAACCGGCGCACGGGCGTTGCATCCTCTTCGTGGTCGACGCGAGCGGCTCGATGGCCGCGCAGGGGCGGATGGCGCTGGCGAAGGGGGCGGTCGGGCAACTGCTGCGCGAGGTCTACGGGCGGCGCGAGCGGGTGGGGCTGATCGCCTTCCGGGGGAGCGGGGCCGAACTCCTCCTGCCGCCGACCGGGAGTGCGGAGCTGGCCGAGACGCGCCTGAGCGCCCTGCCGACCGGCGGGCGCACCCCGCTCGCCCACGGCCTGCGGCTGGCGCGCGAGGTCTTCGACCGCCCCGAACAGCGCGGCGTTGCGGCGCTGCTCGTCGTCATCAGCGACGGGCGGGCGAACGTACCGATCGCGGCGGGCGACCCGCTGGCCGACGCCTACGAGCAGGCGCGTTTCCTCCGCGCCGCTGGCGTGCAGGCGCTCGTCCTCGATAGCGAGGCGAGCGCGCTGCGCCTCGGCCTCGCTGCGCGCCTCGCAACAGAACTCGGCGCGGCGTGCCATCCGCTCGTCCCGCTCGATGCGGGCGGTGTGGACGCGACAGTGCAGACGATCGTTGGGGAAGCCAGGCAGGCAGACGCGGCAAGCCCCGGCGGGGAATAATCGCCTCGGTGCAACGGTCCATCATGCCACGAGCGCCACACTTGACCATCGGCTCATTTGACATAATTTCAACGAGAGGAGGCCGGGGCGCATCGGATGTGCCCCGGCCCTCTCTCGTTTGTTATCTCTTGTCGCTCTGCGTCTCTGCGTCTCTGCGGTGAACATCCCCCTGACGCGCCGTTACTTCGCGGTGTTGGTGTTCCCGGAGACGCTCTCGGCGCGCTCGCTGGCGCTGGCACCGGTGAGGGCGTCGGGGTCGGGCGCGGTGCCGTTACTCGGCAGCAGCTTCTCCACGCGCAGGCGCTTGAGGCGGTGCCCTTCCACCGCGAGGACGGTGATCTGCGCGCCGTCGATCTCGACCTGTTCGCCCGCCTTAGGCAGGCGACCGAGTTCGCGCTGGATCAGGCCGCCGAGCGTGGCGTGCTCCTCATCCTCTTCCCAATCCTTCTCCCAGTAGAGATGCAACCGATCGCTGACCTCGCTTGCGCCGATCCGGGCATCCACCAGCAACTCGTGTTCGCTGACCTGCTGGATCTCCGGCTCGGTGTTGCGGTCGTGCTCGTCGTTGATGTCGCCGACGATCTCTTCCAGGATGTCCTCGATCGTCAGGATCCCGGCGGTGCCGCCATATTCGTCCAGCACGAGGGCGAGGTGGCGCTTGCGCGACCGCATCTCGCGCAGCAGGAGATCGACCTGCTTCGATTCCGGCACGATCAGGTTACGGTCGATCGGGCGCGCGACGTCGGCCAGGGCGATCGGCGCGGCGTCGCGCGGGATGAAGCGCAGGAGATCCTTGGCGTAGAGGACGCCGACGATGTTGTCGATCGAGCCGCGATAGACCGGCACGCGCGAGTGCCCCTCGCGCCGGATGATGGCGACCACATCGGCGAGCGCGGCATCCTCCGGCACAGCGATGATGTCCAGGCGCGGGACCATGATGTCGCGCGCGGTACGATCTTCGAGGTCGAGGATGGCGTCGATCATCTCCCGCTCGGCGTCCTCGATCTGCTCCTCGTTGTTGCTGTATTCCGGCCCGAGGACCGCCTGCAATTCCTCCTCGCCGATCGGCTCCTGCGGCGTGGCCTGGCGCGGTCGGCGGGTGACGAAGAGGCCGATGCGGGTGAGACCATCGTAGAGGAGGAGGAAGGGGAAGGTGATGGCCGTCGCCAGGATGGCGAAGCCGGCCAGCCCGGAGACGGCGCTCTTGACGCTACGGCGCGCGAGGCCGCGCGGGATGCTATGGCCGACGAGGAGGAGCAATCCTGCGCCGACACCGAAGGCGACCCAGGGCGCGCCACCGATCGCCGTGCGCTGGAGGACCGAGGCGAGCAGGAGGATGAAGGCGACCGAGCCGACGGTGTGGAGGAGGGTCATCGCCGAGCCGTACGCGCGTGGGCGAGCGATCAGGCTTTCGACGCTGCGCGAGGCGCGGCCTTCTTCGTCGAGCCCCTGTCGGAGTTGCTGCCGGGTGATCTGTGCCAGGACTGCTTCGGTGGCCGCAGTGAGACTTACGAGCAGGAGGCAGGCCACCGCAGCCCCCAGCTCGTACCAACTACTCGGTTCCAATCTGTTCTTTCTCCAGTCGTGGGTCGTGGGTCGTGAGTGGTGAGTCGTGAGCGGGTAGTCAGTAGTCAGTGACGGGAGTTAGCCCACCTCTTCTGACGACCGACGACCAACGAACGACGACTTTCCTCACGCCTCACGCCTCACGCCTCTAACTAAAGAGCGCGCTGATCGACAGACCCTTATGGATCCGCATGATCGCCTCCGCCAGCAATGGGGCGATGGAGATGACCTCGATCGCGCTGTCCCGCTCGCCCTCGCGCAGCGGGACCGTGTCGGTAACGATGGCGCGGGCGATCCCGGCCTCGCGCATCTTCCGCGCCGCGCCGTCCGCCAGCAGCGGATGGATGGCGCAGGCGTAGACTTCGGTGGCCCCCCGTTTCCGCAGCGTCGCGGCCGCCTCCACCAGCGTGCTGCCGGTGCTGATCATATCGTCCACGATGATCGCCGTCTTCCCGGCCACATCCCCGACCATCTCGATCACCTCGGGGCGATCGGCCGCCGGGCGCTTCTTGGCGATGATCGCCAGGTCCGCGCCGATGCGGATGCGGAAATCCTCCGCGCGCCCCACCCCGCCCGCATCGGGGCTGACGACGACGACATTGTCGAGCCCCTGATTGTGGAAGTAATCGGCCAGGAGCGGCGCGGCGCGCAGGTGATCGACCGGGATGTCGAAGAAGCCCTCGATCGCCGGGGAGTGCAGATCGATCGCCAGGATGCGACTCGCCCCGGCGGTGACCAGCAGGTTGGCGACGAGCTTGGCGGAGATCGGCTCGCGCCCGGACGACTTCTTCTCCTGGCGCGCGTAGCCGTAATAGGGGATCACCGCCGTGATCCGCGAGGCGGAGGAGCGCCGCACCGCGTCCAGCATGATCAGCATCTCCATCAGATGCTCGTTGACCGGGG
>JAABUK010012065.1_pt1 | contig 11085 bp, 21 predicted proteins | sample 5559141 | NCBI WGS metagenome assembly JAABUK01 (sample SAMN10711869, study PRJNA513367) | rock metagenome | isolation source: Antarctica rocks | place: Antarctica: Victoria Land, Pudding Butte nord | collected 2016-01-03
GGAAAGGGCAGCATTGGCAGCAAGTGTGACCTCAGCAACATCTCCTCTGGCAGCAGCATCCACAAGGCGCACCACACGCTCGTTGCGCTTCTTGCGCTTGGCCACCTCCAGTACCTTCTTCACCTCACTGTGCATGCTGCGCTGCACCTGCCAGCTTGCCAGTATGTTGCGTGTTATCTGCTCCTCCTGCTCGCCAGCATCACGCGTTGTATCAGCAATGTTAGCAATGACATGCGCTGTGGCAGGCGTTTTGGTCAGCACCAAGACATGCATGATGCCAAAGGTCACATGTGATGGCTGAAGACAGCCGCTGATCAGCCACAGGTCTGGCTGAATTTGATGTTGACATATCTCAAATCACCTAGCTTGTCAACATTCAATGATGGACAGCTTATGTATAGCATCAACAGCGACAGGAAGGAAGAGGCATGTGCGAATGGGAGCTGATTGAGCATGGTAATATGAGACTTGTGTATGGTGCACCTGGTCAGGGTAGAGCTTGACCAGCTGGTTGTAGTCTGCCTTGGGCAGGGCGAAGAGGGTGGTGGGCATGCTGCTGTGAGCCCGTGCGTGTGTGATGTGGCGCATGCCAAAGAAGAATCCCATCTCCCCCACCACCTGCCCACAACAAGGACTTGATGTTAGGTGCTTGTCGGTGAATCACCATTCATGTTGCATTTTTCAAGATGATACTTGTAGCACGCAGTCAATGGTGTGAGACAGCAGGCTGTAAGTGAAGAGCTTCACCCCAAATGAAAGCTCATACAGTGCCAATTGCACGTGCATGTTAAGCAATTCATGTCAGAAAGCAGTGGCTGCAACAATGTCCTGTCACGAACATGAAGCTGCACATGCAGCACGTCAGAAGTAAACAGTGATTGTGTCAGCACACCTGGCCAGCACTTCTGGTGCTCTCAATGAAGTCCAATTGGTCATCCTGCTCTATCAGCAGCTCCACTGCACCACCTGCCACAATGTACAGCTCCCGAGACACATCATTCATGCGGTACAGATAGGTGTCTGGGCTCAGATTCACCTGCATCTTGCATCATCATCTCACACCAATACGGCAGTGTCTCTCTTTACCATTTGCAGCGCAAGGCATCAGTGGCACACACGGCAGTGTGTACATGTAGATGGGCAGTCAGCTTCGAGCAGCAGCAAGCTCAGCACACACACTGGAAGAGCATGCTGTGGCTGTGCGTTTGACATAGCAGCTTTGATAGCTTGCAGCCAGGCACCTAGCCTATCAGGTAGACATCATCAGGCAGACCTAGGGCAACCCTTTGACCAGTCTCTAGTATGTCCCTTTGACCAGTGTTTAGGATGTCCCTTTGACCAGTCTCTAGTATGTCCCTTTGACCAGTGTTTAGGATGTCCCTTTGACCAGTCTCTAGTATGTCCCTTTGACCAGTGTTTAGGATGTCCCTTTGACCAGTCTCTAGTATGTCCCTTTGACCAGTCTCTAGTATGTCCCTTTGACCAGTCTCTAGTATGTCCCTTTGACCAGTCTCTAGTATGTCCCTTTGACCAGTCTCTAGTATGTCCCTTTGACCAGTGTTTAGGATGTCCCTTTGACCAGTCTCTAGTATGTCACACAGCATAGCAGCGGTGGCGGCCACAGTGTAAGAATGCGGCGTGGACAGGACAGAGACTCTAGCATGGGGCTGCACATACCTCGTGCAGCAGGATGGAGAGGGAGTCCAGGAAGTTATCGTTGCAGCCCTCAAAGATGTGCACAACACTGATCAGGCTGCGGCTCATGTACCGCCCCACCTCAACCTGTGCACAAGCAACAACGTGCTGAAGTGTCCAGTCTATGATCTCTCAGGAGCTTGCAGCAGATTGCAACCATGCATGGCAACAGGGGCACGTTCAGTCCAAGATACTCAGTTGCGCATATGAGGATGACTGCTAGTGTCTTCATTCCTGCTGCATGAAATATTCGGAGCATTGCTCCCTGGCCAAACATTGTGACAATGTCAAGTTTCTTGGCGTTGCCTCAGTGCTAGTTCAACCACAGCACCAACGACAGACTTGGCCAATATGCATGAAGTTGCAGGAATCAGCCCACTCTGCGCGTCACACTATTGCCGGCAACAGCCCATATCGTGCACAGATGTGGATGTGATGAGTGTCCTGATAGAGGTACCTGCAGGGTATGGGACAGCCTGCTGAAGACATCACCCTCCACCTGTTCAGTGTGGATGACCTGGGAGCCCTCCAGGTGGCGGCTGATGTCCTCCTTCAGAGCCAAGGGCAGGTTGCGGTTGGCCACAAACTTGGTCACCCCTTGTACCTGCCACACTGAGGCAACCTCAGCATCATGCCATTGCATGCCCAGCACTGGTGCCATAGGGAGAACCGTCAGATATGCTCTGCTTTCATGCACAGTGCATTCACAGCATGAGGTTCACAGTGGGTGCCTGCTCTTCAGTATGCTGGCACAACAGGGTGGCACTTTGACACATTGGGCAGAAGTTCAAGCAGACAAAAGCTGGCACACATTAAGAAGGACACTGGGGGAGGGGGGAGGGGGGTGAAAGAGGGGGGGGACTGGTGATCTATCGAAAGGTGGGGACTGTGAGCAAGCTGCATACCTGTGAGCGTGTCTTGACCAGCTCTGCATCTTGATCCATGACCAAGTTGGAGATCTCACCCAGAATGTAGGCAAAGATGGTGAGGGTCAGCACCATGCTCACACATGTGAACATCATCTGCATTGCATGCTCATCACAATAAAGATTGGAACAGCCTGAACATGCAAATGCGAATGACTTTCAACAGCTGCGCTGACAGCAGCATTTCAGATGTCAGGGAACATGCAGGGGGTATCAGACAGATTGTAGTTCTCAAGTCAGATGACATTGTTGAGGAGCTGATGCCCCAACAGCAGAATTCAAGTGCTGTGTCATGTCAAGCAGGATGTGGGACGGTAGCTGTTGCATGCATCACAGATGACAAACAAGCATGCAGGACAAGCATGGTACGCAAACATATACTTACATACTTTTTCTTGCTGCGGCAACAGCAAGGAGCAGTCAGGCAGAGCTTTCTGCTGACGTTGTGCTGCAATGCAATAAGCTGGTTAAGGAGTGTGATGCATGGATTTTGCCGACCTCAAGCATGCTTTTCGGTGTCATAGAACCAACTTGACCATTGGTGGTCAAGGTGGCCACCATCCAGTAGTAGCAGAGCAGGTACTGCTGTCCAATGTTGCCTTGAAGGTAGATGTCTGAGTCGCCAAAACCTGCAAAGCACAAAATGCATGAGGACAGGATTTCATGTCAGGAATGAATCAGTGGTCTGTTTTTGCAGTATGCGTCAGAGTCTGCAGCCCGGCTGGGACTCTTTATGCTCTAGTATACAAGAGCATACTGTTCTGCCCGTACTAGGCAGTGTACTTAGGTACACTTGCCATCACATGTGGTGTATTGCTCCTGTGACGCCCAAGCAATGTTCCATTTATGGTTGAGTCAACAAACAAACAAACAAACAAACAAACAAACAAACACGCAAACACACAAATACAAAACGCACAAATGACATGGTGCAATACCCTTGGCTACTCACTCAAAGCAGCATGGTCATTCCCCAAGGCAACAGCAACACTGCATTTCATTATATATTGAGCAAGATCCCTCCTGCGCTGGTTTCCATACTACGACATATGACAGCTGCTGTGTGACAGCATTATACACGCCAGAGTAGCGCCTGACCATAAATGAGGTCACATAGGATGCTACGAAGACTATAATCCGACTTTGAAGATGTCCAGGGGGAATGGTGACGTGACAAATGCCATGCCCTAAAAAGCTTGCCTGAGTAGCCTCCCAGCCAGGTGGTGTTCCGCTGGTTCTGGTAGTTCTGGGCATTGTCCATAGATGTTGGGTCAGTGCCAGCAGCATCAGCATCTGCTTGTGCAACTGTGGGCAGCTTGTAGGTGCCCACGTACCACAGCACACATGCCATGACGTGGCAAGCCCCGAGCATGATGGGAATCAGGAAACGGAACCTGGAGCGGATGGAGTCTGCATCGATCTCTGACTCCTGCAAACATGCATGCAATCTGACCAATATATCCATGGTGGTCTGCAGTCTTGTGGTGGGTTTATCAACGAGGCTTGCAATATAAGTGGGGTTTCAACCTGAGTTTATAGCGTTTCTGGAGTACACTGATGGAGGCACAGGTGAGAGAAGGGTGCAGAAGCTTGTACCTTCTTCTGGTACCACACTACAACTCGGTGCAGGCGCAGCAACTTGGGAATGCGGACCCATGCCTGGTAGCGCACACTGCCACCAGCAGTCTTGACCAGCAGATCATACGGGCATGCCGCCAGAAAGTCCACCAGGAAGTGTTTGCCTGAATGCACACACCTCACCTCAAGTCAGATCACCAAGGGTATCTAACTGATTGGCTAAAAAGGTGTAAGGTGATGTTGAGAAGTCTTGTGAGTAGACCACATAAGTGTTATATGTTTAGTGACTTGGCAGACAAGAAGTGAACTGTCATAGGAGGGCATGTCAACTCTTGCAGCATGCAACAAAAGCATGCAGTGGATATGCTGAAACAAGTCTAGGTCAGCACAAAGCGCATGACTTGCTGTAGGCATGGTGCCCCTTGGCCAAGAAGCACAAGCAAGGCTGCCCATAGTTGTCATGCTTAAAGGGCATGAGAGGGCAATGCTTAGAGGGCAGCCTTGTGCAGACTCTGGGTACAGGCAGTGAAGCCATGTACCTAGGTAGTTACGCCTGATTCTAGCTAGTTGCACAACCAGCACACTCTTCTTGTTGACGTAGGCCCTGAAGAACTGCAGGACGATGTCCATCACCAGCAGGAAGTCCAACACCTGCACCCAACAACTTGACTATTGCAGCCATGCGATTCACAGGCAAGACCATACAGCATTGTGGACAAGCACGTGTTATGGTTTAGGATTTTCCCTTTCCCTCTGGGCTATGGCCTATGGTCATAGCTCCGGGCTGCCGCCTCAGGAGGCTCCCGTCGTGATTGCTGAACAGCGTAAACTTTTCAATTTCATTTTCATGCATGTGTTATGGAGGTTGGGGCATTCGGCTCATGCTGCTCAGCCTGAGGGGCCATGAAACACATTGCTCTGCATGGCGCAGTCTAATCACATCTCAGCTGAAGCTGTTCAGCAAGTCAATGAGCAGCTACTACTATGCAGCTGCTCAAAATGGCTGTGAAAGGTAATGCAGAGGGTGAAAGTGAGCGTGCCAGTTTGTTGAAGGTGACAGCAGCGCTGCATAAATGGTCAGCACAGCAAAAAGTATGGTTGTGGACAGCGAGACTGTGCACAGCTGGAAGGATGGTGTTGGTGGCCATGTGGACAGTGATGTGGCACAGCAAGAAGATGACAATGGACAGCAAAGCCAACCTGGATGGTGATGTAGTACCAATGTGGCAAACGCTGTTGCATGTTGAAAGCGATGTCAATGGGAATCTGAATGAAAAAGGCAACTGCCAGCCAGCGGATCATGGCATCCCACCAGAACAGGCCTTGACTGTTGGGCAGCAGGATCCACACTGGCAGATTGTCTGGTACCATGTAGCCTGCAACCACGTGTAGCACGCACATCAGTACTCCAGCATCACACTGAGTCACGTTGATTGTCTGGATGCAGACATGCCTGAATGTCTACTCCAGGCGTTGAAGTTCTGGAATACCACTCGGTCTGACCACGCAAACAAGATTGCATGTGAGTCTGGAATGGGATATTAGAAAGGGGTTCTGGAATGCCACATGCACCAAAAAGTGATGTGCAAGCAAGCTGACAAAGATCGACTGATGCCATCCTCCAGCATGTCAACTTCCTCCTGTCCTCGTGTTTTTTTACTGTAGCTGCGGGAGCAGCGGCTCAAAGGTGCCACAAATGACTCACCTTCGGTATGCTGGTTGGCTGTCTTCCTTTCAATGGCATCCACCATGTTGGCCTGCCAGTTCAGCTCATGATTGTTGTCCAGCAATGGTGCCATCACCTGTGACGCAGACACAACAGGCCACTGCCGACATGATACAAACAGAAAACACACTGCTGCTTGCAACCACTGCAACATCTTAAGCGTGTACTAATCGCTCCAGGGCTTAGCTTGCACTACAGGGTTGCCAACACCCTGTGAGACAGCTTGCAGCATGACAAGCATGCTGACTGACATGCAGCACACAATTGGCTGGTCAGCACAAAAATGCGCTGAGTCAGCTTGCAGGTCATCAGCAGTCACATTGCGACAAAACCCAAATCAGGTCGATCAGGATGTCCAATCAGGACCTGAATTTGGGACAAATGTCAAAGCTTGCTGATCTCCAAACTTACCCTGTCACGAGCTCTGGCTTGAACGCTAGTGAACTGCAGCACAGATTGGCGCCACACACTTGCCCAGGTGAACACATGAGACACACAGGCAACTTGGTGTGCACCCTTTGTATGGCTCATGCCTGAAGCATAGCATGTGGGCATCTGGCACTCACCCTGATGAACTCATCAAAGGCAATGCGCCTGTCCTTGTTGGAGTCCACTTTCTCCATGACATTGCGGATCTCTGCCTTGCTCACCCTGCGCCCTTCCCCAAGCGTGTCACCAGCCAGACTGTTCAGCAGCACCTCAATCTCACGAGAGTCCAGACTGCCATTGCCATTGCTGTCCACCTGCACCAGAAGTGGACTGTTTAGTGTGCTTGTCATCACTTCAAAGGGCGTTCCTGTATTGAAACATTGATGGCCGTGCTGCTATGTTCCTGCCCATTTGTGCTTTGCTAACAGGACCATGTGAGTCACCTTCCAAGCTGCTGCACACAAGCCAATTAACACATGTTGTTGCCCCTCTCAATGCAGGAACTCATACAGCCTGTATTGCAATGCAGCAGGAGCAGTCAGGTGAGGCAGGGGGGGTTAGGGAGTTCACACAGGATGAAGCAGGAGGCACAAAGGGTGAGGCAGTGGGTGTATGGAACCCACACAGGGTGAGGCAAGGGGTGTGTGAAACCCACACAGGGTGAGGCAGGGGGTGTAGGGAACCCGAACAAGGTGAGGCAGTGGGTGTATGGAACCCACACAGAGTGACGCAGGGAGTGTATGGAACCCACAGGGGGGTTGTATGGAACCCACACAGGGTGAGGCAGGGGGTTTGTGGAACCCACACACAGTGTGACAGACACAGCGGCTGACCTCATGGAACATGCGCTCAAGGCTGAGCAGCTTGCCATTGATGGGCTGGGACTGCCAGTTCTGCAGCATGTTCTCCTTGGCACGCCTAAACTTCTCCACCAAAGGTGGGCTGCGCATGCGGCCACTTTCTGACACTGTCAGCAGCTTGGCAATCCCCTTGGGGGGACCAGCTGCAGCATCAAACATGCCTACATTACTCTGTTGAGTAAGAGCCATGTTGGCTTGCAGAGAGCTATATCACAGATGTAAGCAAATACATGATGGCTGCAGAAACTGTAAGTCTTGTTGTCCGGCAACGGTGATGCAACCAAGTTGGTCAGATTTTGAAGACACAGCAGGCATGCTCCTGAGTTGTTCTCTGGCAATGCATTCTGACCATGCACAGACCAGTTGTTCAGCATGAAGAGGGGGGGTTGGTTGTGGGGAGAGTCTGCATGTTTGCTGGATGAGCAGAGCAGCCTGTTTCTTGTATGTAGATTCATGTGGCAGTGGCTTGTAGTCCATGCATGCCATGCTTGCCATACATGCCCAAAGTCCATGCATGCACCCAGTCCATGCATGCCGTACTTGAATTAAAGGTGCCCTGAGGACCCAAAGCCTGAGTTGTGGGCCAGGAGGATAGACTGAGGGCACGCTGCAAGTTGAATGCCTCATCTGATGAGTCGTCAAGGTCGCCATCAACCGTCTGCTCAAAACCCAACCATGACAGGAAGGCCTGCAATCACAGCCCACCATTACTGATGAATAGCGCTAGACTGGCTGTCAGCATCAATGTACGAACCTGAGAGCCACTTGGTAATCATCAACACGGCTGACACAGGCTTCTAGACCATCAACATACAGTACAGCATGATACTTGGCTTGCATGTGTGCAATACTGTCCAAGGTTATGTACAGCTGGATGTTGGTTGATAACAAGCTGCACGAGTCAAGCACGTGCTGGAGTTTACGTGGGTGAATTGCAGCTTGTCTAGTGAAGCTGGTCTGCCGGTATCAAAACGCCCATAGGCCTTCTCCAGAATGAGCAAACCCAGCTCCCCCATGTCATCCTGCAATGCGAGCAATGTAACCCTGTGCATATGTGATGCCAAAAGCAAAGTTTACCCGGTAAGCTTTACCAGTGTGCTTGGACATTATCCTGCATCTGCATGGCCATCAAATGCAGATTAGGTAAGCCTTGCTTGAGAGTTGCTGGTGAGTTGTTGATGTTGAGCACATAGACCAAGCACTTGCTTCCAGCAATGTAGTAGTGGCATACAATGAAAGCTGGTATGAGCATACACTAGGGGCACTCTGCGGAGCTGCTTGTTTGCACCTGATGAGTCAGAGATATAGCAAGTCTCTAGTATGTCAATGGTGCCATGCATGTAGCACCATGTGCATGCAAGTGTTGAGCATACAATTACGCTTTCTGTTTGTCGAGACACATAAGGTCTCAGACACAGGCAGGTGCAAGCTGCTGCAGTGCAGCATTGCAAAGAGAAGCACCTCCCTTTGCAAAGAGCGCTATCACTTACCTGCATGCGATGCAGGTCTGCCAACTCCACATTTCCATTCTTGTCCAAGTCCAGCATCTCAAAGAAGGAGGAGATAATGTTGACAGTGCGCATGAGGGTGTCCCCCAATTCGTCTTGTACCCCTTCGCAATAGCTCTGCCCTCCCTCTGAAGGAGTTGCCATGTGAAGCAACTCCTCAAACACTTGACAAACCAACAAATGTGGCACTGACAGCGCGCCCTGCACCAAACAGCTAGAGTCACTCTGCTTGCTTGCTTGATGGGAAAAGCAAAGAAAAGAAGCGCTTTCAGCAATCGTGATGAGAGCCTCCTAAGGCGTCAGCCCGGAGCACTTGCTTGCTTGATTTCTCATCATGTCACACTGAAGAGCAACATGGCTTGGAAGCAAATGCTGAACGTATAATTGCATGTGCAAAACTAGGGCACTAGGCACCAAATGCACAGTTGCAGCCAAAGATGCTGGATCAAGTCTGGAGCAAAGCAACCTGTATGACTGGTACAGGGCCTTGAAGAGGTCCTGATGCAGCTTCCAGGCTGGCTGAGGTGGTCTGCCTGGACACCTCAATTGGAAGGTTTAGAATGGCATGATCAAGTATCTCAGGCTCCAGGAGGCTGGCATCCAGAACATTGCTTTGAGGCATCAGCGGCATGGTAGCATCAAACATGTTTTCCCTCTCAGCAGATCCCTTGCGGGTCACAGTGCCGCTTGGAGGGCCTGTGAGGAAGCTGCTGGTGCGGCGAGGAGACCTGGGCTTTGCGTGTGGCAACAGCAACACGGCATCCAAGGTGGGTTCCCTGTCCAGAGAGCCGATGCTGCTACGCCCGGTGAGGACACTGCTTGTGCGTCGAAGCGCCCTTGACTTTGGTGATCCCAAGTAGGCGTTATTCTCAGGTAGAGCATGCAAGCTGGACATGTGCAGAGGAGGCACTCCCAGCAGACTGGGGCGGCGAGCACGGCCGCCCAACACGGAGGGCGGTCTGGGCAGCAAGGCAGACGACGAGGATTGGCGAGAGATCGGCAAGCCAGACATGCTGACCAAAGCGCCTCCCTCACCGTCATGACTACCGCCAGCTGCTCTGCTAGCTATGGACATCTGTGCAGCGCTGTTGCCCCGTGACAGAGATGTGCCATTCTGTTGTTTCCCGCCAAGAGTCTGTTTGTCCATGAAGTCCGGCTGATAGCCGTAAGGACCTGCAGGAGCGTTTGCCCTACGCTGCTGCAATGAGTCATCAGCTGCACTGGGAGGTGGACCAGCTTTTGAACCAGTAGGGCCTGCCCAGTCAGGGACAACCAGCTTGCCTGACTGCGTAGCACCTAGCAGCATGCGCTGACCGCTTGATCCTGCATGACAACTTGTCATCAACACAGGCAGATAGCGTATGCTGCTGCGCACATGCTTGTGATCAACACAGGCAGATAGCATATGCTGCTGCGCACATGCTTGTGATCAACACAGGCAGATAGCGTATGCTGCTGCACACAATGCCTTGAAACGCCACTTAAGCACTGTACCTGAACTGGGCTCAATCTGGCCATGATGGCCTTCAAGCTTTACAAAGCACAAACACTGCTTTGCAACATGGCTCTTGTAGGCCCTCAGCTGCAAGATTCATACCTGAGGCTGTGGGTCCAAGAATGGCTGGTGGGGCAGATGCCTTCACAGGCGCTACAGGCGCTGGGACTGCCGAGGTGGTTTCGATAGTCAGGACATGATCTTCCTGCTCGTCAATAGGCACCATGCTGCTTTCCAGCAGCTGCCGCTCCTGATCAGGGCTCAGCTTCACATTCAGCCTCAAAGCTATGACCTGCAAAAATTGATGACAAACCCATTTGTGTATGCAACTTGCAGAGCCAGTCACAATATATGCTAGTCTACATGCGCTTCCCAGCAGTGCTGAGGCAATGATTGCAATTGTTTGCTCATGCTTCCACATGACTAATACTGCCCATAAGACAGGGCAATACAAAGCAGACTGCCACGCATAGAACACACTCTTTGATTCTTTGACCTTCAGGATGCTGCTGTGCTGGCAAGCTGGTGTTGCACCACATGCATGACAGTATGTGTTGCACATGACATGGTCGGGCAATGGCAGTGTGACACAAAGTTGCAGGGCAGTCAGAGAAAGTGAAAACTGTTTGCAGGTTGAGCACAGAACAGACCTGCAGTATTGTGGTGGCAGGCTGGTTCTCCACTTCATGCATGAGGTCAGCTAGCTCCTGAACCCCTTGAGCCACCACGCCAAACTGAAGTAGCAGGCAGTTGAAGGTAGGCTGCCCATCCTTGTTGCTGTTCTTGTCCAGCCTGCTGGTTGTCTTCCACACCGACACTGCATGCATTTCCATCAATCAATCAATTTACATTTCTTGTCTTTAGGACT
>JAABUK010012066.1_pt1 | contig 11084 bp, 13 predicted proteins | sample 5559141 | NCBI WGS metagenome assembly JAABUK01 (sample SAMN10711869, study PRJNA513367) | rock metagenome | isolation source: Antarctica rocks | place: Antarctica: Victoria Land, Pudding Butte nord | collected 2016-01-03
ATCGTGGTGACCCTGGCTTCGACCTTCATCCGCAGCTGTGCGGAGGGCGAGCGGCATCTGGAGGTGCGGGTCGGCAACGTCGAAACGCCGTCCGGTGGCCGTCAGGTCTTCGGCGCCGTCGCCAAAGCTGGCACTCCCATCACCGAGCTGATCCGCCGCACCCTCGACGCTGTCGGGCGAACCGGGGACACGGCACTGACCGCCCTCACCGACGGCTGTCCCGGGCTCCGGCGCAGTCTCGCCGATGCCGGTGTCTCCACATCGCCATGCGGTTGCAGCACCTGAAGCAGATCGCCAGCGCACTGCCCGTTGACGCCCCGGCGCGGGTCGAGGCGAAAGCGGTGATCGCCGCCGAGGTCGAGCGCCTGCACTGGCGCATTTGGAACGGCAAGGCCCGGGATGCCCAAGTCAGCATCGATCGCATCCGCGCGGTCATGCACCATTTTCGGGGCGAGCCGGATCAGCGAAGGTCCTCAGCACCCTCACGCAAGCTGTGGACCGCCTTGTGCGCGCGCTGGACGGCGATCTGACCGGCCAAAGCGCCTGGCTGGTCAACTACGCCGAGCGGCACCGCGCGGGCTTGCGGGTGGGCACCGCGATCACCGAAGGCACGGCCAACGTCCTGGTGAACCGCCGGATGAACAAAGCACAGCAGATGCGCTGGTCGCGACGCGGCGCCGACCTGCTGCTGCAGGTTCGGTGCGCCGTCCATAATGGCCCGCTCGGTTCCGGCTTTGGACAGAAGTTCCAGCCCGCCCACGATCCATGCCCGCCAGTGGCAATCGCCGCCCGACCCCCATTCTTGCGACGGTCCCGAGCTACCACCAGCTGCGCTCGGCTATCGCCCAGGTCGGCGGCAAAAAGCAGCTGATCGGCAGCACCGACCTCGACGTCACGATCACCAACCAGTGCGGCCAGCTGATCGCCAATGTCATCATCGCCTACAACACCGTCTTGCTCGCCGCTCTGCTCGAGCGGTACCGGGCCGCCAACAATCAAGAGGCGATTGCGCTGCTGCGGAAGATATCGCCCGTGGCCTGGCTCCATATCCATTTGCTTGGCTACTACCTGTTCCGCGGCAACCGCCGTCCAATCAACGTCGAGGCGATGCTAGCCGGCGTCGCCCTTTAGCCTGGTGCATTGAATTTGAAGGCATCAAAAATTTCGAGGGTTTGTTGTGCCATGAACGCGTCTAAGGGCCTGAGCCAAAACAATCGAGTCGAGATTGTGGGTAGGAATCGGTTTGCGGATCGTATCAGCCTGGCAGGGTAATGGACACTGCCGCCATCAAAGCCCGCTTCGAAGCGCTGCTCCTAGGAGAGCGCGACCGGCCCCAGCGTCCAATGGCGGCTGGACCAGAACACCTACGAGAAGGGCACCAAGGTGTCCGACGAGCAGATCGCCAGCCTCAACATCACCCCGGCCAAACACCACGGCGAATGGAACTACACCATTGCGCCTCGAAAGCCGGGTAGCTGACGCGATTGTTTTGGCTCAGACCCTAACGACACGGTGCTGTGCCTGAGATGAAGGTAGGCGCTTCGGAGCCGGCTTATAGGAGCAGGCTTCGAACAGCCGTAAGCTGCTTCAGTCCGAAAGGCTGCGGTGGTGAACGTTACGGTCAAAAGGCGTGAGATAAACACGTCATGTATGGGTTAGAGAAACGAACGAAAGTGAACCGCTGACGATGCATCGAAAGGAAGCTGATGACATCGAAACTGGGGACGCAAACCCTTCCAAGGATGAGCATGGTAGGTGCCTATTTACTGGCCATGTGGTGTCCGGTGTACAGGTGGCGTAACTCTAAATTGGGCTTGGGCTGGGAACTCTTCACGCAATGCCAAGGGAAACCCTATAAGTGCGAAACACGAAGGGGGACATTACTGATGGGCATGAGGGGGGCGGATCATCCAGCAGTAGCGACGAAGCGCTTGTAATGAGCGTGGAGCGAAGGGGATGACCCGGCTCAAGAAAGGTGGTCGCCAACCGAGCAATCGGGAGGAACGTTCGACTTTCCGCGTCGCCTGTCATCGCAAGATGGCAGGCAAATGGCTGGGACGAGTCGTGTAAATCGAGAGGTTTACGCACGGTTCTGTGGGCGGGGTGAAATTCCTCCGGCCAACCCGGCAGCTTACAACCCCAATAACCTTTGGATCCCCCTCACCAACCACCAAACCGAGTGCGACGCCGCCACAAACCCCCGGACCGGTTCGGGACGTGCCCGCGCACGAGTCCCCGAATTCGAGAGAAACCCCAAGGGTTGCTGAGAGCCTGCACTCACTGCACGAAGTCCGTCGCGAGGCCATGCCGGCCTCGCTTGACCCAGGACGCGGATCATGATGTCATTATAGACATAATGATGCCGGGAGTGCCACATGGTCAACGTCGTGACGATCAACCGCCCTGACGTGGTCGCGCGGATCGAGGTCCTCGCCAACCGTCTGACCGGGGGAAACAAGACCGAGGTCGTCGCTTTGGCGCTTCGCAACCTCGAGGAGCGGGACGCCAGGAGCGGGTCGCTCTTCGGCGCGAACCGCGGCTCCGTGGTGGTGCGCGAGGGCGTGGACCTGACGGCCCCGGTCCTCAACGACCCGATGGACGCCGAGGTCGGCCCGGTTCCGTGACCGACGTACTCCTGCTCGACACGCACATCGTGCTGTGGCTCGACAACGGCGACGCGAGGCTGAAGGAGGTGACCCGGACCATGATCGACCGGCATTGGCTTGCCGGCGGCTCCGTCCTAATCAGCGCGGTCTCCGCTTGGGAGATTGCTTTGCTCGCCGACACAGGGCGGATCAGCCTCGATTGCCCGCCTGGGGCGTGGGTGGAACGCTTCGTGGGCCGTCCAGGGGTCGAGGCGGTTCCCCTCACCTGCCGGGCCGCCTCGCGGGCATACGGCTTGCAGCACTTCAAGCGCCGCGACCCGGCTGACAGGCTGCTGGTCGCCACCGCGATAGAGCTGGCGTGCGAACTCGTCACCTACGACGCTCTCATTACCGACTACGCGCTCGGCCGTGGCCGCCAGTCGGGTTTGAGGGTGGCCATGTGAACCACCACCACGGCCGTGCATGAACTCCCACCGGATCCCAAGCTCCTTCGGCCGATCATCGAACCGTCGAGCCCACGCGCGAGTCCAGAGGCTCATGGGCGGATCCAGGGATTACTGAAAATCCACGGCGGGGGTCCTTGGGTGTTGGAACGCTGGGAGTGCAGGCGGGAGACGGGCATATGAAATGCCCCCGGCCCCCTTGAGCACGGACGGCTTGCTACTGCAGGCGGTCCGTGCTGCACGCCATCCTGCCCGGGCGTATGGCCCAGACAGCGCCGGCGGTCAGGCTATGACTGCGAAAGCCAAACCCAGCCGGTGCCCCCTTCGATCCTGCCGGGCATCGCCCCGACTTGGTCAATGTTGATGCCGCCGGCGGGCTGCACGGCCCAGCCTTGCATCACATACCAGGCTTCGAGCGGCGTTTGCGGGAATGCCTCGCCCGCGGGCCAGATGCCCTCGTAGACCACACGGCGCACCACCTCGGGATGCGCCGGCCCAGGGTCGTTGGTTTCAGCCATGAGGCTTTGCTTCTTTTCCAAGTGGGATGCCATTTTCGTATCCATCCGGCGAGTATCGCCTGGCGGGTCTGACCCGGCCTGGTGATCTTAGGGGCGCTCGTACGAGTGCTGTTAGGATCGGAGGCGGTTGGGGATGGAGATCATCACCGGGGTTGAGCGGCGTCGCCGTTGGCGGTACGAGGAGAAGCTGCGGATCGTGGCCGAGGTGGAGCGGCCAGGGGCGTCGTTTGCCGACGTGGCGCGCCGGCACGAGGTAAGCCGCGGCCTGCTGTGGAACTGGCGGCGTCAGGTGCGCGCGGGCGTGCTGGCGCCCGAGCCGATGCCGGTGTTCGTGCCGGTGCAGATTACGGCTGAAGCGCCGTCTCCTGACCGCCTGGCACTCTCATCACCCTGTTCCATCGTGAGCAAGGTGGCGCCAGCCGAGGCGGATCGGGTCGAGATCGCGCTACCGGACGGAACCTGCATCTGGGTGGGCGCGGATGTCGGCTTGGTCGCTTTACGCCGTGTGATGACGGCGGTGCGGCGATGATCGCGATGCCGACGGGCATGCGGGTGTGGCTGGCCAACGGACACTCCGATATGCGTCGGGGCATGAATGGCCTCGCACTCCAGGTGCAGCAGGCCCTCCACCGTGACCCACACACAGGCGATCTGGCACCGTCAAGTTGAGCGGTGTCCGGCTTGGCGGAGCTGGGGTGGTTCGGACATCTGTCCTGGATGACGACGCCCCGCGACCCGCGTTACGCGGGCTGTCGCGACCCGGCCGAGATCATCAGCGATGCGGTCTGGCTGTATGTCCGGTTCCCGTTAAGCCGGCGCATGGTCGAAGAAAGGCTGGCGGCTCGCGGCCTTTCGGTCCCCTGCCAGACGCTCCGGCAGTAGGGCCTGAAACTCGGCCGGGCATGCGCCAACCGCATGCGTCGGCGAGCGCCCCGCCGCGGCGACACATGGCCCCTTGACGAAGTCGTCCTCCCCATCGCTGGCCAGAAGCACTGGCTTTGGCGCGCGGTCGACCAGGAGGGCTTTGTTCCCGATGTCCTCGTCCAAAGCCGGCGCGACAAGAAGGCCGCCCAACGCTTGTTCCGCAAGCTCCTGAAAACGCAAGGGCGAGCGCCCCGCGTGCCGATCACCGACCAGCTCCGCCGCTGCGCTGCGGCCAAGCGTGAGATCATCCCTCCGCCAGCTTCCCACCGGCTTCGCCGTGGGACCCTTGGCCGGCTTCGCCCGGCGTCGAGCACCGGCCGCACAAAGCCCTGAACAACCGGGCGGACAACTCCCACCCACCGACCCGGCGGCGAAAGCGGATCATGAAGCGGTTCAAGTCGCCGCGGCAGGTGCAACGGTTTCTTTCCACCCCTGATCGGATCGTCCCCTGATCAGATGCCAAGGTTTTCTCCCGCCGCCGCAACCAAGATACCGCCGCCAAGTTGCGAACCGCCCGCCGTCAAGCAATCACCACAGGGGCCGAGGCCACCAGGGTGGCGAGGGCTGCGTAATCACGCCCGTCGCCCGCCGCCCCTCAACCCATCGCGCCGTCCGCTCTTCCATCAATGACAAGCTGACGGTGCCTCGCGCTCCACAATCCGACCGGCGCCAGCCTGTCGCCGCAAACCGCCCACAGGCTCCTGAGCGCCGCCACGGCCCACGACCTGACAATCATCAAGGACGACATCTTCGCCGATTTCGAGCCTGAGCCGTCGCCGCGCCTGGCCGTGCTCGACGGGCTCAACCGGGTCATCCGGGTCGGCAGCTTCTCCAAGACCCTGTCCGCCTCGATACGCTGCGGCTACATCGCCGCGCGGGCGGACTGGATCGAGGGCCTGCTTGACCTCCAGATCGCCACCAGCTTCGGCGGGCCTAGCTCGATTGGAACCGAGCTGATTTCCAGCGTTCTCGCGGGCGGCGGCTACCGCAAGCACATGGAAGAGCTGCGGCGGCGCCTCGCACGGGCTCGGCGGGAAATGGCGGGGCTGTTGGAGCCTCTCGGCATCCGGCCCTGGATCATGCCGCGCGGCGGCTTCTATCTTTGGTGCCGCCTCCCGGATGGGCAGGACTCCGCCGCGCTCGCCCGCATGGCCATGTCCGAGAACGTCGTGCTGGCACCGGGCGACGTGTTCAGCATCTCGCAGACGGCCTCTGCCTTCCTGCGCTTCAACGTCGCGCAGGCAAGCGACCCCCATATCTTTGCGGTCCTCCGGCGAGCAATGGCGGCAGCGACCGACTAACATGTCTCGCTTTGCCCCCCTGTCCTGAGCGCAGCGTTCCGGAAGCCAGCGGCCAACTGTCCGCCTGAGTTCGTTTGGCGGACAGGTATCACCTCGGAAACTCTGCGCCTTGAGCCACGCCAGCGAACGCCATGGCAACAGGCCCGAGCGCGTCCGGCGGCCTGGTGAGGAGGTGCAAAGTGCGGCGCAGGCTTGGCCGCAGCCGCAGCACCCCCAACCCGTCCTGGTTCTCCGGCAAGGCAAGTTCCGGCATGATCGTCAGCCCCAACCCTTCGCGCACCATGCTGGCCAGGGTCGCGTTGTTGCGCACGAGGCACACGATCTCCGGGTGGCTCGCTGCCGCGGCCAGCAGCTCCTGGATCAGCGTTTCGCACCCGCCGCCGGACAGCAACATGCGCTGGCCATGGAGCTGTTGCAGGCTGACGCCTCCCTGCCCGGCCAGTGTGTGCCCGTCCGGCACCACGACCACGTAGTCGTCCCTAAACACGGCCTGGGCCACCAAGTCCGCATGGGTGCGGCTGGTGACGCCGACCTCGACGACGCCGGCAAGCACCCAGTCCATGATCTCCGTGTCCCTGCCCTCATACAGCGCCACCCGTATGCCGGGATGGCCGGCGCGCAGCCGCCGCAGCCACCCAGGCAGAAGCCGCACCGCCGCGCTCTGCACGACGCCGACACGAAGCAGCCCGCTCAGCGTCCGGGGGGATGCCGTGCAGGCCGCGAGCCGCTCGACCGCGGCCAGTGCCGCCCGTGCCTCGGCGAGCGCCGCAGCCCCGGCGGTAGTCACGGTGGCGCCGTCGCGCCCGCGCAGCAGCAGCGGCACGCCCAGAATCCGCTCCAGCAACGCGACGGCCTGGCTCACGGCGGACTGCGACATGCAAAGGTGGTCGGCGGCAGCGGTGAAGCCGCCCTGCTCGGCAACGGCCCGAAAGCACCGGAGCTGCACCAAGCTGACATTAGGAAACACGATAGAAGCCTATCACGAAGATTAATTGGACCGATGCTGGTCCATCCCATACTCGCCGGCAAGCCATGGGTGACGAGGGGACAAAGCCATGCCAGCCAACGACCGGGACAAGCTAACGGTGGGCCTGGCCCAGATCGCCCCGGTGTGGCTCGACCGCGAGGCCACGCTCGCAAAGGTTGTGGACTGGATCGGGCAGGCCGCCGCCGCAGGTTGCGGCTTTGTGACGTTCGGGGAGGCGCTTGTGCCGGGCTACCCGTTCTGGATCGAGCACACGGACGGGGCGCGCTTCGAGTCCAGCTTGCAGAAGGATACCCACGCCCACTACCTGGACCAGGCCGTCCAGGTGGAGGCCGGCCACCTGGATGGCGTCTGCGCCGCCGCCGCCCGGCTCGGCATCGCCGTCATGCTGGGCACCATCGAGCGCCCGGCCGACCGGGGCGGGCATAGCGTCTATTGTTCCCGCGTCCATGTCGGCGCCGATGGCAGGGTCGCGTCGGTCCACCGCAAGCTGCTGCCGACCTACGAGGAGCGGCTGAGCTGGGCACCCGGCGACGGGCACGGGCTGCAGGTGCATCCCGTTGGGCCGTTCAGGGTGGGCGGCCTGAACTGCTACGAGAACTGGATGCCGCTGTCCCGGGCCGCGCTGTACGCGCAGGGCGAGGACCTGCATGTGGCGCTGTGGCCGGGCAACCTCCGCAACACGGAGGACACCACGCGCTTCCTGGCCAGGGAAGGGCGGAGCTACGTGCTGGCGGTGTCCGGCCTGATGCGGCGCGAGGACGTGCCGGCGGGCAGCCCGGCGGCCGCCATGCTGGAGCGGTGCCCAGACGTGCTGGCCGATGGGGGGTCGTGCATCGCCGGGCCGGACGGGGCGTGGGTGGTGCCGCCAGTGACGGGGCGGGAGCACCTGGTCTTAGCGACGCTGGACCACCGCGAGGTGCGGCGCGAGCGGCGGAACTTCGACGTTGCCGGGCACTACGCCCGTCCCGACGTGACCCGCCTGGTGGTGGACCGGCGCCGCCAGAGCCCGGCGTCGTTCCAGGATGGACCGGTACAGTGACGGCCAAGTGCCCAGTCTCCGCATGGACGCCGCCGCCGCGGACCGTGCCTCGCGCGATGCCTCGCTCGTGCTGGGCCTCGCACTGCCTGCTGACATGCTGCTTTACCTGCTGCTGCCGCTGCACCACGCCGCGTTCGGGGTGACGCTGGGTGAAGCCGGGCTGTTGCTGGCCGCCAACCGCATGGTGCGAATCGCGGGCTATGGCTGGGTGGCGCGGCTCTATGCCCGGCGCGGCCCCCGGACCGCCTGCTTGCTTGCAGCCTGCGGCGCGGCGGTGGCGGCGCTTGGCTACGGGCTGCTATCGGGGGTGTGGGCGCTGCTGCTGGCGCGCCTACTCTGGGGCCTGTGCTACGCGGCGCTGAACATCGCAGCTCAGGCCCTGCCCACGGCAGAACCGGCGGGCGCGGCCCGGCGCAGCGGGTGCTCGCGCGCGATCATCGCTGCCGGCACCATGCTGGGGCTGCTCGGTGGCGCCGCCTTGTCGCAGGTGGCCGGGCCGCGCCCGGCGTTCCTCGTGCTGGCCGCCGCGGCGCTGCTCGCCATCCCCTTCGCGCTCCGGCTGCCGGGTGACCCGGAAGCGGGAAGCGGACGCGCGCCGGGCGGCCCGCGCTTTGCCCTGCCATCCCGGCTGGACGTGTGGTCCTTCGTGCAAGGGCTGACGCTGGACGGCCTGTTCGTGATTGGCCTTTCGGTGCTGGCCGCGGCTGCGGTGCCGGACCGTGCAGCCCTTGCTGCCGGGGCGGCTCTCGCCTTGCGCTACGTCGCCGAGATTGCCTTGGGACCTCTCGGCGGCGCCTTGGCCGGCCGGCACGGGGCGCGGCGGCTGCTGGTGCTGCTGTCGCTCGCCGCGGCGGTTGGCCTCGCCATGGTGGGGATAGGGCTGTTGTGGAGCGGGGCGGTGCTGGTCATGCTGGTGCGCGGGTTGATCCAGCCCCTGCCCGCACCGATCGCTGCGGCGGACAACCCCGGTCCGGCGCGCGTGCCGGCACTGGCCAAGATGGCGACCTGGCGCGATCTCGGCGCTGGCGCCGGTCCACTGCTGGCGGGGCTGCTTTTGCCGGTCCTGCCGGCATCGCTGCTGTACGGCGGTGCGGCCGTGCTGGTAGCTGCCTCTGCCATCGGCGTCGCAGGCCGACGCGGGTAATGTGCCGAGCCACACGGTAGGACGAAATGCACTTCCGGTTCCGCTGCTGGACTTCCAGCTAGACGCGGCAGGGAAACCTGGCAGGGACCGCGGCATCGTCGCCGGGTGTCCGCCTGGGTTGGTTTGACGGACAGCCCGCCATCAGCTTCCTGAGGGCCTACAATGTGCGACACACGTCCTACCCGGCAGCATGGAGCTGCTCGGAGGGAAAATGACTATGCCGGTTCTGAGAGGCTTGCTCATGTACACGAATACACCGAGGTGCGGGGCGACCTCCTCCTCCCGGTCCACCTTGTAGCCCACCCGCTCGTAGAGCTTCAGGTTCTCGGTTAAGCGGCCGCTTGTGTAGAGGCGTATCTCCCGCAGACCGAGCGAACGGGTGAGTTCTTCTGCGTGTGCTAGAAGGGCGCGGCCACATCCACGGCCCTGGTAGGCGGGCGACACCGCGACGTTCACAATGAGCAGGTGATCGGCCTCGGGACGCATCTCGATCAGTGCCGCCAGTTCCCCGTCCAAATGCAACATGTCCACTATGTGGTCACGGACGGCCGCGTCGTAGTCGGCGGTCATCGGCTTCGGCTCTCGGCCAAGGACCGGCACCCACTTGGCGTAAGCCGCCCGCGTGAGATCGCGGACAGCTGCGGCATCCGCTGGGGTCGCACGACGCAGCCCTGCGCGGATTGTGTCCGTCAGGGGGTGCAGCGAGGCCGGGCTCTCTGGCGGGGAAGGTTGATCCTGCACGTTCGTTTCCTGAGAAGAGGGCAAAGAAAAATCCCCGGAGCCGGAAACCGCTGGGGTTCGGAAGCGCGGGCTGAGGCCGGTGCGGGAGCATCGCAAGGGAGCCGCGTGGGCCTGGTTTGGCGGACAGCCATCCGCAGCGGCACAGGTATCATACGTGTTGCTCGGCGTCCTTTGGATACCGGAGCAAGAACCGGGACGAAGCGCCGCAGATAGTAGCCTAAGCTGCCCCATTCACGTCAGGGGAGGCACGAATGAGCCAGAGCAGAAGCGCCATCGTGGCGCCAGCTATGGGCGGACGGGAATGGGCCATGCTGCTTGCCCTCGCCGTTCTGTGGGGCGGGTCGTTCTTCTTCAACGCCGTGGCCGTGCGCGAACTGCCCTCGTTCACGCTGGTCTGGATGCGCGTGACTGTCGCGGCGGCTACGCTGCTGCTGGTGTTGCGCCTGTTCGGGCAGCGGATGCCCACCGAAGGCCGGGTCTGGGCCGCCTTCTTCGGCATGGGGCTGCTCAACAACGTCGTGCCCTTCGTGCTGATCGTCTGGGGCCAGCACCACATCGCCAGCGGCCTCGCCTCGATCCTGAACGCCACCACCCCGCTGTTCACCGTCCTGGCCGCGCACCTGCTCACGCCCGACGAGCGGCTGACCCCACTCAAGGCCGCAGGCGTCGCCGTAGGCTTTGCCGGTGCGGTGTTCATGGTTGGCCCGGACGCATTGGGCGGCCTCGGAACGGGCGTCACGGCGCAGCTCGCCTGCCTGGCCGGAGCGCTGTCTTACGCCTTCGCCGGCATCTTCGGGCGGCGGTTCCGGCGCATGGGCGTGCCGCCGATGGCGACCGCGGCCGGGCAGGTGTGCGCCTCTACAGTGCTGCTGCTGCCGCTGATGGTGGTGGTGGACCGGCCCTGGACCTTGGCGATGCCCCACGCCGCCACCTGGGCCGCCGTGCTGGGGGTGGGGCTGCTGTCCACCGCACTGGCCTACGTGCTGTATTTCCGCATCCTGGCCGCGGCAGGCGCCACAAACCTGCTACTGGTCACGTTCCTGATCCCGGTCAGCGCCATCCTGCTCGGCGCACTCGTACTGGGCGAAGTGCTGCTGCCCCGGCACTTCGGCGGCATGGCGCTGATCGGCGCCGGCCTGGCCTGCATCGACGGCCGCCTGCCCCGGCTCCTGTTCGGACGACGCGAGCGTGTGTGGGTGCCGTAAGCGACCCAGGCCCATAGCGGCGGACACTGGCGGGGTGTACCACTTCGGGAGTGTTAAAAACCTGGGGCAGCCTGCTTGCCCTTGGCGGGCTGATCGGTCTGCCTGATGCCTGACCACGAGGGCGGCAGGCGTGATGCGGTGGACGGTGCGACTTGGGGCGCGGACCAGCGCGGGG
>JAABUK010012067.1_pt1 | contig 11084 bp, 22 predicted proteins | sample 5559141 | NCBI WGS metagenome assembly JAABUK01 (sample SAMN10711869, study PRJNA513367) | rock metagenome | isolation source: Antarctica rocks | place: Antarctica: Victoria Land, Pudding Butte nord | collected 2016-01-03
ATGCTGTTCAAGCGCTTGGACAGCATGCAAGCACGCGACCATGTGCAGCTGCGCCCTGGCCGCATCCTGGTGGCTGTCTATGGTGACAACTGGTCAGCCTCTCCTGCTCAATTCTGCACTGCTTCTATTGAAAATGACCCTGTTCTGCATTTTGACAGGCCCATTGTACATCAGTCTTGGCCAGGAGTATGGAATTTTCCGGTACATGCATGATCAAAGCGTGTTATTGGTTTTGTAGCCAACAAAGCTTTTTCTTGGGATGGTGATTTGAGCCATGACGCTGTACCTTGAATATCAACAACCCTTGAGCAATTACATAGCCTGCGCTCTTTACCATCAACCACATGCTTGCTTCTGTCCTGTGTGATTATGCCATGCAGGTTGAGCATCAACAGCCTGAGTGCGTTTCCAAGCAAAAGTTCACCTGCCAATGCAGGTTCAATAGAGTCAATTACACTATCCAAGCAGTACATACAATGTCTACGGACAGATCCCTTGCTCCCATTGCAGACACTGTGCAGCAAGTGGAAGCTAAGCTGCTGCGAAAGAAAACCGAGCTTCGCCAGTTTGAGTCTGAGTATCGGCAGGTGAGTTCAGCTCGGCATGAAACTGTAAGACATCTCTATTCTGGACATGTCATGCTGCACTGGAACTGGACTGGGGAAGTGGACAAGTTAGAACAGTTGTGTGTCCTGGATTGCTTGCTTATACTGATGCATGCATGCATTGGTGTGAACCAAACCATAAACGGTATCACAAGTGTATCGACTGCAGAAATGCATGTTTGTACTGTGCAAAGGTGTAAGCATACCCAGAAACTTAATTTTGATAATCATCAAATGCTCCCTCTCAGCATAGTATGTCACGTAGAGTGTTGTGTGGACCACAATAGGTGAGGTAGTTGTTTGATGGTATCCAGAGACAAGAGTGAGGGTCCTGGTATAAGCTAGGGTCCTAGCAACAGGCCGAGGTTGGCCTGAGTAAATGCTGACATGCTGCAGGTGCAGTCACAATTTGAGACAGTTGTGAAGCGTTTTAACAAGGAGCAGAAAGAAGTAGAAGACCTGATACAAATACGAGATCAGGCATACTTGGACCTGCTAGCAGGCAGTGACGGACATGCTGTTGTCCCAAAGCAGCAAACATCTCCACAGAAAGGTCAGAATGCATGCAAAGACCAAGACAGCACTTTCACCCTGATAACAAGCATTACTGCACACACAATGCAGAATGTGCGTAGTTTTGATCGCTGATATTTCACAGGCGGATCAATCTGCCTGGGGCAAAGCACTGGGGTGTGTGCAAAGCAATAGCTGTGGTCTGTTTTTCATACTGTGGCATTCATGCTGTGCTGCTCAGCAGCTGTCAGTGGCTTCCTAGCAGCTCAGCAATTCTTGTGTGTGCAGGTTGGCTAAAGGGCAGCTAAAAGTAGGTTCACCACAAGCAGAGCCAGTTTACCATGCTGACCCAACAATATTGCCCATGCACATCTGACAAGTGCATCTTACGGCATTGCTGTGGCTAGTGTGTTACAAAAGTATGGCATGTCTCAAATTCGCTTTCCCTGACCTATGTGTCAGCAGCAGTGTCTGTATATTATGTGTCACTCTGCTGTGCAGGGAAAATAAAATATGTGGCAACAGCATAGTGTAGCAAAAACCTGAATGGTGTGTGAAATCGGCTGACACTTTTGGGTATAAAAGTACCCGCAAATTAGCATTGCAACACGAAACACTTGCAAATTTAATACAAGGCAGGTATGAATATGAGTAAGCTTCTTGATGAAGGACTACAGCCTACAGTGATGTAGTCCAAGCTGGCTGCGGCCATGACATGTTGACATGTCAGCAAAGCACTGATACCTAAATGCTTATGTCCCAGCTGGAACATACACAATTATGCTGCTTGTACCTCCTGCTTCTTTGCACTTTCAAGTGCTGTTGACTGGCATCCAGCAAATTTGTTTGTGTATTGCTCATGCTGCTATTTGGCCTTCACTTTCTGTTGACCTGCAGTAGGCAAAGGGGTTCACGGCAGGTCCCACTCAGCCGGATGACGCAGCCCTTTGACCTAACCTAGATACTTGAGCTTTACCTTGGCATGTTCTCACCCTTCTTGACTAACTCCTCGAGTTTTGATGAGATGGCATTGCTGTCTAGGCCATTGATTGGCACTGACCGCTCTACACCAAAGTCTGCAGACAAGTATGTGCTTAGCATGTCAGTGGTGCCAGAGAAAACAGAACATGAGCAGCTGCAAGCACTGACCATATCGCGCTATCAACTTGGCCTCCGCTCCGCTGCATTCTCTGATTAGTATGGGAAACTTGGGATTGGCTTTCTTAAGATGCTGGTATTGGCTTAGCACAAAATCCCTGCAAATGCGAGGCATGCAATCCGATCTACTCAAGGATATGGAGTTATTGATATACAGCAATATGAACGTGCTGTACCTTGCGCCTTGGCTAGCGTCGCCTTTCTGGCAGAGGTGTACCCTGCGTGCAGCTCAGTAGTATTGAAAGTTCTGACGCGGGTGGACTTTGCCACTTGACAGTCTGACCAGGTTCAAAGGCGCACCTCAACTCCTGCAAGTTCTTAGACAAAGCACTCCTCCAAGCCATCGGTCGAAGCGTTGCTCTGCTGTATGCTGGTCCAGTGCCTGATCACTGCAAGTAGCCAGCGAAGTGTTTTCTCAAACTGTCGGTTCGGCAGTAGTGCCGTGGTACATTCACAAGCACGATCAACAGGATCCAGTCTCGAATGCAGTGCGCTTGTCTGTCCTGCAAGTTGGAGTTGTCCATTGCAGACGGGGGCGCTTGACCTATGCATGATGCCCTCTTCCGCATCGCCCTAGTTACCAGCCAATGTTTCACACAAACGGACTGCATGTCCACGGACGCATTCAAGATAGAAGTGAATAAGATGCTTGAAAGCATTCTCACATGCTGCCTTTGCTCATATGATGTGCATGCATTTTGTCATGTGTTGTCTCTTATTACCCCCATCGGACCCTACAGCTTTGCAGCCACACGTGGAGGGCTTTCAAACATGGGCTTGTGCTGTGACAATAGTTGTTAGCTGTCAGGCAAATGTCTCAGACAGTGTTGTGGCAAGGGGACTGCAACGCCAAAGTGCTGATAGCAGGAGTGCACTGGATGCCATTTGTGGTTTCCCACACAATCCAAGCAGAAAGATTCAAGCAGACATGACAATATCAGAGGAACCGAAACAAGAGAATACAGTCTCAACTACCAAGTGACAGTCACTGGCATACTAGCAAATGCTGCTGCAATGCAAGCTGCATTTATGTGGCATGCTGGGCGCTGCTGTAAGGGCCGGAGCCATTCAGCAAAAACTCCTGTTGATAGTACCGTACTGCCCTCTCATGCTGCCAGCCCTGGCTGTACATGTTGCCATGCATGTGCTGCAGCTCAGCCCTCTGCGGCAGTGATGCTGACCTGCAACACACAAGAACAATATCTTTCCAGGTTACTGTGAGGAGTTCAAGGAAAGCGCCCAGTAGCACGTGAACAGAGGAGGAACAAGGTCTGTACAAAGACACAGCAATGCAAGCCTTGCCGCTTGATCACTTGCAACAGAGGATGCCCATCATGACTGTGAGCGAGCAAAATGCGCATCTCAGCAATTATTATAGGCAGCAATTGGGGGGCTGTACCTAGCCATGAGGGAGGCCCCGCTGAAAAGCAGGTGCAACCTGCACATGTCAAATGGTGCCACTGGCGCACGGCAGCCCTGGGAGCTTGGGCCCTCATCTTGCCCCTCACGTGACATGTGCAGCTTCTCTACTGCCTTTGTGAGAAGCCTGCTGCCGTGCTGCTCCCAGTGGTCCTGAAATGGAACAGAGGGCTTGGGGACAATGTGAGAAAACAGTGAGCAACATTCTGGTAGTTGCGAGAGGTGACTGTGACAGTGGCTGTTTTCCAGCGTCTGTTGATTGAACAGTAAGTGAATCAAACTGCTGCAAAAGCAAGCTCTGTTGCCACCTGACGCACCGATCTACAGTGCTCTACAAGACAGGAGCGCTATCAGAACATGACTGGGAGGCTGCTGTGCATTGCCGCAGTGCAGTCAGGCACCAAAACTGCCTCCGGTTGTGCACTGGTGGGTGCATTGGTTGTTGCCCAGACGCAACTGCTTCTATTGGTAGACAGTAGCTGCTGCACTTACCAAAAGTACAAGCCTGCTATGCACAAGCTCCAAAGAAGCTTTTGCTGTCACGTTCCCCACACAAAAGCGGTCTGACATTGGCCACAAGGGACATCACTGCGCAGGGCATGATGGAGGGCCCTTGGCACCCAGTCCATGCTCACTTAACAGCATCCTGCCATGAGATCACAACTGACAGCAGGTTTTAGCTGGAGATCACCTGGCAGGCAGACGCTTGAGCCAGGTTGTCAAACAGCAGCTGGCTGTTGGCATTGAGGATGCACCAGGTGGCAGCTGGTAGGGGTCACTGTACTGCTGGGCAAGAAGCTGATGGCTGCGCAGCTCAGCGGATAGCAGCATGGCCAGCGCCTGCTTCAGATCTGTCTGGGAATACTGGCCACCACACCGCTTGAAGGTGTCAGCCCAGCTGGGTGTGCGTGGCAGGTGTGCATTGTCTGCAGCGTCAACTCAGGGTGGTTGTTTGTGCACACATAAGACACTTGTGCTGCAACAGAGCAGCAGGTGATTGACATTCAAATTGTTATGTCAGACAGACATTTTGAATGCACGCTTATAGCTTGAAAGCTTAAATAGTTTGAGCGCGCCTCCTGATTGGTTCTTCAGCTGTGGACAACACTTGAATGCACCCTCAGTTTCACACAGCGCGGAAGCCAATGACAGAACCAGATGAAAATCTGAGTTCAGACAATAGAATATGGGCAAGGGAAGCTTTTCTGGTTGCTTTCTAATGTCTGCCTCAGTTGAGGTCAAGCACGCAAGTACTGCAGCTCAGAAAGCATACCTCTGCCTGCCTCAGAGGCTGCCTGCCTGCCTGCTGGCTGGTGGGTCAGGGGGCTGAACTGCAGAACACGCATCTGCAGAAGCTCAATCAGGAAGCCACCTGCTGCTGCTGCTTGCTCCTGCACATGTGTGCTGGCAAACCACATCTTGCCAGGGCCAGACTGTTGCTGCAGTGCTGAATGCTTTCTAATGGAGACTGCAAGTGTCTCCAAAGCCTGCAGAGACCATTCGAAATTCAAACTTCTGCATGCTCAGCAAGCCCACTGCCTGGCAACTCAAGGACCACGGCCTGGAATGACACATGTTGCAGCATCACTGGATTGCAGCATTCAAGTATGCTGTGAGCTCTGGACTGTCTGTGAGCAGCAGCACACACAGACAGATGCAAGGCAATCAACAACCACCAGCCTGGCACAGTGAATGCATCACAAGCCAGCACGTCAAGGATGAGTTGGGCATGCCTCCCAACATGCTTCACGTTTGCTTTACAAACATGTATTTTGAGGAGGCAGTGAGCTCCGGGCTGCCACCTTAGTAGGCCCCCAGTTTGATTGCTGAAAAGCGTAAACTTTTCTTTTCTTTTCTTTCTGAGGAGGCAATGTGGCTTACCTGCAGCAGATACTTGGCTCCCCGGGCCAGCTGGCGCTCCTCCAGCCAGCAATAGTACACCATATCCAAGCTAGCACTCACAGACTCTCTAAGCCAAGAGGCAGGGTACAACATGGCATCATTGCCGTACGCCAGAAACCGCTGGTGTGCTGCGTGAGCATGCCTGCTCAAGCAGAAATCTAGCTGGATATGCGCGCTGCCTGCAGCACAAACCAAGCCTTACTAACTCTGAGCGTGTACTAGTCGGTTTGCAAACCATGCCTTACTAACGTTGAGCGTACACTACTAAAAGTACAGTCACAAGGCATGACAGCCGCAAGTAGGCTGTGTAACATCTTTACTGTGACAATTGCATCACAGTGCGCTAATCAGCAAAGAGGTGACAAATGCCGTGAAAATGATGTACAAGAGAATGTCAGTGTGCTCCTAGTCCATGTCTGCGCATTCTGAGCAATCATGCAGCAATGATTACTCACTCACCTGAGTTCCAAAATTGTCTGTACTCAGCCACCGGGCAGTTGAAGCGCCTGTGTAGGTCAAGGCAGCTGTCGGGTGCAGCCAGGGCCTCAAGCTTGGTGGCTACAGCCACAAGCTCTTTCCAGGTCTGCCCATTCTTTGGCGTCGCATCAGCAGCTGCCCATCTGGGATACTTCTGCTGCAGCTGTCTCTGCCATAGCCTGAAAGGCATGACAAACAGAGTGTCCTAAAGTGTGCATGCGACGCTCAGCATGGTCAGTACAACTGTGAGATGTCTCAGCGTTCTACTGGTCCAATGCACTTGACTCAAGATAGTTGCAATGACTGTAACAGGGCATGTATTGCTGCACTCTGAAAGGGAGCACAGCTTACAGCCACAAAGGCAGCAATACACCAGCATGATCACAAAAGCCGTACAAAGGATGAGCTGAGCAAGCGGCTGTCTATCCACACATAGGTGAGACAGTGGATACGTCTTTTTATGTCGCTGACCTGTCATGGCTGAGCATTCTTTGAAAGTGTCTGCTGGCGGCACTGAGGGCCACCAGGGACTGGGGTGGAAGGTGGAAGCTGATGGCTTCCATTGCGTCCAACGGCAGAACGGTGATGAACTTCACCATATGCTGCAAAGCAAGCATGATGACTCAGGCAAGTACGACTGTTGGTATTTGCTGATAGGTGTAGGCGCTCAGCTGCAAAGCCAGCAAAACAGCACAACACTGCCAAGTCTTGAACACATGCACAGCGTTCAATGGGCAATTCTGCACACTGAGGCCATGAGCAGCAGCTGACTGCCAGGACTCATGTCAAAGGCCTACCTCATATGCTCGCAAGACAGCAGCCACGTCAAGCCGGATTTGCATGCGTACTGGCAGGTACTGCTCCTGCATTTCAACATGTCGCATCATGGCTGACCTCCCCTCTTGCAATCTGTTTCAATATGTATGGGCAAAACAAACCCAAAGGCTATGACTGTACCTGAACCGCATCTGTCAGCACCTCTGCACGGCCGATGATGTTGGCCACAGGATTGTGCACACCAGTCTCTGCCCAGGCACCCTGCACATCAGCATATACACTCTAAAACAAGTGCCGTTGCTGTACACCGAGTGCGAGGCCTTGCAGAAACCCTGGCTCTGATGAAAAGCTACAAACTTGTTTCAAAAGAACTTTCAGGCTTCAGTGCGCACAGAGGATATGGCATCAAAGCAACGGACCAGCCATGGCCTGCTTCCATTGCAAGGATGTCACATGATACCTGAGCTTGAAAGTCTGTCTTGGAAGGGACAGAAGGAACCAAAAAAGGTTCAGGCTCAAGGGTGTCTTCAGTGGCTTCGTCACTGACTCCATCACTGGTTTCGTTGGCAAAGCGTAGGCTTGGCAAGTGGTTCTCGAGGGCCCTCTTGAATTTCGCCCAGGAGGACGCAAGTGCGCTTTGCGCTTGGACAAACTGCATTTTGAAGTTGTGAATGACTTTGAGGTATCAAAACAAGTCTGGAATAGAACGTTGGCTTCTGGACAAGAAGAAAAAGACAGAAGTCGGGTCTCTTACTCATTTCGACATGACTCATCTCGGAAGTGTGGCAAACACGGGCGAGATTGACGGCTTTTACTCTGTGCACAAACGGTTCGTCGTCAAGATAACGTTCGCAAAGGGTTCGTACACTTTGCGGTCTGCGCGTGTAATTCTGTATCGCTCCGGTGACGACAGCCTCTTGCACGTCGTACCTCGCAGATTATCCTGATCACAGCGTTGCGTCCCAACCAAAGAGTCATGCCTAGCTGGTCGCCGGCGGTGCGCGCTGCGGCCTTGATGCTGTTGGTGTTTGCAATGAGCATATGCGGAGTTATGTGCGCCAACGAGGTGCGCTCGCTGGGACTGTTGCTGACTGCTTGCAGACAGGATGTACATCTGCAGCTGCTTTGGCCTTGCGATTGCAGACTGTGCGTGGCTATGCCGACTGTCGCTTTTGCTGCACGACTTTGCTGTTGCATTCGAATGTCATAGCTTTGCGCGGCACACACGAGCTGCGACCTGTGCTTCAGCCTCGAGCGCCATAGTATTAGTGGTACGACTTAACGACCTGCACCGTTTGACGCAGGACGAGACTCTGGACCCAACCCGCACATCCTCCAGGCAACTACTGTCTACTAAGGCGCACCGACACAAGCTGCACAGGGTGAGCCAAGCTCCGACACAGTGTGACCAGTATGCGTATGTACATGTGCAGTGGTATGTGTGTGCATATATATAAAGAGTAAGCGTGTTGCCGCCGGCCTACCGTGACATGCTTCATGGCCAACAGTATCGGACTTCAAGTTTAAAAGCAGCAACCATCGTTGTGTCAGCACCTGAGCATGCTGCGCAGATACACGGCTGGTGCCTATGTCTGGCTTGGGGTTGGTTCATTCCTGCCGGCATCGTCATCGCAAGCTGCCGCAGTTTGACACGCTTGGGCTCCAATTGGTGGTACTATCTGCACATAGCGTTCCAAATCATTGGGCTGCTCCTCAGCTTGACAGGGGTCGCTGTCGGAACCTACTTTCCTGCAAATGAAGAACTCATGGTGCAACACAAAAAGATCGGGATTGTTGTCAATGTCGTGGCAGGCTTGCAGGTAACTGCTCTTCATGGCTTTGGGCTTGTCACACAGGAAGCTGCATTCAGATAGCTCTGCATCATCTTCATTGCACAGTATGTATTCTGTGACCGCTAAACTACACACATCCACGACTTGTAACAGCATGCCAGCGCTGCAGACTGCCACCCACAGCGCAGAGCATATTGCATGCTGCAGTGTCAAAGCGCTGCACAGCACTCTGACTTGGTATCTTTGCCTTCACGTGCCCTTGCCTATAATCCTACCCTGGCTCTAAGACTATTCATACCAATGTTGCTGACATTATCGGTGTGCCATGCAGGTCCTCCTTGGCTTTATAACCCGGCCCCCTAAGACCTCCATGATCAGGCGTGCCTGGAATCTAACACACTGGACCGTCGGCAGAGCTGTTCTGGCCCTTGCCATTGCAGACATCTTCATTGGATTTTACCTTTCAAATGTAGCACACAAGCACATCATTGCACAGGCTATTGTCCTTGGGGGTCTTTTCATCATCTACATGCTGAAAAACGACATCGAGTATCTGCTGGTTCGCATTTCACCAGCAGAGGAAGACCGGCTCTTGGTGATTGCACAACAACCAGGTACAGTATGCACACACATGTACAGACACTCACCTCAGGGCTCATTGTCTGGATCTGCATGCTTTTGGTTGCCTCATAGTTGTATTGCATATCCCTCATATGACCCTGAGTGAGTGTTGTGTCAATGAGCATCGTTTACACTTCTTTACATCTCATTGTGCATATACAGGCAGCAAGCAGTTCAATGTTGAGATGGGGGATGCACATGTTCCAGCTAATGGCCACACAAGTGGCCATGCAAATGGCCACAAGGCTTCATCAGCCCAGAACGGTGTCCACACAATTGTCTAAGTCCCATACAGAAGTGCACATGGATTGCTTGCAACCGGGGCAGCATGACCCTCTGCATGTCATCTGAATCCCTACTGAGTCACGCTGCAAATGACTTGACTCCAGCGACGTCTCTGCAGATGCAAGTGTGAGGGATGCAGCATTTGACTCAATAGACCTTATATACATATAGTCACTTGAGGTGAACATAACCTTGATGCAGGGATGGCTACTTTTGTCAGACTATTCCAAGCAGGGCATGAAAAGGACAGCCTCCTATGCCTTCCATCATCAGCAGCAGCTTGAGCTGTGACAAGTTGATGTGCTGCAATGTCATGTGGTCAAAGACCCAGCGACAAGGCTATAGATCAGGAATTTCCAAAAAAAATTGGGTCAAAAGGGATATTAGGAGCTGCCTTTATTTCATTTCAAATTGTGAGCTGTCTCATGTCACTAGTAGTACTGGTACTATTTCATAGAAGCTGTTATTTGCATCAAATCCGTGACTCATACCATGTCCTTTAGCTTGCGGTGTGACATCAGTGCACTGCACAGTGTAAGATTTCAAACTGCTGTGTGTGAGACTGAAGACCTTTTGTGGGGAGCTCTGCCTGTCCCCACCAATGCACCGTCATGCATGGTCCACGTGCATCACAATGCTCTTGATTGGACAGGACTGCATGAACAAGACACAGTCCAACCACATGCTCAAAATAGGACAAGCCATGAATTGTGCCGCAGCGCTGGAGAGCCTATGTGCATTGTACATTTCATGTGCACATGCATTTCAACAGTACCTCAGCGTCCTTTGCCCGCATATGTTTGTGTTTTTTATTGCAGCATGCTGAGCAGCACATTCAGGCAGTTATGGGAACACATTGCACTGGAAGTTGGTCTATATGCGCGCCTTGATGCTACTCGGCCAGTGACTGTACTTGTATGGCTTCTGTAGCCTGTCAAGCATTTGCTTGCTTGACATAGAGGGCTTGACGTAACTGTGTGTTGTTGCATATCCCACAATCCTTCCTCAAGGTACACGTGTGGTGGTCCTTGGCATGACACCATTCATCCAACCCTGCCCTTCTTGGCACCGAACTGGTTGCACATGTCTTCCAGAGAAGTCAGCAGTTTTCTTTGGCATTGGAATCTGCAGCCAAATGGCTGCTGTCTGAGTAGTCACAGGTCCACCTGCCATTAGACACAATGTCCTTTGGCACTATCTTCAGTGTTCAAATGAACTTTGGTGTGCAGAGGCTGGAAGGCAGGCAGGATGGTGCTGGACAAAGGCCTCAGACAATCGGGACAGCCTCGTCTCAATTGGGATTCATCTGGGGATCATCTGGGGATTCCCTTCTGCTATTACATGCCCAATGAGAAAGCAGTCACTCAGAGCAAGTCCACTTAGTTTAGCACTTTGGCCATCACTGGTGAGGCATTCACCAAGGTGTATGGCCATGGCAGAATGGTGTCTGGTGAGGAGTCATGTCTGCAGCAGGCGAAGTTATCTGCAAAGAACGCACATCTGGCTGTACAGCTGGCTGTTCTGGTTGCTCGCT
>JAABUK010012071.1_pt1 | contig 11083 bp, 8 predicted proteins | sample 5559141 | NCBI WGS metagenome assembly JAABUK01 (sample SAMN10711869, study PRJNA513367) | rock metagenome | isolation source: Antarctica rocks | place: Antarctica: Victoria Land, Pudding Butte nord | collected 2016-01-03
GTCGGCCGTCGACTCGGGGTCTTCGTCGGTCGACTCGTCGGTGGAGACCGTGCTGCTGGTGTCCTCGTCGCCGGTTTCAACGACATCCGTGTCGGTGGTGTCGACGGTCGCAGTGACCTCGGCGTTCTCGTCCGCATCGTCGTCCGGACCACTCTTACGGTGCCGACGGCCGCCACGCCGGCGTCGGCGCTTGGGCGCACCGCCGTCGCTGTCGGAATCAGCGTCGGAGTCTGCGGTGTCGGCCGAGTTCGTGCCGGTCTCGGCGACGGCCACCACCTCCGGCACGTCGACAACCTGGGTGTCGGCCGCGCTCGTGGTGAGCGGCTCGTCCTCGTCCTCCTCGGCGGAGGGCGGCGTGAACGTCGCAATCTCGGCGGGCGGGATCTCGACCGGCGCGGCAGCTTTCGCGACCCGCTTGCGCGCCGGGCGACCGGCGGCGGGATCGGGCGACTGGAACAACGCGGACACGCTGGCGGCGGTCATCGCCGGAGCGGTCGGGATCTCGATCGGTTCGGGTGCGGGCAGTGGCGCCTCGACGGCCGGGGCGGAGAACGTCGCCGCGGTCTTGCGGGGCGTTCGCTTGCGAGCGGTCTTCCTGGCCGGCTCGCCGACCTCGGCCGCCGGTGTTTCGAGGACGGATGCCTCCGGGGGCACCGCCTCGACGGCGTGCGCCGGTGCGGCCGGCTCCTCGATCAGCGCGGGCTGGACGTCGGACTCGACGGCCGCGGCGGTCTTCTTCGCTGCTCGCTTACGTGCCGGCCGCTTCGCGGGCTCGACGCTGGTCGGGAGCGCGTCGGCCTCGGAAGCAGCAGCGTCAGGGCTGACGGCGTCGGGCGCAACGGTCTTCTTGGCTGCGCGCTTACGCGTGGCCTTCTTCGCGGGCGGCGCCGACGTGTCGGCCGCACTGCCCGCAGACAGGTTCTCGACGCTGCGGTTCTCGGTGATGCTGGTGTTCTCGGTGCTCGTGTCGTTCTCGGACATTCAGTTGTCTCCTCGTCCCGGCCGCATCACGCGGTGGGACCAGCTCGGTTTCGCGAACTGCGGGGCAGGTGGGCGACCACCGTGCTACGCGTTGCGGAAATCTGCGGAGGCCTACCGCTCCGGGCCCACCTGGGCGGTGGGACGGTGCTGGTAGACCGCGAGGCTGCTCCCCCGAACGGGCCGTCGGCGCCTGGTCGCCGCGTGCAAGCCGTTGTGGGGCCGTCGCGGTCGGACACCGGCGTGTCCTGGAGCCAGAGCTGGTGCGTGCGAACGGGCTGTGGTCCCGGGCGCCGCCCCGTGAGGCTGACAACCCGGAGCAACCCCGCGTGCATCGATCTGGCGGAAGCTGTCTCGAGTCGAACCTTCCCTCCGGGAAAGGCCCGGACGGCGGTGCGACTGCTGTCATTGTGGCACACCGACCCCTCATCACCGGCGACTCAGCCGCGAGCCGTCACCCCCGCACCGAAGCACGCGAACGGCGCGACGTCGCCGCGGGCGTGCGCGTCGGCCTGTGCCTGCGCCAGCGCGGACGCGGAGTCGACGCCGGCCCGGAGCCGGACATGGAGGTCGGTCATCACCTGCCCGGTGACGCGGTCGTTCACCGAAGCGACCGCCGACACCACCGAGCGGGCGCCCTTGTCGAGCAGGACGGCGGTCCAGCCGAGTGACTGATCCCCCGGCCGGACGGTGGACATCCCGAGCTCGCAGGCGGACAGCACCACCACCTCGGCCACCTCGACACCGGCGTCGAGGTCGTAGGCGAACAGCGGACCGTCGGCGAGTTCGAGGGAGGAGAACAGCGGGTTCTGGGTCAGGTGACGTCCGTGCGCGGCGACATGGACGAGCGTCGAATCAGCCAAAGCGGTCTCGAGACGTTCGCAGGTGGAGTCGGCTCCCGAGCGCGCGACCACGCCCGGCCAGCTGGTGGCCACCGCCTTTGCCTCGGCGTCGGCATGCAGGAGCCCCGGGCCACTGAGAACGCTGACACCCGGCCGGCGGGGATGCGGGCGGGCACTGGTGGCACGCACCCAGCGGGTCGCGCTCGGCGCCAGCGTGGTCGCGATCCCCCGCCGGGACGGGAGCAAGGCCCACGGCAGCAGCGTCAGGTCGGTCGGAGGCAACACCAGCATCGGCGCCGACCCGGGCAACTGGAGTGGGTCCAGCAGTAGCGCGTCCAGGCGACGGAGGCCGCGTTCGAGAGATGCGGCAGCGACCGTACGGATGGCTCGCGGTACCAGATCCCGGCCGAGCACTTCGAGGTCGCCACGGACGCGGGCGTGTGTCTCGTGCACGGCCGCGACGTCGCCGAGCGGATGCAGCGCCAGTGCCGGCCGCCGATCCGGCACGATGGTGACCGACCAGAGCCGGCCGGCGCCGACGAACCAGAGCACACCCACCTGGCCGGCGTCAGCGAGAGCGGTCGTCAGCTCCCCCGAGGAGGTCGCCGCGGCGACGTTGTCCGCACCGACCGCCTGCCATGACAGCGCCCGCAACTGCTCCTCGAGATCGACGCGGCGACGCGAGAGCTGTGTCCGCCGGTCGGCGGTGCCGCCACCATCGACAACGGCGGCCTGCGAGCGCACGGTGGCGCGCAGAGAGGCGACGAGTTCGGCAGCACGGTCGTCCGGCGGCGGCTGGACCTCGCGGACGCCGGCGCCGAAGGCGCGCCAGCGCTCCACCGACCGGAACACTGCGGCCGCGGAGCCGGACCGGGTCGCGCGCTCGACGTCGAGTTCGGCCAGCGCGACACCGTGCACGGCGACCGCGGCGCGGAGGTCGGCGGAGGCGAGCCGGCGACGGCGGTCGGTCAGGTCGGCGGCAGCGGCATCCACGTGCCGGGCGGCGGCGCGTGCATCGCCGCGCCCCCAGGCGAGCCGCGCCCGTACCCGGCGGATGTGCAGGCGGGTGCCGAGCGGGTCGTGCGGCCGAACCGTCGGGATGTGAAGGGAGCGCAGATCGAGCGGGTCGTCGCCGATCGCGCGTGCCTCCAGCGCGATCAGCGACGCGGTCCGTGCGGATTCGGTCCGGTTCGCCCCCGCACACTCGACGGCCAGCGACGACGCCTGCACTGCGATGCGTTCGAGCTCGGTCCGACGCGAACGGAGCCGTGCGTTGGTGACCGGCTCGGTGTCGATCCGGTTGTCGGACAGGACGCCCATTCGGGCCGAGAGTTCCAGGAGCTGGGCGCGCTGGTCCCAATGCACGTTCCCGCGACGGCGGAACGTGCCGCGCGCAGCTCTGGCGAAGCGGCGTACGTCGTCCCAGCCTCGCTCCATCAAGGCCACCTGGGCCCGCGCGTAGACCGTCTCGGCGACGTCGTGGGTCAGGCCCTGCCGGCGGAACACACCGGTCACCCGGGCCAGTGCGCGATCTGCTTCGGTGGTGAGTCCGGCGTCGATCAGAACGCGGGCCTCGTCCAGCATGGTCATCGGCTGCGAGCGGCCCGGGTTGATCCGCGCCGCCTCGGCCATGTCCCGCAAGGCTTCGGGGAGCTCACCGGCGACAAACTCGGCGTACCCCAGGTTGTGCCGGGCCATGAATTCCCGGAGCGCATCCCCGGACTCGGCGGCGACCTCCGCGGCGGCCGCGAAGTCGGCCTTGGCTGCGTCCACGGCGAACCGTTCGAGCCTGGCCACCCCGCGGTTGAGCAGGATCACGCACCGTTCGTAGGGGTCGGCGTCGGCCGCCACCGCCATCGCCCGGTCGAACTCGGCGATGCCCTCCTCGGCGCGGCCCGAGCGCAGGTAGAACAGTCCGAGCTGACCACCGACGGCCACCACCAGCGAGTCGTCCGCCGCGGACCGTGCCACCTCCCGCGCCTCGTGCAGCAGCAGCAGTGCTTCGTCGGCCGCCCCGTGCAGCTCGTACCCGGTGGTCGAGTAGCCCAGCAGGGTGCGGACCCGGACCGCCGGGGCGGCGGTGTCCGGCAGCCGTGAGAGCAGGGCCCGGTAGAGCGTGTGCGCGCGCTTGGGATATCCCTCGTTGTAGACCGCCCGGGCGTGTTGGAGCGCGTGCTCGGCCGCCGTAGCGTCGAGCACGTTCGTCGCCCGCGTGCCAGCGGCCGGTGAGCTCACCCGAGCGCTGCACCCGTCACGAGTTCGAAGGTCGGCGTGACGACTGACCCGGCGGTCGTGCCGGCCGCGTCCGCCGACGGCGTGAAGACCAGTTGCGCGAGGCCGCGCGGCAGCGCGTCCAGGACGAACCGGCCGTCCTCGTCGATGCTCTGGATCCGATCGCCGGTCGAGGTGCGCAGCTTCACCGCCCAGCCCTGGGCCGGGTCGTTTGCGGCGAGCCAGCCGTCCATTCGCACGGTGGCGGCGTCGACCGGGGTGACGGTGACCATCACGGTGAGCTGCTCGGCTGCGAAGGTGATGCGCTCAGCGACCGTCTCCCCGGCGGAGCGCACCCCGGTCAGCGACTCGTCCCGCTGGAGCTGGGCGACCTCGGCGTAGACCTCGTCGAGCGCGAGGCCGAAGACGATGCGGTCGACGAGGTCTACGGGTACCGGATCGCGCTCTGCGTACAGCGCGGCGATCCGGGCGAGCGTCTCCTCGTCGAGGTCGTCGAGGGGTTCGCCTGCGAGTCGGTCCAAAGCGTCCATTCAGCCCTCCCAGGCGGGACTACCGGAAAGCTGCTCACGCAGCTTGGCGAGGCATCGTCCGCGGGTCGGGCCGATGCTGCCCTTGGGAATTCCGAGGGCCAGCGATATCGCGTCGTAGTCGGGGCGGTCGCAGAACGCGACAACCCTCAGCAGGTGCTGACACCGTTCCGACAGGCTCTGCATCGCGGCCCACAAGACGGTGTCACGATCGTCGCGCATCACCTGCTCGTCAGGTTCGTTCGCCCGCGGGGCCGGGATGGTCGAGATCAGCTCGAACTCCGGATCGGCGTCGATCCGAACCGCGGACTGCTTCTTCAGCACCCGCCACACCTCGCGCTTCGCCGCGGTGACGAGCCAGCCGGCGACGGCGCGTGGCTCACGGACCGCGTCGGCGTGGCGTAACAACTCCATCCACACGGTCTGGACGACGTCTTCGGCAGTGACACGATCGGCGCCCTGCGAGCGCACGGTGTGCCACAGCAGTGGCGTCAGCGCGGTGACCAACTCGTCGAACGCCGCACGGTCACCACCTTGGAATGCCGCAAACAGCAGACCGGGCCGATCGAACAACGTCCCGGCCTGGATCTCGGGACCGCTCACGATGCCTTCTCTCCTGCCGATGTACCCATCCGCGAAGCGTCGACGGGTTGGAGCTCGGGGGCGACGTCACAGATCGCGGCTCGCGCCCTGAGAAGGGCCGACGTCGGATCGAGGCCGGCGTCGCCCTCGTCGTACTGCGCGGCCAGGTGGGCCGCGAGCTGGCCCGCGAGCACCGGGGCGGCGAACGACGTCCCGCTCCAGGTCGCGAAACCGGAGACGAACGAATCCGGGTCGATCGACGCGCGTACCCGCCCGTCCTTCGACTTCACCGACACCGCCGGCATCCCGCCGGCCTGGATGGTCACCGGGTAGGTGCTGACCAACGACGCACCCGGCCGCCGCGTGGACACCCAGTCGCCGTCGTTGCTGAACAGCGCGGTCGTGGCATCCGGGTTGAGCGCACCGACCGAGATGACCGGCAGCGCGTCCGGCAGCGTCGTCTCGGAGAACGCCGCCGGATACATCGGCCGGCTGGTGGCGTCGTTGCCGGCGGAGACGACGACGAGAACGCCGGAGCGCACGAGCGCTTCCAACGGTGCCTTCAGCAGGGCGTCGTAGTTCGAGTCCAACGGGTGTTCGTGGTAGTAGCCGAGGGACAGCGAGACGATGTCGATCGGCTGGTAGCCGGGGACACCGGCGACACCGAGCTGGTGCCAGATGACGAGCCGCTGCAGAGCCGCCAGCAGAACCGACTCGGCGACCACGCCGTCGCCGCCGAAGACCGGGATGTCGAGGAGCATCGCGTCGGGTCCGGTCTGACGGATCACGCCGGCGATGAAGGTGCCGTGGCCGGCGTCGGGGTCGATCAGGCCGGTCAGCGGGTCGGACACTCCGGTGACGCCGCTGCGGGCGGGTGGTAGTCCGATCCTGGTTCCGAACAGCTTCGGCGCGCGGATGACGTCGATGTCGGTGAGCCAGTCGTGCTTGCCGATACCGGTGTCGAGGACGGCGACGACCGGCCGCCGGCCACCGAACTTCCGGGTCGGTTCGGGACCGAGCCATTGCACCGGTGCGCGGCCACCGCTGCCGGCGACCGCGTAGCTTCCGATCGCTGAATCGGCGCTGTGCGACTGCGTGAATGGAGCTCCGCCGACGCCGTGGGACTGGGTGAACGGTGAGCCACCGATGCCCGGCATCGTGAGTCCGACCAGGTGGTCGAGCGCGACGGTGCCGACATCGGAGTCCTCGCTGGCGTCGATCCGGAAGGCCTGCAGTGCCTGCCACGCGTCGGCCGGGCGCGAGGGCCGGTCGGTGTCGAGTTCGAAGTGCCAGCAGTGCTGGCCGAGGTTGTCGAGCGAGACGTCCTCGGCGGCGCCGGCCGCGCGCGCCTTGCTGACGAGGCTCCGCGGCGACGTGCCGGTGGTGACGGCGCGCATGCTCAGCCCCAGCCCGCGGACCGCGCGCTGCAGGGGCATCGCGGCCCGCTCGGAAGCCTCGTGCCCCTGACCGACGAGGCGGTTCTGGAGGTAGATGGTGGACCGGGGGGCGTCCTCACCCGGGCGTCGAAGCGCGGTGACGGGATCGTGTACGCGGGCTCCATGTCGCGCGAGTACCCACGGCGGGACATCGAGGGATGGTTCCGGCGGCAGATCGCGGGCGGGGCGCTCTGGCATGCAGACCTCTCTCCGGGCTCAGTTGACCGAGACCGGGATGCAGGCAGACAGCGTATTGCCGTCACTGCGCCTCCCACCACCGGTCGAGCCTGGATTCAAGCGGCTGGTCGCGGTGTCCGATCTGCAACCAAGGGTGGCGGGACACGGCCGGTGATACGTCCAGCGGAGTCTTCGACCGCCGGTCACCGGCTGTCCTGAACGCTCCGGCGAGCTGGGAAGGCGTCTGGTCGATCGCGTAACGTTGGCGGCGTTGGTCATCGTGACTGGCGTTCGCGGTGGGTTCACCACCAGGGAGCGACGACCTACCCGCACCGCCGCGGGGACGTTTCGACTGCGGGACCGTACGCCTGGGCCCCGAGCCAGCCGTTAGCCGACCGAGCTGACTCGAAGGGCTCCGCCATGACCGCACTGAAGGTTCTCCTGCTCGAGAACATCCACCCCGAAGCCGTGACGCTGCTGCGTGCCGAGGGCTTCGACGTCGAGACAGCACCCGGCGCGCTGAGCGAGGCCGAGCTGATCGACCGCATCGCCGGCGTCCAGCTGCTCGGTATCCGCTCCACCACGTTCGTCACACCCGCAGTCCTCGACGCCGCTCCCGATCTGATCGCGATCGGCGCGTTCTGCATCGGCACGAACCAGATCGACCTCAGCGCCGCGGCGGCTCACGGAGTTGCTGTGTTCAACGCGCCGTTCTCCAACACCCGCAGCGTCGTCGAACTCGTCATCGGCGAGATCGTGGCGCTGACGCGCCGGCTCACGGACAAGAACACCGAGATGCACGCCGGGGTGTGGAACAAGAGCGCCAGCGGGAGCCACGAGATCCGCGGCCGCACACTCGGCATCGTCGGCTACGGCAACATCGGCAGCCAGCTGTCGGTGGTGGCAGAGGCGCTCGGGATGAAGGTCGGGTTCTACGACCGTGCCGACAAGCTCGCGCTCGGCAACGCCCAGCGGTACGAATCGCTTGACGAGCTGCTCGAGGTGTCCGACATCGTGACCCTCCACGTCGACGGGCGGCCGGGCAACAGCGGCCTGTTCGGCGAGGACGAGTTCTCGCTGATGCGTGAGGGCGCGATCTTCCTCAACCTCTCGCGCGGGTTCGTCGTCGATCACGGCTCGCTGCGCAAGCACATCGAGAACGGGCATCTGGTCGGGGCGGCGGTCGACGTCTTCCCGACCGAGCCGCGCTCGCGTGCCGAGGAGTTCACCTCTGATCTGCGCGGGCTGAGCAACGTCATCCTCACGCCGCACGTCGGCGGCTCGACGGAGGAGGCGCAGGAGGACATCGGCCGGTTCGTCGGCACCAAACTGCGGCAGTACGTCGCCGAGGGCGGCACGTCGCTGTCGGTCAACCTGCCGACTCTCGACCTGCCCGAGCGCGCCGGCGAGTACCGGCTCGCGCACATCCACCGGAACACCCCGGGCGTGCTGGCCACCATCAACCAGGTGCTCGCGAGCCACGACGTGAACATCGACGCCCAGTTCCTCGGCACCCGCGGCGACGTCGGCTACGCGATCACCGACGTGGCGTCGAACCTGCCGGACTCGCTCGTCGCCGAGCTGGCCGCGATGCCGCAGACCATCCGGCTGCGCTCGCTGGCCTGACCACCTCAAACCGCCGGTTCGGCTCAGGCCGCCGGTTCGTCGCCGCCTGGCTCGTCGCTCAGGACGCTGGACCAGAGCCCGGCGAGCACATCGGCGGTCGTGTCCGGCTGGTCGACCGCGGGCGAGTGGCCGGCACCGGCGATGACGACGGGTGCGCTGCCGAGGCGGGCTGCCATCCGATCCTGGAGTTCGATCGGCCAGGCATCGTCGTCCTCGCCGTAGACGACGAACGCAGCCACCTCCGTTCGGGCGACGTCGTCGATGCGGTCGGGAGCCGAGGCGAGCATGCGCGAGAACGCGGCGAGACCAGCCGGATCGTCGGCGACGAAGCGTTCGCGGAGGAATGCCTCGGACTCCGGATCATCCAGTTCCCCACCGGCCGCGACCTCGAGCCGGCGTTTGACGTCCCAGAGGACAGCCATTCCGCCGGCTCGCTCGTCCGGATTGTCGTCGGCGATCGCGTCCAGGGAATCCGCGAGCCGGTGCAACCCGTCCTGAGCGGGCGCGTCATCCTTGCCGGCCGGGCCCGAGCACATGAACGTCACCGAGGCCCAGCGTTCCGGATGCCCGACCGCCGCGGCAGCAGCGACGAGGCCGCCGAAGCTGTGCCCGGTCAAGTGGACGCGGTTGCCAGGGTCGAGCCAGTCGGCTACCGCGGCCGCATCGGCAGCCAGGTTGGTCCACGTGTAGTCCTCGGCGTCGGGATAACCGGGTGACTTGTACTGGCCGCGCTGGTCGTAGGCCGCAACGGTCCAGCCGTCCCGGGCGAGCAGCGCGACGATGGCGGCGAAGTCCTCCTTGCTCCCGGTCCAGCCGGGAACCAGGATCGCCGACCCCCGCACCTCGAGCTCGGCCGGGGGGCGGGCGACGACGACAGCGAAGTCGCCGCGCGGGGTGCTCGCGGTCGTCGCGTCGACGCCGGACGGGAGGTCGATGACTCGGGTCTGCTTCACGGGCGCAATCTACGTCGGGCTACTCAGCGGCCGGGAGGACCGGCAGGGCCGGGAAGAACAGCGCGATCTCACGGACCGCGGACTCGGCGGAGTCCGACCCGTGCACGAGGTTTTCCCGGTTGCTCATCGAAAGGTCTCCGCGGATGGTGCCGGGTGCGGCCTTCCGACCGTCGGTGGCGCCGTTGAGGAGCCGCACGACCTCGACGGCCTCGTCGCCCTCGAGCACACCGACGACGCTCGGGCCGGACGTGATGAAGGTCCGTAGCGGGGGATAGAAGGCCCGCTCGAGGTGCTCGGCGTAGTGGGCGTCGGCAATCTCGCCGGTCAGGTGGCGCTGCTCGAGGGCGGCGATGCGCAGCCCCTTGGCCTCGTACCGGCCGAGCACCTCCCCCACGAGTCCACGGCGGACGGTATCGGGCTTGAGGATCACAAGAGTGCGTTCGGTCACGGCGCGGAGCCTACCGGCGCCACTTGGCACCGGCTTCCTACGCTGGCCGCATGTCCTTGACCTCCACCAGCAGCCGCCGTGCCGGATCGACGGTCGGATCGTGGGGTTCGGCGACGGTCCCGGTGCTCGCACTCGTCGCCGTGATGTGGGTCGCCGAGGCCGCCGATGCGATCCTGCCCGGCTCGTTCGACGTCTGGGGCATACAGCCTCGTAGCGCCGATGGTCTCGTCGGCATCGCGCTCGCGCCGATCCTGCACGTCGGCTTCGCGCACCTGATCGCCAACACCGTCGCGTTCCTCGTCCTCGGCTGCGCCATCGCCGTCACCACCCGGCGGTTCTGGCGGGTCACGATCGGGGTGGCGTTACTGTCCGGGCTCAGCGTCTGGTTGTTTGCCGCACCCGGCACGGTCACCGTCGGTGCGAGCGGCCTGGTCTACGGATACGCCACGTTCCTGGTGGCCTGGGCGATCTTCACGAGACGGCTCGGCGCGATCGTCGCAGCGGTTGCCGTCGGCGTCGTTTACGGCAGCCTGGTGTTCGGCGTCCTGCCAGGACAGCCGGGGATCTCCTGGCTGGGTCACCTGTCCGGCGCCATCGCCGGCATCGTGATGGCGTGGTGGCTGTCGCGGCATCGGCCACCACGCGCTGCACTGGCGCGGCACTGACTGCGGCTGTCGACCTTGCTGCCACGCAGCGCCGGCGACGGACCTGTGCCACGGCGCCGCAGCGAGGTCGGCATCGTGAGCGGGACCTGCGCGAGGGCGAGGGTGCAGCGCCGCACAAGCCTTATGTGATGACGAGTTTGCGGATTGCGTCAACGATCTCGCCGATCCGTCTTTCGTTCCTGGTGTCTCCCGCGTCCACAATGAGCGGCGCCTCATCGACAGGCGGTTCAAAGTTGGCCGCATGGTCCTCGAGTACCACGTCGACGACGTCGCGACGTCGGGGATCGGAGCGATTCGCTCGCACCCGCTCTTGCTGGACAGCTGGGTCGATCTGAACCCAGACGACGGCGACGAGAGCGCCTGACCTCCCGGCCACGGTCCGCCATTCATCACGGATGAATCGCGGCGAGCCGGTGTCATCCACCACGACGTGCTGCCCGGAACGAAGAAGGCTCTCAGCTCGCTCATGACCGATCCGGTTGGTTTCGGCCCACTCGTTCAGCGATATTCCCTGACCACCGTCCAGGCCCCGCTCCTCATTGAGGAGGTCGAAACTCAGGATCCGGCCGGGAAGCTCCTCTGCCAGTCTCGCCGCCAGGGTGCTCTTGCCGGAGAAC
>JAABUK010012072.1_pt1 | contig 11082 bp, 7 predicted proteins | sample 5559141 | NCBI WGS metagenome assembly JAABUK01 (sample SAMN10711869, study PRJNA513367) | rock metagenome | isolation source: Antarctica rocks | place: Antarctica: Victoria Land, Pudding Butte nord | collected 2016-01-03
ATAGCTGCTTGTTTTGCTCAAAGTAAATATTTGTTCCTATCAGGCTAACTTTTGGAAGAACATGTGTTTCTGATTGAAGGGTTATTTCAACTGGTTCATTAAGTCTGGGAAGAAATGGTTTAATATACCAGTTTTGTTTCTGATAAGACGTAGGTGCCGCCTTTTGTATTATAGACGACCATAAAGAATGATAAGCAGAATCATGGCCCGCAAGCGCCCAGCTAAATGTATTGTTTAATGTTGTTACCAGTAACTTGCCCGAGCCAAGGAGCGTGCTGCTAACATAAACACCCGAGGTTTTATCATACAGCAAGGGTTGTGTGCCAGGTTGCTTTTTTATTAAAGCAGGGTTATTGCCAGAAAGTGCCGGCATCCTTTTTCCTGATGCCTGCCAATGAAACAATGCCTGCCTGATAGTATCTCCGTTTCTATGATAAAGAGGAAAATGCCTTGCATAAAAAGCACCCGGAGTTGAAAAACTATCTGCTTTGATAATCAGACCCAGACCTCCTTGTTCAACACCTGACCGGATTGCGGCTAATTGCTGTACACTAATCGCAGCAAGCTCATCTGCATCGCTAATAAGAACATCAAATTTATCAAGCAGCGAATTGGTAATATGATCTAATGGAATTTCTTTGTTGTTTAAATAATCTTTACGGTATTTGTTCCTGCTTATAATTGTACGGCTGGCAATTTGATAACCATTTTTAAATAGCCAGTTTTTTAAATACTTATTTTCAAAATCCGGACTGGCAGCTAGAATTAGTATTTTCAATGGTTTGATTGATTCTATTTCAAAAGGAATCTTTTCCGTTTCTATAGTATCATTTCCCGACAAAGCAATTATTGAATAAATATTTCTTCCACTATTCTTTGGTACAGCACTTAATTGAAATGGTTGCTGCTTACCGGCAGGAATGATTATAGAGTCTAGATTTGTATGTAATCCATTCAACAAAAGTTTTATAGATGCCGAACCGGTATTATTAAAGCTTCCCTGTATCAGTAAGGATGCTCCCTTTTTAATTTTGCGTTCCCAGTTAATATAGCTGACCCCTGAGGGTAATGAAGATGGATGAAATATTAAAGTTCGGCCATTCAGCTTTTTTATTTCAGGCGTGGTCAAACCATAACCAAAAACATGCAGTGGCTCGGATGCATTTAAACTGTCAACTAACATCGCCGGATCTACAACAAGTGCCGGCTGGTAAGCAACAGCAGTTTTTAATAAGTCACGATCGGCTGTATAGAAAGAAATCTCTTTCTTATTGTTTGTCATAAATTTTTTGATACTGTCCAGATGATATCCTTCTGTTAACAGGATAACTTCCCTGGATGACATGGCCGATGTGTTAGTAACGTTAATAGAGATAGGTAATATGAGGCATGCCAAACCTGCAACAGCAATAACACTGGCAACTAAGCGCCAGGGTAACCGCGATTTATTTGCCCTTGTACTTTCTTTCCAGATAAGAAAAACAATTGCTGCCAGGCTTGCGAGGACAATGATATAGTTCCAGGAAATCATTGCCTGAGCTTGTTTAAATTCCTGAAATATTGCCTGGATAAATCCATTACTGGATGTGAATAGGAAGGTGATGGTAATTTTGTAACCGGAGGAAGGATCTTTTGAAAAGCATTCTCTGCTAATGCTATATCCGATAACAGCACCTTTGAAGGATCATGTGCATTTTCCAGTATCCTTCGCATGCCTGCAAGCGGAGCAAGGAAAACTGCAGGCGCTGATGAACCTGACAGGCTTAGCTGTACATATGCCCGCTTTAAAATTTCTAAATCTTCATTGTTTGGTGGAATGTTGTTTTTAAGATTTTCTAAAATAGGGATGGCCATTATCATTGCTTCAGCCTGATCATTTTTTTTGATCTGTACTTCATGCGTTGTTGGCTCTATTATCTTACCAAGCTCACCTGTTAACCGGGTTTCCTGTTTTAACGGAGTTGCTTTAACATTGGTTTTTGCAACATATACTCTTGACTTTTGTTGCAGGTCTTTTAATAAACGAAGCGCCTTGTATTCAAAAGGCAATGCTTCACGGGGTTTATAAGTTCTTAGCTGCAGTTCAGATTTCCACATTTCAGTAAGCGTTGCTTTTAGCTGCGCTTTAAGTTCCGGTTCAAAGAAGCTGGCGTCTTCAGCGTTATCATGCTTGTGTGTATAAGCATCCATGATTGCCGCAGCATTACCAAAGTTACCGGCATCATTATGCACTTTCTGATCATAACCATCATGCCCTTCATCCCCGGCACCGATTTCATTTTCTGATTCTTCCCCTAAAAACTTACCGTACCTTAAGCGAAGCAATTGCTGATCTATGCCCAGGTTATTGCAACGGTTATTAAATCGCTGAACAGGTAGGGTATCCTTCTCCCGTAACAATTGTTCCGTTTCTATTATAATCTGACGTTGACTTCGAAAGTATTCAGGAACAAGATTTACACCGCCTGTCATACCTTCCATACTCATAAGCTTTGCAGTATCTGGTATGGTGATGATGTACATATCTGAACGGTTCTCCTGTTTATGGTTATCGCGTGCTTTTACATAATAATACAATTCATCTCCGGGTTCTAGTCCTAATGATGGCAGGTCTATTAAACGATTCAACTGGTATTGTTGCCTGCCATGCGCGAAACCAGGAAAGGGTAATTGCCGCTCTTTAAATTTTACTCCCTCTCCGCTTCCGCTTGCTATGGTTGTCACAATACCAGCGGAGTCAACACCATAATCATCTGACAATGTTACCTCCAGCATAACCTTCTGAGGCTGCCCGAAATCAAGGACCATATAAGGTTTGGGGGATTTTATTTTGATAACAGGCGGCAGGTCACTTATTGTTTCAATTTTATAAAATTCAGAAAGGTTATGTTCGGTTTGAACCTGGTAGAATCCGCTTTGTTTTATTGATTTGCTGGCTGTCCATTTAGTATGTTCCTTATTGATAGGGTGCAGCTTCAGGGATGAAGAATCATTAAAAACAAATTTCAACTCCTTAACATAAGTTGTTGACGTTACCTGCCAAAGTACTTCAGCATTTTCTTCCACCTGAAGATTAAACCTGCTTTGCTCCCTGGCAGCCTTACCGGTATAAGCAGGCGGAACTATTTTTATAAAAACGGATGTAACGGAAGCCGGTTTTATTTCTGCTATCAGGCCGGCAACGCTGTTTGAATGTAAAGCAGCTTTTCTTTCTTTATTATTTTGTTTGAAAGAAAAAGGAATTTGTGTGATCAGTAAACACACTAATAAAGTTGTTATCAGCATAATCCATGAAAACCTGAATCGTTTATCCCATACTGATGGTTTTGGAATGCCGGTAATAGCGCGTTCTATCCTGGCAGCCTGCATTTTTTCCAGCAGGTTCAAAGACTCGTATGGTTTTAGCAGCAGGCTACTGCTCTCTTCCATCTGGGGAAACATCCTGTTTAAAAAACGTGCTATTTCAGCCTCTGTAATTTTCCAATAACCACGGATCAGGAAAAGAATTATGAAAACAATTATAAGTATTACAAATCCCCAGTAAACCGGTAGCAGTATTGTCTTAAATAGTAAAACAGATATCAGGCATGCTATCGCAGTTGAAATCAAAAAATCTGAAAAGATATTAATAGTCCGCCATTTTATAAGCATTGACCTGATAATATTGCTGCCTCCTGGTTCAACCATATATTTCCTGCTTCTTTTTATTGAATGATATAATTCTTTCCAGCAAAAAAATACTAAAAGCAGCCAGCCAGATAATTATTGATATATCTGAACGCTTCACAAGATTCCTGGTTTTAGTAATATACTTTTCGTTTATAACAGCAGGCTTTATCTGTTGGTTATCGATCATTCTTTTATCTGCCAGAGAATTCCGGTTAAAGCCATTAGCATCTCCCAGTATTAGCTCCAATAAGATTTCAGCAAATTTATCAGACCAAACAAGATCATTCCAATCAGGATCAAAACGACTGAAGAAATGATATATACTACTATTATCAATTGTATCTTTCAACAACACCGGTTCACCAAAACCATCCTGCCAGGTGCTGCCGTATAGCATATTCCTTGATGTATCGGAAGGAATTAATTGATACAATGCTACCTGTCCGGAAGCAAGACTTATTCTATGATAGTTTATGCTGCTGCTTATGCGAACAGGCTTCCCATTTTCATAACTGAAAATGTTATTGGCGTGCAAACCTTTGCTGACAGGCTTCTCAGACAACCAAAACAGCCAATGCCTGCCAGGAGGTATTTCTACAATGCTCCTCACCAGTGATAGATTTATTTTCCTGGATGTATATTGTTGTATTGCCTCAAGCGCCGCTTTAAGATAATAGGCATCATTGATGAAATTATCGGTATAAATCGCAATCCGCAATGTGGTGGTGTCAACTTCCACTTCATTTTTGATTACTGTATTATCAGCAATCATTAATTTACCCGATTCAATATGAACGGAGTAATCAGTATTACGTTGCCGGGTAGCCGCAATGATCCATGTTGCATACGATGTGCCTGTTGGCCTGCTATCATATTTTATTACACGGATACTATCAGCCGGTGTAAGATAAGCTGCTGCTGTTGCGGAAAATACAGAATCTGATGGCGTATAGGTATCCCAGTTAAGATTAAGTGATAGATCAGGACGGTTTCCTGAAAACTGTATCAGGCGGTTGCCGGTAAACAATTGCACCGGCAAGTTATCAGGAATTGCCCGTTCAAGCAATTGAAGCAGTGACCAATAAGAATACCGGCTTTCAATGCTGGTATCTCTTTTATTTTTCAATATAGTTTGTAAATCATCCTTTTTGAATCCTTCCCTGAAGTAATGAAATTCAAATCCTGCATGCAACAAGGAATCTATTAGTGGCTTGAATACAGGATAGACTTCACTTAATCTTCCCGGTTCTATCAAAACCCAGCCCTTGATGTTATTTTGATCTGCCGGTTGTTGCCATAGAGGCTTTGAAAGTAAAATTGCAAGCAGGGAAATAAAAAGGCTACGAAGCACCAGTAACAAAATATCTGATAAACGAAGGCTTCTGGCGCTTTGTCGGGAACGCTGTATTAAAAAGGCAATGCTTCCCACTTTTAAGGTTTTGCCTTTTTTGATGTTCCACAAATGAATGATCACAGGTATTGCAATACCGGCTATAACGAGCAGCCATATTGGTTCTATCAATTGAAACAAAACTTAAAAGCTTGATTTATTACGTTGGTTTAAAAAATCCCGAAGAGCCTGGTCTAATGGCTGATCGGTGCTTATCATGCGGTAAATAATTTTTCTATCCAGCAACTGCAAACGTAATGCAGCTAAATATTCCTGCATTCGCTGCTGGTATAACTTACGCGACTGTCCACTATCTATCCTGATAGTCTGGCCTGTTTCCAGGTCTTCAAGCGAACTGTAACCTTTATAATTCAGTTCCAGCTCATTTTTAGCAAGCAGGTGAAAAACGATGATCTCATGTTTAAGGGTTCCCAGCAAATCCAGCAGTTTAAAAATTTCAGCATCCTGCTGGTAAAAGTCTGTAATAAAGATCAGCAACTCTCTTTTTTGTGAGCCGGTGAATATTTCCTTATACTTTATTGGTTCCGTAAACTTTCCCTGAGGTTGAATGTCTTCTAATTGGTAGAATATACGTGCCAGGTGCTGATGATCCTGTTTTGAAGGAAGCATGTACAGATCACCGTTAGAAAATATATTCAGTCCGACAGCATCACCATATAAATTTGCAAGATATGCCAATGAAGCTGCAAGTAATTTTGCATAGTCTATCTTTTTAAAATCCCCATCATTATGATTCATAGACCCGCTGGCATCAAGTAGTAATTTAACTGAGATGCTGGTTTCAACTTCAGATTCGCGGATATAATACCGGTCTGAGCGGGCATACATTTTCCAATCAAGCCAGCGAAGATCATCACCGGGCTGGTAACTACGGAACTGGCTGAATTCAAGTCCCGGCCCTTTAATAGAGCTTTTGTTGATACCTGCCAGGAAACCGTCCACCATTGTTTTAGCCATCAGGGCCAGATCTTTAATCGACATTAAAACCTTCGGATCAAGTAGCCGGCTCATAATTTATAAGGCAGTTTTAGGACGCTCCGTTACTTTAATAAGCTCGGCTGTTACCATATCTGACGTAACGTTTTCAGCTTCCGCTTTAAAATTCATCAATATCCTATGACGTAAACAGGGATAAGCCATAGCCTGTATATCTTCCATTATTACGGCATACCTGCCTTTAAATAGGGCACGTGCTTTTGCTGTTAATATCAGGGCCTGTCCGGCACGGGGACCGGCGCCCCATCGTACCCATTCTTTCACATAATTTACAGCACTGTTATCAGGCCTTGTTGACCTGATCAGTTTGCTGATAAATTCCACCAGGTCTTCATTTATTGTAACTTCGCGAACCATGCTTTGCATTTGCTGAATTTCGCTCGCTCCTATAATAGGTTGAACAGTAACTTTTTTAGTACCGGTAGTATTATTAAGAATAGAAATTTCTTCAATTGCCGTAGGGTAACCAATCTTAACATATAATAAAAACCGGTCAAGCTGCGCTTCAGGAAGCGGGTAAGTACCGGCCTGTTCAATCGGGTTCTGGGTTGCCATAATAAAAAACGGTCTGTCAAGCGGATATGTCTGTCCTGCGTAAGTTACCTCAAATTCCTGCATAGCTTCCAGTAGAGCTGATTGTGTCTTAGGCGGAGTACGGTTTATTTCATCTGCAAGAACGATATGAGCGAACAACGGCCCTTTATTAAATTTAAAAAATCGTTTACCGGTAACGTGATCTTCTTCCAGGATTTCAGTTCCAATAATATCGGTTGGCATCAGATCAGGTGTAAATTGAATTCTTCGAAAAGACAAATTTAAAGCCTGCGATATTGTTTTTACCATTAGTGTTTTAGCAAGTCCCGGTACACCTTCCAACAGGCAATGGCCACCTGCCAGAAGCGCCACCAGAATTTCATCGAGTATGAGATCCTGTCCTACAATGATTTTCTGAATCTCCCTTTTTAACAAGGGTAGTTTTGTTAATAAACTTATTATTGTATCTTCTGAACTATCCAAATGCTATTGATTAAAATTAATGGTGTGATTAATTTGCAATTAAATTAAAAATAAAGATATAGACTTAAGCAACCGCTACATTAAAAGGTATTAAAAAATAAAATGTCAAATGAAAATGTATGCGTAAATATTAAATAAATTAGTGGCGAATGATCAGAGAAAAGTTCACATTTAACCGGCTAAGATATGTTTCAGGAGATTGGGATACAGACCAACGAATGCCTTCTAATATCCTGAATTCATTGCTGGAATACACATCGATCCCCATTAATATGCAGGAAAAAGTGACGGACCTGGGTAGTAATGATATCTTTCTCTATCCCTTCAGCTACTTAAGCGGGCACAAACTGGTTCAGTTTAATTCTATAGAAAAAAATAATTTTAAAAAATATATCCAGAACGGAGGATTTGTTTTTGTGGATGACTGCAATCATGATATTGACGGACTGTTTGCCAGATCGTTTGAAGCGCAAATGACGGCAATTTTTGGTGCAGCCGCATTGAAAAAAATTCCTAATAACCACGCCATTTATCATTCTTTTTTCAGTTTTGAAAAAGGTCCGCCTACCACATCTTTTGAATTAAACGGCTGGGGTGATGACCTGGTACATGATTATTTAAAAGCTATTGAAATAAACGGGCGGATAGGATTGCTCTACAGCAATAAGGATTATGGTTGTGAATGGGATTATGATTTCAGGAATAAAAGATTTCTTGCGGAGGACAATACGAAGTTTGGGGTGAATATTATTTTGTATGCGATGGGGTGAAGTCGTCTGAATTGGGATTCGTGGGATTAATGGATTGACAGGATTCTTCAGCTTTCTTAGTTCTAATTTTTATGACATTGGTTATTCATCTTATAATCATAATCAAATCCATCCCATAATCCTAAAATTCAGCGAATCCCAATTCAGACAATCTATGGCAACTTAAATGCCTGCCTGGCCAGCAATTTCCATTTGCCCTGTTGCTTTTGCCAGATTAACAACACGCCAATTTTTGCGGTACCAGGTTTTCCACCGTCAACCGTTTCAGCGTTGAGATTGTGTCTTACAATAGCGGTATTTCCGACGATTTTAATTGTTTGCTGACTTAATTCCATTGTAACAAAATCAGAAGACTTACTGATTAGTGATTGCATGAACGTGGCTTTGTCTTCCATCTTACCACTGGAGTGACCATAGCTCAACTCCGGTGCAGTAAGTTCATCTAAATTTTCTTTTGTAGGATCAAGGAGTGCCTTCTTAAATTTTTCTACAGTAGCGGCAATCTCTTTTTCATTTGCAATCTGTGCGTAAGTTCCAGTGCTTATAACAAAACAAAAGCTAAATAAATAAAGTAGTCGTTTCATTATTAATTTTTAAGTGATAAAATTATAAAAGATTTTTAACCACGGAGTGAAGGAATAGGTAACACGGAGGTCCACGGAGAAACTTCCTCTGTGGACCTCCGTGTTTCCTATTCCTTCCCTCCTTGGTTATTTTTTAACTCCAAAGCCTGTCCCAGGAACGTTTGTCATCCCAATCTGTCGTCGGTGCAAACCAGCTTTTGTCTTTAGGATCAAGATGTTTTTTGATTTCTTCGTCATTCAGGGTAATTCCAAGTCCGGGTGAGTTGGGAACATTTGCAAAGCCTTTTTCAATCAAAGGCTTTCCATCAACCGTCTTCACGAAGTTTTCCCAGTAAGGCAAATCAATATTATGATGTTCCAATGCAAGTACATTCTGAGTAGCTGCCGCACAGTGAACGTTAGCCATAAATGCAACCGGTGAACCTGCGAAATGCATAGCCATGGCCACTCCTTTTTCTTCTGCGTAATCGCCGATCTTCTTTGTTTCCAACAAACCACCGGAAGTAGAAAGATCGGGGTGAATAATATCAACAGCATGTTCATCTACAAGCTTGATAAATTCTTCCTTTAAATAAATATCTTCTCCTGTAAGTGTTGGTGTTTCTATGGCGCGGGTTATCTCTTTCCATTGATCTGTAAACTGCCAGGGAATCATATCTTCCATCCATGCCAGCCGGTAAGGTTCTAATCTCTTTGCCAGGCGAATAGAATTATTCAAATCAAAATGTCCAAAATGATCTGAGGAAAGTGGTGTATCATAGCCAACGGCTGCACGGACTTTATCCACATACTTTGCCATTTCATCCAGTCCTTTATCGGTTATCTGTATCTGTGTGAATTGATGTTTGGTATTGCCTAAAGTCATTGCCTTATCATTCCACTGGCTTCCTTTCCAGAAATTTGAATTCACTGTAGTTCCCGGAATATTTCTAACAAGCTCTATACCCAGATCCATTTTCAGCCAGGTATACCCTTTTACTTCAAGACGGTCTTTTACTTTGGCACTAAAAACATTCGGATCTTGTTCTTCAGGCGTATCAGCGTACAGTCTGACCTTATCGCGGTATTTGCCACCGAGCAACTGATAGGCCGGAACATTATATGCTTTACCGGCAAGATCCCATAGCGCCATTTCTACGCCGCATACACCGCCGCCCTGGCGGCCATGAAAACCAAACTGCTTGATTTGTTTAAAAATCATCTCAACGCTGCAAGGATTCATACCGAGAATGCGGCTTTTAAGAAACAAGGCATAACGCTGGTCTGCGCCATCTCTAACTTCTCCCAGGCCATAGATGCCCTGGTTGGTATCTATGCGGATGATCGGGCAACGGCCGGTTGTGGTCATCACTACTGCATAGCGCATGTCAGTAATCTTTAGGTCTGAAGGGGCACTGTTACGGTTAACAGTAGACGTAGATTGCGCCAGCGTATCTTCTAAAGGAGCGAACATAAATCCGCCCAGGGCCATTCCGCTGAGCGCTGCTGTTTTCTTTAAAAAACTTCTCCTGCCATCATGTGAAGCATTGTCTTCACGGGTTATTTTTTCAGCTGCGAGCTTTTTTTCTTCAGTTTCTTTTGCCTGCAATAATTGTATAATGTTTTTCATGTTGAACATTTAAAGTAACCTGGTGATTGTAATTGTTTTTTGATCCGTTTGTATATTAAGAATTATATAAATCAGTTTAAATTCATGCAGTTCCTATTAAAGTGTTTGCCTATTAAACAAAACAGCATTAAACGATTATCACTTATCCCAGAAAACCCTTGTTGCAAGATTATCGGCGCCCATTCTGGCAATCGCCTCTTTATAGTTGGCGGTGTTAACAGACTGTTCTCTAACGGGGTAGACCAACCGATGAACAAAATCCTTAACTGAAGGATCCTGACTTGGAAAAGGATTAGGCGCTAATGCCGGAAATCCGCTACGCCTGAAATTAGCCCATGCTTCTGAGCCATTCAGAAAAGAAGCAATCCAATATTGTGTATTGATCTGCTGTAACGCGTTGGCAGGAATATAAGGATTTGCTAAAAGATAAGCATCCTGACTTGCCGTAGATATTGTTGCCAATACATCGTATTGTTTCATCTGGTCCATGTGTGCCCTTACACCTGCGTTATACAAAGCCGATACGGTTCCTGGGGCCCATCCTCTTTGAACTGCTTCCGCCATCAACAACTGCGTTTGTGCATAGGTGATAAAAAATTCAGGAGCATCAATTTTGGCCACCGTGCGGCGGTTAAGCTGGGAATATTTCCACGCTGATCCTGTTTTACCCGGATAATTCGGATCATTAACTATAGTGGACTCATTATATCCTAAAGGCATGCCCTGCTGATCGGCCGGATTTGTATTTTCTGCGCCAGCCGTTGCTAAAGGATTTCCGGGAACATCATATTTTACCGCGATAACATTCAGGCGCGGATCTGCAGTGCTTTTTAAATAATCAACAAATGGTTTAGCAAGGTAAAAATTAGCACGTTCCGTTCCCTGCCATGTATTTGCAAGCGGATGGTTGAAAGTACTGTTGAATGCAATAAACGCATTATCTGCGTTCGATTGCATTACACCGCCTGCAACTGCGATGGTTACATATTGCTGGGCTTTTGCAGCATCAACTTTTGTAAAACGCAT